>Ga0209542_10017460_pt1 | contig 11750 bp, 10 predicted proteins | sample RifCSPhighO2_01_FD_184028 | JGI IMG/M metagenome (GOLD analysis project Ga0209542, IMG submission 184028) | Soil microbial communities from Rifle, Colorado - Rifle CSP2_plank highO2_0.1 (SPAdes) (version 2) | ecosystem: Environmental > Terrestrial > Deep subsurface > Rock core/Sediment ...
AAATTAGAAATTTTTAAACCTATGTCCACTGTAGAACAAATAAAATCTCGCCTTGACATAACGGATGTCGTCCAAAGTTATATCAAACTCCAAAAGGCGGGCGCCAACTTCAAAGCCAATTGCCCTTTTCACAACGAAAAAACTCCGTCGTTTTTTGTCTCTCCCACCCGCCAATCATGGCATTGTTTCGGCTGTTCCCGCGGCGGCGATATGTTCAGTTTCGTAATGGAGATAGAGGGGATTGATTTTTTGGAGTCGCTGAAAATATTGGCCGATAGAGCGGGCGTGGAGGTGGAAAAAATAGACAAAAACCGGCAAAACGAAAGATTGAGATTGCTTCAGCTTATGGACGAATCGGTAAAATTTTACGAAACCGAATTGAGAAAAAACGCGGATGTCGTCGCTTACCTTAAAAAAAGAGGAATGAAAGGCGAGACGGCCAAAGCTTTCAATATAGGCTTCGCGCCGGCCGGCTGGAATAATTTGCGCGATTATTTGAAAGACAAGGGCTATTCCGAGTCCGAGATGGAAAAAGCGGGAATGATTATCAAATCGGCGAAGGCGCAAGCCGGATATTACGACCGGTTTAGGAGCCGAATAATGTTTCCGATTTTAAATTCTTCCGGGCAAACGGTCGGATTCAGCGGCAGAATTTTCGGCGAAGAAGGGACCGATTCGGGGGGCAAATACATAAATTCTCCCCAGACCGTTCTTTACGACAAGTCCGGAATTTTATACGGTTTTGACAAAGCGAAAAACGAGATAAGAAAAAAGGACGCTTGCGTTCTCGTAGAGGGACAGATGGACACGGTAATGTCCCATCAAGCTGGAGTCGTTAATGCCGTCGCCGTGTCGGGAACGGCCTTGACCTTTGAACATTTGAAGCTGATAAAACGACTGACCGAAAAAATAATAATGGCCTTTGATAAAGACGAAGCCGGAGCGAGAGCGTCAAGCAAGGGCATAGATATGGCGCTGGCGGAAGGATTTGAAGTTAAAATAGCCGTTTCTCCTTCCGGCAAGGACCCGGCCGACGCCGTTTTGGACAACCCGGAATCTTGGGTAAAAGCGGTAGGCGAAGCCAAAAATGTCATAGAATTTTATCTGGAATTGTTTGACGAGAGGAAGGACATAGAGAGAAAAATTTTGCCGCATATCGCCGTTTTGCAAAGCGAAATGGAAAAGGCCGGCTGGGTGAAAAAAATCTCCGAAAAATTAAAAATAAAAGAAGACGCCGTTTGGGATGAATTGAAGAAAGTGAGACTGACGTCAGGCGTGAAATCCCATCAAGGGGAGTCCTTGCCGCAAGGACTCCCCTTGATGGGAGGAAATCAAAGTCCGCCAAAACAAACAAGATTGGATTTTATGCGAAACAAGCTTTTGGGAATGGCGCTTTGGCAAAAAGACGCCAAAGACCCGAATTTAAAACTAGTTATTGACGAATTCATCGCTTTAAAAAAAGAGGAAATTGAAAATTGCCCACTGGAGGAAAAAAACAGATTGATATTGGAAGCGGAGTTGTTTTTCTCCGAAGAAGCGTCTTTGGCGAACGAGTTTTTAAAAATAAAAAAAGAAATTGAAAAGGAAGAGATAAAAGCGGAACTGGAAAATATGACGGAAAAAATAAAAGAATTGGAAATGGCTAACAAGTCCGACGAAAATGGCGACCCGAAGTTAAAAAAATATCTGGACGATTTTCATAAGCTTACCAAAAAATTAAATGAAACAAAATGAAAAAAATAAAAAAGACGGCAAAAAAACTAAAACCGACTTACGAAGTCGGTTCACAGAACCGACTTCGTAAGTCGGTTGGGAAAAAGCCCGCCTCTTCGGCGGGTAAATCCAAAAAGGCGGAAGAAATAAAAATCAAGATAGACAACCTTCTTAAAAAAGGCAAGGCGAGGGGATTTGTCACTTACGGCGAAATTATCAAAGAGTTTCCGCACATTGAAGAAGATGTGGCGCTTTTGGACACGATTTACGACACTTTCAGCGAATCAAGCGTTGATGTCATTGAGAGCAAAGATATGATTGAATCGGAAGAAGTTGACGGGAAAAAGCTGGAACAGGGCTTGGACAAAGAATCAATAGACGCCGTTCAAATGTATCTTCGGGAGATCGGCAAAATTTCCTTGATTGATGCCGCCAAAGAAAGAGAATTGGCGAAAAGAATTGAAGAAGGCGACGAGGAGGCCAAAAATATTTTAATAAAAGCCAACTTGAGGCTGGTCGTTTCCATCGCCAAAAGATACGTCGGCCGAAGCCCCGATTTGTCCATTTTGGACTTGATTCAGGAAGGCAATTTCGGGTTGTTTCGGGCGGTGGAAAAATTCAACTGGCGAAAGGGCTACAAGTTTTCCACTTACGCCACTTGGTGGATACGGCAGGCGATAACCAGAGCCATCGCCGACCAGGCCAGAACCATCAGGATTCCGGTGCATATGATGGAAACAATTTCCAAATACAAACAGGTGCTAAGAAGGCTGTCTCAAGACTTGGGCCGGGAACCCCTGCCGGAAGAAATCGCCGCCGAAATGAATTTGGAAGTGGAAAAAATCCACCACATCCAAAAAATAGACCAAAGCACGGTTTCTTTTGAAGCGCCGGTCGGCGACGATGACGGCGATTCAACGCTGGGCGACTTCGTGGCCGACGACAAAATTCTTTCTTCCGACCGGCAGGCGGCCCAAAAGATTTTGACCGGACAGTTCCAAGAAATTCTAAACGATCTTACGCCGAAAGAGCAAAAAATCCTTCAAATGAGATTCGGCTTGGGCGACGGCATAGTCCACACCCTGGAAGAAGTCGGCAAGGAATTCGGGGTAACCCGAGAGCGCATCAGGCAGATAGAAGCCAAAGCCTTGGAAAAAATCCGCCAGCACGAAAAATCGGAAAGACTGAAAAGCTATTGACATATATCTTTGTAATCGCCACTTGGACATTGAATGTCCAAGTGGCGGGAAATTTGGCAAAAACAAACAAAAGATGATAAAGTCTAAATTATGAATACAATAAAAAGACAAATTGCGATAATTATTTTATGTTTTATTTTCGCGCTTATCGCATTTGTTGTTGGATTGTGGATATTTGGTCTGTGGCATAACGAGTGGAGCGGATACAATGCCGGCGCAAAAATGGCGATAAGCGATGGTTTGTGCAATATCGCCGTTATGCCGATATTGGGCAACATTATTCCTTATGCCGGAGCGGACAATGACGGAAGCGGAAACGAAATGTCTCCTTCTATAAATCCCGATGATTTTTTGGAAATAGTCAGTATGGCTGAAAGAGACAAGGATATTTTAGGTTTTTTCCTTCGCATTGATTCAGGCGGAGGTTCTCCCGTCGCTTCAGAAACAATAGCAAATGCCGTTAAAAACATTTCATTGCCGACGGTAGCCTTAATACGAGAAATAGGAGCATCCGGCGCATATCTAATCGCGACAGGCGCGGATGAGATAATCGCTTCGCCTTTTTCCGATATCGGAAGCATCGGAATGACTATGTCTTACTTGGAAAATACGGAAAAAAACGCCAAAAACGGTTTGCGGTATGTCTCGCTCGCATCCGCCCGTTTTAAAGATTACGGAAGCCCGGACAAACCGCTTACTTTTGCCGAACGATCTTTGCTTGAACGCGATTTGAAAATTTATCACGATCACTTTGTAAAAATGGTTTCGAAAAACAGAAATCTTCCAATTGAACAGGTCGCCAAAATTGCTGACGGTTCGTCTATGCCCGGCGCGCTCGCGCTTGAAAACAAGCTGATTGATTTTCTTGGCGATCAAGAAACCGCACGTGATTGGTTTGCGGAAAAATTGGAAATCTCGTCTAAGGAAGTGATATTTTGCGAGTAAGAAAGAACTTTGGTAAAATAGAAATTATCAGTTAATGAATGAAATAAACCAGTAAAAACTTCATGAAAGACCCATATAAAATTTTTGGAATTTCTGATATCGCAACCGATGAGGAAATACAAAAAGCATTTCTCGCCTCGTTAGGTGATTCTAAACAAGTAAATGGCGAATGGGAAGCCGTTTTTGATATTAATGGCGTTATGCCTAATATTGAAAGGTGGGAAGCAATTTTTGAAGCCTATAACAATATCAAGAAAATAAGAGAGCGAGATAGAAAAAAAAGAGAATTTGCTGAAAAATTAAATAAGAACATTGAAAATGTACCTAACGGTGTTTCAGAGCCAAAATACTTATTAGCATTTTTTTCTTTTCAAGGAAGAATGGGTCGTAAGAGATACTTTTTTATGTTCTTAATAATTTTTATTCCAGCTTTAATCGTTACGGTAATAAATATTCCAGTCGTGTCATTTGTCTTTTATATTATTGTAATTCAATTTCAAGCTTGTAACATAGTTAGACGCTTTCACGATCTTAATAAGTCAGGCCTACACTATTGGTTAGGTTTTATACCACTATACAATATTTATTTGATGGTAGTTCTTTTTACGCGTAAAGGGACGGCTGGTGATAATTTATACGGTAGAGATCCGCTTATTTAGACTGATTGACACGCTTGGCAATCAGAAATCCGCGAGCAATTGTTTCATAGAACGGGTGGAAACATAGCCAAAGAAAATAGTTTTTTGCGAATAAAACATATGAACAAAAAACACATAGAGAATATTTTAAAGCAAGCAAAAAGATGTTTTTTAGAAAATGACCATTATTTGTTTACGGTTGAAGCAAACGAGCGTTCATTGACGCATAAATTCGCAGAATATTTACAAAATATTTTTGGTTATGAATGGAGTGTTGATTGTGAATATAACAGGTTTGGTCAAGATGGCAAAAAAATAGTAGAAATTATAGAACAAATGGTTGGTAAAGATACAATAACCTCTGAAACAAAAACAAGAACTGTTTATCCAGATATCATTGTTCATAAAAGAGGACTAGAAGGCCCAAATTTAATAGTGATTGAAGCAAAAAAAGACGCAACAGTCAAAGAAAAGAGTGGCGATGTGAAAAAATTAAAAATAATTAAAGAAAAATATAATTATAAGTTTGCAATTTTTGTTAATTTTAAAATCAAAACCAAAAAAATTATCTGGTTTTTTTGCTACGATAAGAGATGTTAAATAATTGTCATAACAACCCTTTAAATCTTAGTTATCAAAAAAAATGCGATAGCGTCAAAAGTGATAATATGGCTTTAAATAATGGTTAAATTATTAAAAACTGGCGATAAAAATAAAAACCACTTGGACATGGAATGTCCAAGCAGATGAAATGTTTTTCAAAATTAAAAATAAATTGGGATGGGCGAGGACGGGAACGATAAATACCGTTCACGGGGAGATTTTGACGCCCGGGTTCGCTTTTGTCGCCACCCACGGGACGATAAAATCTTTGGATAAAAAAGAGCATAACTTAGCGTCGCCGGAATTAACCATATCCAACACTTTTCATTTGTTTGTAACGGGCAAAGTGAAGGAAATAAAAAAAGCGGGCGGATTACATAAAAGGTTTGGCTTGAAAAATCCGATTATGACCGACAGCGGCGGCTTTCAAGTCTTCAGCCTTGGCTGGGGAAAAGTTCATAAAGTCGGCAAGGTAAATCCGCAGAAATTCCCCTCGACATCGGATGTCGAGGGGAAGAAAAATCCGGTAAAAATAGGGTGCGACGGAGTCGTTTTCACTTATGACGGTAAAAAATACGAACTTGACCCGAAAGTTTCCATAAAAAACCAGGAGGATTTGGGGGCGGATATAATTTTCGCTTTTGACGAATGCACCTCGTCTCTGAATAATTACGATTACAACAAAAAATCTTTGCTCAAGACTCACCGATGGGCTAAAGAATGTTTGAAGGCGAAAAAGAAAAACGGTCAAGTGCTTTATGGCATCGTTCAAGGCGGAATTTTTGAAGACTTGCGGAAAGAAAGCTCCGCTATGATAGGAAGTTTACCGTTTGAAGGTTTTGGCATTGGCGGGTCTTTCGGAGAAAAGCAGATGGGAGAAGTTTTGGGCTGGTCGTTGTCCGGCTTGCCGGAAGACAAACCAAGGCATCTTTTGGGTATTGGCGCCATCAAAGATATTTTTATCGGGGCGGAAAATGGGATAGACACTTTTGACTGCGTCATACCCACTCGCGAAGCCCGGCACGGCGCTCTTTATTCTAGAAACGGACGGCTGGACATCCAAAGGGGAATTTTTGCCAAAGATAATAAGGCGGTGGAAAAAGGATGCAAATGCGAATTGTGCTCCGGAGGACTAAAACGAAAAGACATCAGACAAATGTTTAAAGAAAACAGAGTAAAAACTCAATCATTGGCCACTTTGCACAACATTTATTTCTACAAAACTTTATTTGAAAAAATAAGAAAGGCGATTGATTCCGGCAAATCTGGTAATTGGAAAAAATTGAAAAAAGAATACAGAAAGTTATTATAACTTGCGCGTAATTTTGTCAGGTGGTAAAATAAAATAAATGGTTAAGAATCAAAGAATCAAAAAATTAAAATTGCCGTTAAGTAAAATGACTGGAAATGAAAAAGACTACACGGCTGTTTTGCTTGAAGATGTGAACAGTAATATGAAAGCGTTTTGGGAAGTGCTTTCTGGAACGCAAGAAGATATAAAAGATTTGAAAGAAGGCATGGAAAATCTCAAAGATGCAGTGGAGAATAATAGCATAGAAATTTCCGAACTTAAATTAGAATCAGAAAAAACGAATAATAGATTAGACGCAGTTGATTCCAGATTTGATAAAGTTGATGAAAGATTTAATAAAATGGACGTAAGGTTTGATTCAATTGAATTTAAGTTGGACGACCTAATGAAAGAAGTTTCTTCCATTAAAGAAGAAATCAAAACATTAAAAACAGCTCTTTCATCAAAAGCGGACAAGGAAAAATTGGAAATTCTTGAATTTAAAATCATTAGAATAGAAAGGCATTTAAAGCTTGCCTAAATAAACAACAACAAAAATGTTAAACGCAAAAGATAATTTAATAATAAATAATGGGGCATTAAAGACTCTCGAACAAAAACCTAAAGCGAAATGGAAAATATTTACAACAGTATTTACATTAATTACCGGTTTCCAGCTATTAGGAAATCCTTTTCTGTATAGTAATGATTATGTTTATAATATCATCGCCATAATTATACTTTCTTTTGGAGCGTCAGTCTTATTCGTCTTTTCATTATATTTAACTGAAAGACTTATTATAAAAAATAAGGTTAGGATATGGAACATATTAGTCATAAGTCTTGTTTGCGATTTATTGTTTGGTTTTTTATATTTAACCTCTCTATTTTTTGATCTTAAAACAGTTGGACCAACTGAAGGTCTTGAGGTAATATCGGGACTTATGTTAGGCTCATTTTTTACAATTATTTCTTTTTTTGTATTTTTTATATCCAATCTTGTCTTTTATAAAACATATAATAAAACAAACAACAATAAGATATATGTTTTATTTTTTATCGGCTCAATTATCTTTTTCTTGATAATGACTTGGTTAAAATTTAAAGATTATTCTTATTGTGATTTTGGCAAAGACAAAAATTGCCTTATCAATGAAGCCTTAACGGCAAACGACGCTTCTTTGTGCGAAAAAAATAAATATCTTAATCCATATGATAGAAATGAATGTAAGGCTGGCGTATCAAAAAATGACAACAATGCGGATGTATGTCGTAAAATGGAAACGGACGATGGCGATTGGGGGAATATGGAATTAAAATACAAATGTTTTGCCAATATTGCCTTAAACACAAAAAATTATTCATTGTGCGATGAACTGGAAGATCGGATATATAAAAACGATTGTTATATATCTGTTGCTAAAAAAACAAACGATATTAACATTTGTGATAAAGTCATTGGCGAACAAGAACAGTTTTCAGAATGTGTGGAGAATATTGCGATTAGCGATAAAAATCGCAATTTATGCGATAAAGTGACGAACAATGAAAACAAAAAATCCTGTTATCTTGGTTTTGATCTTAATTTATCTAAAACCAGCAAAGATACGGTTGTTTGCGATAAAATTAAAAAAGATGGGTGGAGTTATTCCGTGGTGGAGTCATGTTTTAGTAATGTGGCGGAATATACCGGCGATACTTTTTTATGTGAAAAAGTATCCGATGATTCAAATTCCAGAGATGTTTGCTATCTAGGAGTAAGCAGAAAATCAATAGATATAAATCTTTGCAATAAGATTGAGTATCATTATAACGCTTATAAGTGTGTGACAAACATTGCCATAAATACGGACAATAGGAATTTGTGCGAAATGGCTCCCGCAAAACCTATTAATCTTAAAGATAATTGCTATTCTGATTTTTATAAGAAAGCAAAGCATTAATTAATTATCTCTACGATTTTATTTTTTGCCGATTGGCCGGAGACGATGCTGACTCGGGAAGGGGACACGCCGAAGTAATCGGCGACGGCCCGGCATATCGCCCAGTTGGCGCGCCCGTCTACTGGAGGCTCTTTGACGGAAACGACGAATTCATTATCGCTTAATTTTTCCACCGACTCTTTTTTGGCGTTTGTTTTGGCTTTGACGGAGATTCTCACTTTTTTATCTTATTTCGTAAGTGATGCTTACGTTTACTTTTATGTCTTGAGAACCCGGTTCAATTTGCGGCGCGTCTTCGCTAGCGCCACTCATCATCGTACGAGCTTTATCCCAACTCATTACTGGCATATCGTCTTCATTTATGGACAATATTTTCCCAAGATTGAAGTTTCCGGCTTGGGCGATTGATTCCGCTTTACTTATGGCGTTGGCGATAGCTTCTTGGCGAGCTTGATTTTCAATTTCCGTTTTGTCGTCTATCGCAAAAGAAAGTTCGGAAACGGAATTGACCCCGCTCTGGACGACTCCGGAAAGTATTTCGCCCGCCTTTTCAAAATCCCTGATTTTCACCGACACGGTTTGGTTTATCGCGTATCCGACTATTTCCGGCGGCGGACAAGGTTTGACGGAAGAATTTTTACCAACGGGACAAGAAAAATATTGATATCTCGGCTGTAAATTATAACCGGCGGTCTTTATGTCCTTGTCTTCCACTCCGCCGTCTTTCAGCAAAGCGATGGCCTGATTGACCTTTTGCGCATTTTCCTGTTGAAGAGAAGCGATATCTTCCTCTCCTTCGGTTATGACGCTGAAGGTGAATTGGGCGACATCGGGTATAGCCGTGATTTTTCCTTCCCCACTGACGGAAAAGCTTCGGTAAGAAGAAGGTTCTATTGATTTGGAATAAATATTAGCGAATATCAAAGAAGATATTGCCAAAATAACCATAGAAACAAGAGCGCCTATTCCTAAATAATTTTTAATTTTTTTGTCCATATTATTATAATGATAATTATACACTTATTGTTTTTTTAGGAAACCCTGTTACAATACTTTCGTGTCCCGCTTGATTTTAAACGGGATAAATCTGTAGGTGTTCGCTTATTATTTTAATTAGTGTGCGACAAAGGTCTTACCGCAGATATTTTATTAGCAATTAGAAAAAACTAGCGCAATGAACAATAAACTATATGTGGGAGGCCTTTCTTATGATACGACGGAAGATGAATTGAAGAATCATTTCGGCGGAGCCGGAACAGTAACTTCGGCCAGTATCATAATGGACAGGGAAACAAACAGATCAAGAGGTTTCGGTTTCGTGGAAATGTCTTCCGAAGAGGAAGCCAACAAAGCCATAGAAATGTTTGACGGAAAGGAATTTGCCGGAAGAAACTTGACTGTCAATATTGCCAAGCCGAAAACCGAAGGAGGCGACAGACCGAGAAGGTCATTCGGCGGAGGCGGAAGCAGAGGAGGATTTGGAGGAAGAAGAAATTCTTACTAAACCCGCCTATGAACTGAAAATAAAAATCCTCCGACGGTGCCGTCGGAGGATTTTATTATTTTCCGTATACTAATATCCCGCGAATTCTTCAAATTTTATATTGTCGTTACTTATGCCGATTTTTTCCGCCAATTCTCTCATCGCTTTCACCATCATCGGCGGGCCGGACATATAATAAATCGGCGAGTTTAAATCCTTAAGATATTTTTGTATCATTTCTTTGTTTATAAACCCGGTTTCGCCGAGCCAAGCCTGTTTTGATTTTTCTCCGACGCTTTGATCGGGACTCCGACCTTCCCCGCCGCTTCGGTCGGGGCGAGCCGTCGGAGCCGTCATTGTGGCAACAAGTTTGAAATTATTGTTTTCTTTTTCCAAATTTCGCAATTCTTCCAGAAACGCCGCGTCTTCCAGTCGTTTGTTGGAGTAAAACAAAAATAACCGGTGAGGAAGTTTCTCGTAAGTGACGTTTTTGAGAATGCTGAAAACCGGCGTTATGCCGATGCCGCCGATGAGAAAAACAGCCGGTCGGAAAGCGTCTTTATGCAGGCAAAACGAACCGTCCGGACCAGCTATCATTGTTTCCGAATTGATAGGCAAATTTTTAAGGATGCGTTTAAAAGCCGTGTCTCTTATTCTAGTGGCGATTCCCAAGCAATTTTCATAAGGCGCGGTTATCAGGGAAAAAAATCGGGAGTTGCCTTCTTTGTCCGTTTCCGGCGGATTGATAAGAGAAACTGTCACATATTGTCCGGCGATGAAATCAAAGCCTGCGGGTTTCTCAAAATAAAAAGCCATCGTCCCTTCGGCGATTTCCTCTTTTTTGATAAGTTTTATTTTATAAACCGCCATACCGGCAGTATAGCATTTTTTTATTTCGGCTATTTCGCTCTTTTGGAATTTTTTCGGTCGCCTTCTTTGAGATGTTGTTTTCGGAGACGGACATTCAGAGGCGTTACTTCCAAGTATTCGTCTTCAGCCATAATTTCCAAGCCCCTTTCCAATGTCATTTTCAAAGCCGGAGCCAGAACGATTTTTTCATCGGCCTGTCCGCCCATTCTCACATTGGTCAATTGTTTTCCTTTGGTCGGATTGGCGACCATTTCATCTCCTTTCATTGTGTTGCCGATAACCATTCCCTCGTATATTTCCGTGTTCGGCTCCACATAAAGCGTTCCTCTCTGCTGAAGATTGTCCAAAGAGAAAGCCACGGCGTAGCCCGAAGCCATTGAGGTCATTGAACCGGTGTCTCTTTTTTTGATTTCCCCGGCGTAAGGACGGAAGCCGATAAATCGGCTGCACATTATGCCTTCGCCTCTGGTGTCTATGGTGAATTGGTTTTTATATCCCAAGATGCCTCTAGTTGGCGCTTCAAAAACAAGCCGGACGATGGAACCCTGTTCTTCTTTCATTTGCGTCATTATGCCTTTTCTTCGGCCCAACGTTTCTATGATCGGGCCGGACGATTCTTTGGGCAAATCTATCGTCACTTCTTCAAATGGCTCCATTTTTTGCCCACCTTCTTCTTTGATGATGACTTGCGGCTGGGAAACTTGGAGCTCAAAACCTTCTCTTCGCATATTTTCCAGAAGTATGGCGATGTGCAATTCGCCCCGCCCGTAAACTTTGAAGAATTCGTTGGCGGTAAAATCAATCTTCAGTCCGACATTTATTTCCAGTTCTTTTTCCAGCCGTTCTTTTATCTGCCTGGTGGTGACGAATTTTCCGTCCCGTCCGGCGAGAGGAGAATCGTTGACCAAAAAATTAAGGGAAATGGTCGGCTCGTCTATGTTGATGGCCGGCAAAGGAGCTTGGGCTTCGTTTGAGCAGATCGTTTCGCCTATGTAAATATCGGGCAGTCCGGCGGCCATCACGATATCTCCGGCGGAAGCCTCGGCCGTTTCTTTTCTTTGAACG
>Ga0209542_10017461_pt1 | contig 11750 bp, 14 predicted proteins | sample RifCSPhighO2_01_FD_184028 | JGI IMG/M metagenome (GOLD analysis project Ga0209542, IMG submission 184028) | Soil microbial communities from Rifle, Colorado - Rifle CSP2_plank highO2_0.1 (SPAdes) (version 2) | ecosystem: Environmental > Terrestrial > Deep subsurface > Rock core/Sediment ...
TGATTCCAGCGTGGTGGCTAAAAAAGCCATAGAAGAGGGCATGATGACTATGATGGAAGATGGTCTCACCAAAATCCAGCTCGGCGTCACCACAACCGAAGAAGTCCTCAGAGCTACTAGTGAGTAGGGGATAAATTGTTATGTGATTTTCCTTGTTTCTCTATTGGTGTGTGAGGATTCTAGCAAGGTACTCAATTAAATCAACCAGACTTAGGAATTGGTCGCTCGAGCAGAAAAAGAAGCATTGAATTGCTCTTGCCATTGAAGATATGGCATAGCACTGTTATAAACAGTATTAGTTACATCACTAACAATATGCATCCATGAGAAATCAAAAGATTGAGGTAATATTATTTCTTCAACGAAGCCGCTTGGTGTTTGGGTTGTAACAACTACCAAATCATCACGTTCTTCTGAAGTTACTCTTGCTTCTTCTCCTGTAGTAAGGCTTTGACTATTTTTACTAAGGGTACTAAATGCCAGACGTTCTCCTAAAAATTTATATCTAGCTCTCATTTCAGGGAACATTAATTTTTCAGCATTGATGGGGTCTATAACACCGCGTGATGTAAATCCTAATTCCATAACTACGGGAAGTCCACTGTCATCAGTTAAATTTACAGTGAATATTGGTTTGTTTGTATCACCATCTATCTCCCATTCGTCCACATGTGTACCCATTTCATGATCAACAGATACCGAAGCCACATACCTACCTAGATGTTGAGCATAGTATTTCCGAAGTCCAATAGAGTCATACTGAAGCACTAAGTAATCCTCGGTAACTTGAGTCCTTCGATAATATTTCTCATAATCCGCTTTAAACATGGAGAAATAATCGGCTTTCTTCATATCAAACTTTGCATCAATTCCGCTTTTAGGTATTTCAGACATAACTGGTATTATAGCAAAATATCTAGTCCTTTTTAGCAAGATGTATCAATTAAATCAATAATATTTGATATAATTAAGACATGACTGAAGAGCAAAAGCCACCATTACCAATAGAACCTAATACTGAACCACTTGAGACAGAAGAGAAGGAGGAGGCAGTAGAGAAAGTTAAGCGCCTTCCGAGGCCATATAGATTTCCTCAAGCTGTCTTTGTTGGTCCATTGAGGGTTAAACCACTAGAAAGTGACGAATAAAACTCTGATTAATAATTCATAAGCTATTGAGACTGTTTTTAACAGTGGATATTTATCCTGATGTTTTTATGTACTTGAAAGTAGAAGAAGATTCTTAGGGTTTTTTTACTTGTCCCAGGGTAACGGAGGTGCTTGTCTCTTATCTCTCCAAAAAGGTCTAATTGCCCAGCCACCAGAAAATGGGATTCTAACTGGTCTTCTATAATCCCACTCAGCGATCTGTCTGTCTAACTGATTAAAGGTAGCGCCCTTCTTAGCTTTTTCAAGCATTTCATCTGTAAAGTTTTGCTCTTCATCAAACCAGTTAGAGCCCTCTAATCGAAGCGTTTCTAGATTTAATGTTGGAGTTTCAATTTTAACAAAAAGTGGTTTTTTAGTCGTTTCTGAAGGAGTCGGTTGAAAGTGAAATCTATTCTCATCTCCATCTGGCTTAGACATACCCTAACTATACTTACTCATTATTTCAGTGTCAACAAATATAAATTTTTATTCAATCTCTAGGTCAACTCTGCTATAATTTAGCCATGAAAATTCCTGTTGAACCCATTGCCCAATATGAAGAGATGGATTGTTTTATAACTTGTGTTGAGATGATTTTAAAATTCTACGGGGAATATGCTTCCAGGGAACAGATTAAATTATTTATAAGGAAAGATAAAGACGGTACTCCCTTGGCTGAGTATGCTAGATTCCTAGCCTCTATGGGGTTAAATCCCTACTGTTTAAGTTACAACTTATATTTTATGGATCCGAGTGATGAAAAACTGTCGCAGAAACAACTTTTAATTAAACTTGAGGAAGAGCTCAATCACCCTTGGATGGACCAGGATCATCTTTTTGAGCTAAACTGTATGGTAGACTCCCTGAAATCAGGAGTTACGTATTGTGTCTCACCGCCTTCTCTGAAACTAATAAAGAGTTACATAAAACAAAAAGTTCCTTTAATTGTTCCAGTAAACCCCTTAGTACTTAATAAACACCAGGGAAATAATACCTTTGCTGGCCATGCAGTTGTGGCAATTGGTTTTTCCGGAAAGGTGATCCATTTTATTGATCCAGATCAAGGAATAGAACGAACTTTACCTGAGGAAGAATTCATGCTAGCTGTCTTTGCAAGAAAATTTATCAATACTGACAGTTGGGCAATAGCCATTAAACCTGGCCAGTTTTCGTATAAAGAACTAAATTAGCAACCAAAAACCCACTCAACAAAATTCATGCAAGATGTATTTAACTTCTTGACCCCGATTGAATCGGGGTTGACATTTGGATTATATTTGGGTAATGTAGAATTATGGTTAAAACTTCTAAAATTGTTCTTTTTGAAGGCAAGAAAATTAGAAGAATTTGGGATGAAGAACAGGAAAAATGGTACTTTTCAGTAGTAGATGTGGTAGCGATTTTAAGTAATAGTATTGATCCCAGAAAATATTGGAATAAACTTGCAGAAAGGCTTCGAAAAGAAGGAAGTGAGGTGGTGACAAAATGTCACCGACTGAAAATGCAGGCTTCTGATGGGAAATTTTATCTAACTGATGCCGCAGATACTGAGGTAATGTTGCGTATAATCCAATCAATACCATCTCCGCAGGCTGAACCTTTTAAATTATGGTTGGCTAGGGTGGGTTATGAGCGAATTGAAGAAGCAGAAGATCCAGAAAAAGCCATCCAAAGAGCCTTGCACTTTTATCTTAAAAGGGGTTATTCCCAAAATTGGATTAATCAAAGATTAAAAAGTATTGAGATCAGAAAAGAATTAACTGATGAATGGGAAAATCGTGGTGTTCAAACTAGCAATGAATTTGCCACTCTGACTGATGAGATTACATTTGCTTGGGCTGGATTTAAAACAAAAGATTACAAAAAGTTTAAAAGCCTCAAAAAGGAAAATTTACGGGATAATATGACCAACTTAGAGTTGGTTTTGAATATGTTAGCTGAGGTATCAACTACAGAAATCTCCAAAACAGTTGAGCCCAAAGACTTTAATGAAAATAAAATAGTTGCCAAACAAGGTGGCAAAATTGCTGGTTCTGCTAGAAAGCAATTGGAAAAAAGAACTGGTAAAAAAGTAATTACACCACTAAATGCCAAAAGCTTAGGATTACTAGATCAAAAATAACCACCAGTTTATCCTATACTTTACTTCCTGAAATTTGCTAATATTAATGTATGCAGCTGTCCATTCGTAATCTTCTAAATCGAATAACTCTTCTTGACGAACTGACTTTTACTAAGCATTTGGCGATTATGATTAAAAGTGGAATTCCGCTGTCAGAGGCCATTAAATCTTTGGCTGATCAGACTAAGAATCCGAATTTTAGACAAGTTCTAACCGAAATATTGGCAGATGTAGAAAATGGGCAATCCTTAGAAAAAGCATTGTCTAAACATTCCAATGTTTTTAACTCACTTTATTTGAGCCTAGTCAGAACCGGTGAAAAATCTGGAAAATTGGAGGAAAATTTAGAGTATCTGGCGTTGCAGCTCAAGAAAAGTTATGAGTTTAGGAAGAAAATTGAAGCTGCCACACTTTATCCCAAAATAGTTTTAGTAGCTACAATTATTATCGGTGCTTCAATATCACTATTTGTGTTACCTCAACTAATTGAATTGTTTGAGTCTCTTGATGTAGAGTTACCCGTGACTACCAAGATCCTGTTGTTTATTGCCAACTTAATGAAGAATTGGGGAATACTAATTATTGGGGGATTTGTCTTACTATACCTGCTTTTTCTTTGGTTAATTCGCACACCTCAGGTTAAGCCTATTTGGCATAAATTTCTTGTCAATATGCCTATGCTTGGAAGGCTGGTTCAAAATATTGAGTTAACTTCTATCTGTCGGAATTTAGGTATTATGTTAAAAAGTGGATTGACCGTTACCTCTGCATTGGAGACCCAAAGGCAAGCTACAGAAAATCTAGTTTTTAAAGAGATGTTGGTAGACATATCAAAATCAGTTGAGAGGGGCAAGAAGATATCGGAAGAGCTTAATACTAAAAAGTACCGGATAATGCCAACAATCGTACCAAAAATGATCGCGGTCGGTGAGAATACCGGCAAACTGGATGAAACCTTTATTTATCTGGGAGATTTTTTTGAAGAAGAAGTTGATGACGCTACCAAGAACCTATCCAATACGCTGGAGCCGATCTTATTGCTGGCCATTGGTGCAGTGGTAGCATTTGTGGCGATGGCGATAATTTCACCGATTTATTCATTAACAGGCAGCATTAGAAAATGAAAGGCTTTACATTCATTGAAATTATCTTGGTGGTAGCCATAATGCTAACCATCTCGATTATGACGCCAACTTTTTACTCCAGGTTTTTGCTTCAAAATTCAGTTGCCAACACTACTGACCAGCTAGCTGGTAGTATGCGGAAAGCTCAATTCCAAAGCATGATGGGTAAAAATGCTGATTCCTGGTCCGTTAATTATTCAGCAAATACGATCACCTTGTATAAAGGCAATAACTTTGGGGTGCGGGATCCTAGTTTTGATGAAAAATTTACTGTTAATCCAAACATTTCTGTGTCGGGCTTTACTGATCTAAACTTTGCCAAGGTGTCTGGATTGCCTTCGCCTGGTCCATTCCCGCTAAACGTTTCAATTAGCTCCTCCTCAGGTAATAATTCGGATGTTGTCACGGTAAACAGCCAAGGAGTGGTGAGCCGATGAGGAAACGCATAACTCATAACTCGTTTGGATTTTCAATACTTGAGGTTATTTTGGCAGCTGCCTTATTTATCATCATGGCTACAGGGGCGGTGACAATCATAATTAATGGCTACAATGCCAATAGATTAGGTTTAGAAATGACTGTAGCTAACCAGTTTGCCTCAGAGGGTATTGAAGCAGTTAAATCAATCAAAAATCAAGCATACGCTAATTTGGTAAATTCCAGTGGCTGCAGTTTAAATAGAGTAAGTAATGTTTGGGTTTTTGATAGCCCCTGCGCAACGGATACTTTAACACATAACAGTGAAGATAATTTCATTAGAACCATTAAGGTAGAGGATGTTAGAAGGGATGCTACACCGCCAGACGGCAATATTGTCACCACAGGAGGCACTGTAGATCCGGATTCCAAAAAAATAACTTCTACGGTAACTTGGAATTTTAATGCAGCCAGACCAGAAACTATAAGTTTAGTTAGTTATTTATCGGACTGGAGAAAGCCAATTGGTGGAGGCGGAGGAGTTTTAGCCTATCTTGACAATACCAATACTACCACCGACAACCAGCCTGAATACAGAAATTTTAATGATAGTACTGGAACATTTGACGCTGAAACTAATATGACTACTGCTTTTACAGAACCCCAGGATGCCAAGACTTTTAAAATTAAGACTTCTCCCACAAAACAAGAAGCCATTGTTGGTTATGTTACTAATGGGGGGGTGCTTAGAATCATGTGTTTTGATGGTAATACCTGGACCAGTGACTGGACAGTTACGGTTGGGGGAAATGGTACTAATAACCAAAGATTTGGTATCGCTTATGAAACTCAATCCGGAGATGTTTTGGTAGTTTATTCAACTAATGTGGCAGCCACTAACGAAATGGCTTACCGTACTAAGCTTGGCTCAACTGGTTGTGGAGCAGATAGCTGGAGCACCGCCACAAATATTGATGCGTTGCGAACTTCTGAGGTAGTCTCCTGGATTAAGCTCGAGTCAAATCCTCTGGCTTCATCGAATAATATCGCAGTCGTTTGGGATGATGCTAACAGGGATCTGTCAGCCATGCAGTGGACGGGATCGTCTTTTGGAATCGCAGAGCCTGCCAGTACCTTGGAAACCAGCCTTGATTGGGCCGGATCAACTGCTGGTGCTAATATTCAGTCTTTTGATGTAGCTTTTGAAAGTTTGACTGGTAACTTGTTGATTGCTTGGGGAACAGACGCCAACCCCTGTACCGTGGGGGTTAACTGTATCCGCTATGTCAATTATATAACTGATTGGTCTGCCACCGATAGTGTGCCGACAATTGCTAACCGTGCTACTACTATTGATATGTCAGGTAACCCTATTACTAATGAGATTGTTCTCGGCAGTATGAGTGATGATAGTGGAGACTTTTCAATTGGCTATTGGTCAGGTAGCGTATGGACTGGACTTGCTAATCTAGACACCACAATTACCAATCCAGCTCCAGGCAATAAATTAGTGGCTACTGGTTGGTTGACTGTTGGCACAACCACTAGAAGCGTTGTGGTGTTTGTGAATAGCGGTTCGGTCCAAAGTAGACGTATCCATGGATTTGTAGGTGATGGGAATTCCTTTTCCAGGCAAGGTACTGATTCGATTCCTTGGTTTGTGCCGACACCACTTTTTGTTAATCCGCCAAGGTGGTTGGATATCCAAATGAAACCTATTGATAAAGATCGGTTGATTCTGACTTTGTCGGACAACGCCGCTGATTTATCAGCTAAACAATTGGTTATGACCCTAACTCCAGCCCCAACTTTTACCTGGACTAATGCTGATGGAGGGGTAGACTTGGAAACTGCTTTAGGCCAAGCAACTACTAGTCCCTTTGGTTTTGCCTATTGGAGGAACCCATGAGGGGAGGGGGGGGTTTTACATTAATTGAATTAATTCTTTATATGGCCTTGGTGTCGATTGTTTTAGCAGCCATAATCCCATTTGCGTTAAACATTATTGGAGGTAGCGCCAAGTCTAGCGCCCAACAGGAAGTTTTTTCCCAAGCCAGGTTTGTTAGTGAAAGAATTAAATATGAAATCAGAAATGCAAATTCTATTAATAGTGTAAATACTCCGGTTGGAACTATTGATTTAAATACCGCAACTAATGCTACCACTGTTATTGCGCTTACTGGAGGTAAGGTTACGATTAAATATGGCGCCGGTGGAACAGCTATTATTCTAAACTCCAATGGCACAATAGTATCTAACCTCATTTTTACAAATTATACATCATTAGATAATAAGTCTAAGCACATTCAATTTAGTTTTACTATTGATGATAATTTTGGAAGTTCCAGGCAGGAGTATCAGGTTCCTGAAGTTGACGTAGAAGGCAGCTCGGAAGTGAGGAGTAATTAATGAGAGGATTTGTGGCGATATCTACTGTTTTAATATTGCTTTCTGTAGTAATAGTGATTGGTATTTCAGTCACTTATTTGTCAATTGGTGAGGCTAGATCAGCATTGAGCCTTTTTCGTGGTGAAGACAATCTAGATTTTTCAGAAGGTTGTGTCGAGGATGTCATGCTTAAAATTAGATCAAATTCTAGCTTTAATAGTACTTCCTTCTCCAGGCCCGAGGGAACGTGTGATATTAGTTATACACTAGCTGGGCCAACCAATTGGGACATAACCGTGAATTCACAAGCCACGATCTATCAGAGAAGGATTAGGGTAATATTTGTTAGAAATGCCACCGGAATTACCCTGACTAGTTGGAAAGAGGTTTAGGGTATTGACAACATTTTTTCAATATGACAATAATTAAATATATGAAGACTCTGCCCAAAAAATCTGCTGGCTTCACCCTGATTGAAATTTTAGTTGCTTTAACTATTGTAGCTATCCTAGCTGTTTCAGTTTTTGTGGCTCTTAATCCAGCTCAAAGATTAAAAGACGCCAAAGATACCCGCAGAGCTTCTGATGTAGACTCTATTCTTACTGCCATCCATCAAGCTGTGGTTGATAATAAGGGGTCTATGCCAACTAATATGCCAGCTGAAGATACTGAAACTCAGTTAGGCTCAGGTGCTAGTGGTTGTGCGTTAAGTACTACTCACTGTACTATCGCCGCCACTGCTTGTAGTAATTTAATGGCTAATGTTGCCATTGATCTAGTACCCTATTTAGCGTCAATGCCTATTGATCCGGTAGGTTCGGCCGGTGGTGCTGATGCTACTAAAACTGGCTATTCAGTTAAACGAGACACTAATGGAATTATTACAGTCAAAGCCTGCAATACTGATGGAACAGTAGTCGTTTCCGCCTCTAGGTAATGTTTTCTAATTCGAAGATTGTCTTATATTTAAGAAGAAACTCGCTTGAGCTCTATTCTGGGGATAGGTTTGAAAAGCTTGAACTTCCAACTGCAATTGTAGATAACATCGAGATTAAAGATTTAGTTGCCTACAAAAAACTGTTCTCTGATTTTATTACTAGGCTTAATTTAAAAAAGCAAAGTGGCTTAGTTGTATTAGCAGATGATATCATTTTCAGTAAAATAATTTCAGATGGAGCCAATGATCAACCTAAAATTCAACAATTCATAGAAACAGTGCCATTTAAGGAAGACAAGATTGTCTCTAAAACTGTTATCTCAGATAGCGATGCTATGGTATTTGTTACTAACCAGGATATCTATGGTGAGGTAATTAGCTTGTTGGAAAGCCTTAACTGGACTGTTAAAGCAGTGGTGCCTTTGAATATGTTTAAATCCTCCTTAAGTTTAATCAGTGATAATATTGATCCCCAAATTGCCAAAAAAATACAGGCTGAGCATGATCTGATTGACTCGGCTAATTTTTTGTTAGGTTCCGAAGGCCAAACTAAAAGGCGAGCTAAATCCTATCCTATAACCTTACTGTTGCTGCTGGGATTAATAGTAATTGCCTCAGCAAGTTTATACTTGGCCTCAACCTTTGGATTGCTCAAGAACCCTTTGGAATATTTAAGCAGTTCAAAACAGAGTCAATCTTTGGTGGAGGAATCTCCAAAGCCTACTGAAGCTACTAACTCAGCCACAGCAGATGATATACGCTCACTCAGTAAAGACGGCCTAAAAGTCCAGGTTCTAAATGGTTCAGGAATTACAGGTCAAGCTTCTAAAGTCAAGTCTCAGCTGGCAAATTTGAGATTTACGGAAATTGAGACTGGTAATGCTATTGGAATTAGCACTGAGGATACAATTGTGGTTTTCTCTGATAAAGTTTCCGCGGGGATCCAGACGCAAGTCAAAACTGAGTTGGAAAAAACTTATTCTGAAGTAACAATTGAGGAAGCTACTGTTACCCAGTTCGATATTTTAATCACCACAGGAACTAATTTGGTTGAATAAGATTCCTTTCCTTCGGGTATTTTTCATAGTATAATAAGAGAATGCCCTTCAAAATTACCTCAGATTTCAAACCTACTGGTGATCAGCCTCAAGCGATTGAGAAATTAGTTCGTGGTCTAAATGATAAAAGGGAACATCAAGTGCTACTCGGGGTAACCGGTTCCGGTAAGACTTTTACAATGGCTAACGTTATCCAAAAGGTCCAAAAACCAACTTTAATTATCTCGCACAACAAAACCTTGGCTGCCCAGTTGACTCAAGAATTTAAAATGTTTTTCCCGGAAAACGCTGTTGAATATTTTGTATCCTATTATGATTATTATCAACCTGAGGCCTATATCCCATCTTCTGATACCTATATAGAAAAAGACGCCTCGATTAATGAAGAGATAGAAAAGCTCAGGTTATCAACAACTGCTTCTCTATTGACGCGTAAGGACGTTATCGTGGTGGCTTCAGTTTCCTGTATCTATAACCTGGGTTCACCTCTGGAATATGGTCAGGCTATTTTGGAAATTGGTTCAGGAATGAAGACCACTTTTCAGCAAATAGTCAAGATTTTGCAAAAAATGTACTACGATCGCAATGATATTGAGTTTAAAAGGGGCAATTATCGGGTCAGGGGAGATACGATTGATATCTTTCCATCCTATTTAGACACAGGTTACAGGTTACAGGTGACAGGTGACAAAGTGGACAAAGTCTTAGATCTTGATCCTATTACAGGTAATACTACAGAGATACTGGGACCTAAAGTCATTTACCCGGCCAAACACTATATTACCCCGGAGCAGAGGATAATTCCTGGAATAAAGCAGATTGAGGAGGACTTAGCCAGTCAGTTAAAAGAGCTAAAAAAACATGGCAAGCTGGTTGAAGCTCAAAGGTTAGATCAAAGAACTAACTATGATTTGGAGATGATCCGCCAATATGGTTATTGTAATGGCATTGAAAACTATTCTAGATATTTTGATGGACGGGAACCTGGCTCGTCGCCCTATTCCTTACTTAACTTCTTCCCTAAAGATTATTTGGTGATAATTGATGAGAGTCATATTACCTTGCCCCAGATTAGAGGGATGTATAATGGTGATCAAGCCCGCAAGAGAACTTTAATTGATTTTGGCTTTAGATTACCTTCGGCTTTGGATAATCGACCCTTAAAGTTTGATGAATTCCAAAGACATGTTAGTCAAGCGATCTATACCTCAGCTACTCCTAATGAGTATGAACTATCCTTAGCCCGAACTTCAACCTCCGAGGTTCCTGCCTATTCAACCTCGGAGGTTGGTGCCTACGACGGAATTGCAGAGCAGTTAATACGTCCTACTGGTCTATTGGATCCGCAGATTAGTGTCAGATCAACCAAGGGCCAGATTGAAGACTTAATTAATGAAATAGAATCACGAGTCATGAATCATGAAAGGGTTTTGGTGACTACATTGACCAAAAGAATGTCAGAGGATTTGTCTGAATACCTGAAGGAGAAGGGGATTAAAGTAAATTATTTACACTCTGATGTCAAAACCCTGGAGCGGTCTGATATTCTACAATCTCTTCGGATGGGTGAGTTTGATGTAATAGTTGGTATTAACTTACTCCGTGAAGGTTTGGATCTACCAGAAGTGTCGCTGGTCGCAATCTTGGATGCTGATAAGGAAGGCTTTCTGCGCTCGGGAACCTCCCTAATTCAAACCATGGGTCGGGCAGCTAGACATGTTAATGGTCAGGTTATCATGTATGCTGACCAAATTACTAAATCTATGCAATTTGCGATCGATGAGACTGATAGAAGAAGAAAACATCAAGAGGAATATAATAAAAAGCATGATATTACTCCAAAAAGCATTGTTAAGCCAATGCGTGATCGGCTTCTAGAAAAGATTGAGGAAGAAGTTGGCCATGAAATTCAAAGTCTAGGTGATATCCCGCAAAGCGAAAAGAAACGGTTAGTAAAAGAGTTAACAGAAAGGATGAACGAATCCGCCACTAACCTAGACTTCGAACTCGCAGCCAAATACCGAGATCAGATCAAGGAATTAGGAATATAAAATTACTTAATTTCAATGTGAATACCTTTTCGCTCTATCTATATTCCGTAAAAGATGTTCAAGATCTATATTTAGTCTTATATCAACTTTAATTTTTTGACCAGATTTCTCTTCCAATAATTTGGCAAAATTACCTAATAATGTAATATTTTCTCCGAAACGACGCACATAGCTTTCAGGAATGCTGTGTCCCGTGAGTATTTCTGATAGGTGGTTAGGATGAGAACCATCATCCGGAGAAAGAAATAGATCACGAAGAGTTTGGCTACCTATTTCGGATAACATACTTTCTATTTCTGAAAGCGTAACTGAAGGCTCCGGAGTTTCTACAACTTCAGAAGTTACTTGGCTTAATTCTTTTCTATCTATTAAAGACATGGAAATATTATACTATAAACCTATAGTGAAGTCAATTAGAAGAATTGTTGCCAATTGAAGACTGGGACCTCTAAATTTAGAATTGCATTACTGGAACGTCAATTTTTGGTAAGGATGACCTCTTTTT
>Ga0209542_10017463_pt1 | contig 11750 bp, 8 predicted proteins | sample RifCSPhighO2_01_FD_184028 | JGI IMG/M metagenome (GOLD analysis project Ga0209542, IMG submission 184028) | Soil microbial communities from Rifle, Colorado - Rifle CSP2_plank highO2_0.1 (SPAdes) (version 2) | ecosystem: Environmental > Terrestrial > Deep subsurface > Rock core/Sediment ...
CATCGCAGAAGGGGCAATCATTCAGGGAGATGTGCGAGTGTACGGCGGTGACATTGTCATCGATGGCACCATAGAAGGGTCACTCCACACGTACGGCGGCTCCGTGAAAGTTTCCGGTACTGTCGGGGGAGATGCGGACATACGGGGAGATGTCATCCGCTTCTCCGGACGCGTGAACGGGAACACTATTCTCTCATCCTCAGATCTGAAGATCAGTAACACCGCAAACTTCCAGCAGGATGTGCACTACTGGCAGCCGCAGGGTCTGTACTACTTTGGCAGCGCAACCGTTCAGGGAAAAACAGAGTACGATGAAAACCTTGCTCTCGGTGTACCGGGCGAACTCAGGCAGACGGCATTTGACGCGTTCCGCGCGGGGCTTATCGCCATCGCCGGCTACAGCCTGCTCTCCGCCTCGTTCTTCATTCTCCTTATGATCCTGCTCACGAAGACGTACTTCATGGACGGAGCAAAGCGGCTGCAGAAAGCACCGATGATGAGCCTGTGGTACGGGTTCCTGTATCTCATTGCTGCACCGTTTGTCGTCTTCGCCTTCTTCATCACCATCGTTGGCATTCCCATTGGCCTCTTCCTCGGCGTGCTCTACATCTTCTCACTCGTTTTCGCAAAAGCACTTACAGCCATCCTTCTTACTGAGTGGATTCAGGTGCGGTACCAGAAGAAATGGAAGACGTTCTTCTTCTTCCTCGCTTCGGTGGGCGTGTACGTAGTTCTCCGGGTCGTGAGCCTCGTCCCTGTTGTCGGCTCGATCACCGTCGTCGTGCTGATGCTTATGATGTTCGGTGCCCTAGGCCACACAGAGCTCGAGAAGTTCAAGAAGGTGCGTTAAGCCTTCCCCTGCGTTATTTTGGCGCTGAGAAATCGTTGACGCTGCAAAATTGGCACTCTATAATAGAGAGTGCCAATGAACTTCGAGCGGTATACCACCAAAGCGGCAGAAGCCGTGCAGGGCACCATGGAACTGGCGGCCACGCTGGGGCAACAGGCCCTCGGCCCGCTCCATGTGCTCCTCGTCCTCCTCAACCAGAAGGAAGGTCTCGTCCCCACGTTGCTCCAGAAATTGGAGCACAACCCGGATGCTGTCTCAGAGAGAGTAAAGAAAGCACTCTCCGCACTTCCGAAAGTCACTGGGGGCACGCAACCCTACCTCACACAGGATCTCAAGAAAACTTTTGATCAGGCAGAGAGTGAAGCAGGAAAACTGAAAGATGAATACATCTCCACGGAGCATCTCTTCCTCGCACTGCTTGATCAGGAGGAAGTGCAGAAAGTTCTCCCTCTCAAGAAGAAGGAAGTGTTTGAAATACTCAGGGAACTGCGTGGCAGTCAGCGCGTCACGGATCGTGATCCGGAAGGGAAATACCAGGTACTCGAAAAATACACACAGGATTTCACGCGGCTTGCACGGGACGGCAAGATCGATCCGGTGATCGGACGGGACGATGAAATCCGCCGGATCATGCAGATTCTCTCACGCCGGACGAAGAACAATCCTGTCCTCGTTGGTGAGCCAGGCACGGGAAAGACGGCGATCGTCGAAGGTCTTGCGAAGAAGATAGTGGACGGAGACGTCCCCGATCCTCTGAAGGGGAAGAGAGTGCTCACTCTGGATCTCGGAGCAATGCTTGCAGGGACAAAGTACCGCGGCGAGTTCGAAGACCGCCTGAAAGCGCTCCTCAGGGAAGTAGAAGCTTCGGAAGGAGGCATCATTCTCTTCATCGATGAACTCCATACTATTGTGGGCGCTGGAGCGGCAGAAGGCTCCGTGGATGCCGGAAACATGCTCAAGCCCTCCCTCGCACGTGGGGCGATCCGCACCATCGGTGCGACGACCCTCAAGGAATACCGCAAGTACATTGAGAAGGACGCAGCCCTCGAGCGGCGTTTCCAGCCCGTGATGGTGGAGCCGCCCTCGCTCAAAGACGCCATTTCCATACTCCGCGGGATCAAAGAGAAGTACGAGGTACACCACGGAGTGCGCATCCAGGATAACGCAGTGGTCGCTGCTGTCACCCTCTCGGACCGCTACATTACCGATCGTTTCCTGCCGGACAAAGCCATAGATCTCATGGATGAAGCGGCATCTGTCCTGCGGATTGAATTGGACAGCAAACCGACAGAGCTCGATAAGCTCGACCGCCAGATCAGACAGTTGGAAGTGGAACGGGAGGCCCTGAAGAAGGAGAAGGACGAAGCCTCCAAGAAACGGCTGAAGAACATAGAGAAAGAGCTTGCAGAGCTTAAGGAACAGCAGAAAGAACTTGAAATCCGCTGGCAGAACGAGAAGAAAGTCATCGACGTGATAAAGAGATCCGGCAGGGAAATTGACGCTCTCAAGGCAGAGGCAGAGCAGGCAGAACGCAACGGAGACTTACAGAGGGTTGCCGAAATCCGCTACGGCAACATCCCCGATCTCGAGAAGAAAATTGCTTCCTCAAAGAGCGAGCTTGCGAAGATCCAGAAGGAGAATCCTATTCTCTACGAAGAAGTGACAGAGGAGCACATTGCGCAGGTTGTTTCCCGGTGGACCGGTATTCCTGTCTCGCGCCTCATGACGGAGGAGAGCCTCAAGCTCGCATCCATGGAGAAGGAAATCAGCAACCGTGTGATCGGCCAGAAACGTGCAATTACCGCCGTTTCCAACGCAATCCGGCGCTCGCGGGCAGGCATACAGGAGGAGGAGAGGCCCATCGGCTCTTTCATCTTCCTGGGGCCGACCGGCGTAGGCAAAACGGAGCTTGCCAAGGCCCTCGCACAGTTCCTCTTCCATGACGAGAAAATGATTACGCGGATAGATATGTCTGAGTACGCAGAGAAGCACTCCATCGCGCGGCTCGTAGGTTCTCCTCCGGGGTATGTAGGATATGAGGAAGGAGGCCAGCTGACGGAGGCAGTCCGCAGACACCCCTATACGGTGGTTCTGCTTGATGAGATAGAGAAGGCACATCCCGAGGTTTTCAACGTGCTTCTGCAGGTGCTAGACGATGGAAGGCTCACCGATGCCAAGGGACGGACAGTGGATTTCAAGAACACGGTTATCATCATGACAAGTAACCTCGGCGGCGACATCCTGCTCAAGTACGCGGAAGAGAAAAAGAAAACTGAGGGGAAGGTTCTCTCTGCCGTGTTTTCGCCGGAAGGCGAAGTCAATAAAGTCCTTAAGGCACACTTCCGCCCTGAATTCCTGAATAGAATAGATGACATCATCATCTTTGACGCCCTCACCAGAGAGCAAATTGCGCAAATTGTAGAATTGCAGATCCAGCGCGTAGCACAGCGCCTGGAGAAGAAGGGAATCAGAATCGAAGTGACAGAAGCCCTCAAGGGACATCTGGCAAGTGCGGGATACGATCCTGCGTTCGGTGCCCGTCCCCTCAAACGCCTCATCCAGAATGAGATTCTGGACGAACTCTCTCTGCAAATTATTGAAGGCAAAATCCCCGAAGGTTCCTTCGTAACCATCGACTACAAAAACAGTGCTGTGGTCTTCAGGAAGAAGTAGCGCGGAAGTGGTGCAGAGCGATGCCTGCCGCGACGGCAACGTTCAGTGACTCCTTCTTCCCCCTCATCGGAATCTGCACACGATCATCACAAAGAGAGAGAAGATCTTTCGGAACGCCCGTTACTTCGTGCCCTACGAGCAGGCAGACTTTCCCTGGCGGAGAGTACAGAGCAATGTTCTGCGCATCTTCCGTGATCTCCAGAGCAATTATGTCCCATCCCTTCTCTCTCAGCTCGGTGATCACTTCCTTCGGATCTTCCCTGTGTTCCCATGGGATCCACTCATCGGCCCCGAGGGCTGTTTTGCTGATTTCCCTCCTTGGGGGGAGCCCTGTGTAGCCGGTGAGGTACAGCTTTGCCACGCCGAATGCGTCCGCCGTGCGGAAGAAGGATCCCACGTTCCAGAGGGAGCGGATGTTATGCGCGAGCAGGACGATGCTGCGTTCCATTAGTGCAGTCGGTTCAGGCTTGCGGCGTGCGGATTGGCGAAGACCTCCAGGATTTCCTTCTTCAGGAGATCTCCCTCGGAAACCTCTCTGCATACATAGCACACACCTGTTTCACTCCTCTCCCCGAGGATGGCCGCACCTGTATCGGGTTCATCTCTGCGGAGGAGCTTTATACCCTGCTTGAATGGAAAATCAGTCACTGGTTGCTCTCGCTTCGCATCTGCATCCCACTTGCATACCGTGCCTCCTCTGCGGATGTACGCAACTTCTTTGTTGGGATTGAAGAGGGAGATGGTACAAAGAACAGTGCGAGGATCACCCTTCTTGAGAGAGAGATAACGCAACTGCCTGAGTTTCAGGGATGGGAGCAACCGGTGTGCCGCCTGTTCCACGGTGTGCTCTTCGTTGTTCACAATCAGCGTGTCGATGAAAATTTCCACTGCACCTGCGGCCTTCTCTCTCACGGTGAAACTGACTCCTTTGCGGGAAATCTCATGGAATATCGGCCGCATCTTGTTCTGCACCCAGCGCTTCAGAGATACAAAGTACGGGTTTCCCCCCTCTGTGCGCTCGGGATGCGGCATGAGCGCAACCACGTTCCCCGCTGGATTGCAGATACCGGCAATGGCAAAAGCGGATCCGTTGGGAGTGGTAACCGGATCCTCGGAGACATTGCCCTTCGCATCGCAGTACGAGAAAGCGATTTGGTCGTTCTTCCGAAGTTCGTCTATGAGGCCGGGATCCTTTGTAATGAAACGCCCTTCTCCGTGCGCGATCGGCAGCGTCATAACGCCTTCCCAGTCAGAAGTCGCGCAGCGGTTCCTCGCGCATGTTGGTATGATGAAGATCCACTCGTTCAGGAATCCCACCGCTTCCCCGTCCACAACATTACGGGCAAGACACATCTGGAGTTGATCTCCAAGTGGTATGAGCCCGCTCTCCACGAGGATCTGTGCGCCGTTGCAGTTCCCGATCACGGGCTTACCCTCCTTCGCTTCTGAGCGGATGAAATCCATGAGGGGGTCCCTCGCGGCCACCATCCCCGCCCTCCCACGGTCTTCGTAGCTGAATCCCCCGGGGATGAAGTAGCCATCTACGTTTTTGAGTTTCTCTGTATCGTCATTCCAGCGGAAGAACACAGGCACCATGCCCGCGCGCCGGACCGCGCGGATAGACTCCACTTCGCAGTTGTTTCCGGGGAACGAGAGAACGGCAATCTTCGGTATCTTCACGTCTGGATTGTAGCGGCTCTGAGGCGATTGCACATCTCATTTAGGCGGGTTGCTTTGCCTTGTTTTCGGCGTGTTTCAGGTGTTTCCCTGTTTCGACGGCACGGATGAAATTACTGAGCGGAATATTCAATTTTCCCTCACCGAGCATCTCGAACACCGTCACCCACGAAATTCTCGCATTCGGATGTTGTATCTTTCCCCACGTGTTCTGCTTCCTTGTCGTTCCGTCCGTGTGCATGAGTAAAATCTCCCCGTGATTTCCCGATCCTCTTCCCTGTTTCTCACGGTGCTCAACACTTATGACTTCCTCGACGTCCGCAAGTATTCTCAACATGTCCTTCAAAGTTGGACGAACATACCCTCTCAGAGCATCGCGCTGACAGGCCTGTTCAAGAGCCAGCGGATCCATACGGCCATTCGCGTGTGCAATCCTCTCCATATCACCCGGAGATCTAGCCGGGCTCACAGGCCTCAGGTGCTCATCGATTGCTCTCGCAAGTTCCGGCTGGCAGGGCATGGCCCATCTGCCATCGCCAAGTCCTATGCCCAGCTTCAGGGCAGAACCCTGGATGTGCTCTGGAATAATGAACTTCTGAACGCCCAGAGCATGCATCACCTCGTTCGAGAGTCCCTCATTCGCTGGGAACAGGACGACTTCGCTTCCGGGAATCTCCACGAAGATCATCGGGCTTGTCTCAGCAGAGAGTGCAAATACCTTTGCATACTTCACGGAGAGCTGCTGCATCTGTGCGTTCAGGGTCCGCACGGACGCCAATACAGGTTCTGCAAGCGCAGGGAAATCTTCGAAAGGCATGGAAGGTGCGAGGAGAGTGGAGGGCGTCGTAAACAGGTGGCCGCCCTGCGCGACTTGCACGTTGTGGAACCCCAGCGTCGCATACGGAGGTGTCCCTGGTGGGGAATACGGCTCAAACACGTCGTCGCAGGTCCTCTCCCTCTGCTTCAGACCGACGGTCTGCGTTTTTCGTACGCCATCTGCCGCGTAGTGCACGGTCATCCCGTTGCCCAGCCTCGACAACATGACGACATACCCGTGCGGGAAGTACGTGTCTCCGTCCGCCGCCTTCGCAGGGAGCTCCGTCGTTCGCAACGCATGGGCAATCGCTGGAAACTGCAGCACGCGCTCCAGTGAGCCGTTCGCCTCTGCCAGGGATTCTGTGTTGATAGGCAGCCGCTCCCGCAGAATGGCCTGGAACTTTGCCTCCTGTTCCCTCTTTGGCGCCTCTCTCGCGGCAGGATTGATCCGTTCTGGCCGGATCTCTCCGGCGTTTCCTGTCAGTTTCCTCATTTCTTGCAGGTACCCCTGCAGCGGAAAATTCTCGGCCGGCCACCAGGCGCTGACCTGCACGATCACAGTGGAAAGAATGGCCCTGCGGATATCATTCAGTGCTTTCCCGAGCACCGAGAAGGATACTTTGTCATATCCCCTGCCCTCGTTCCCGATTGCCTGCTGTATGCGCACATCCAACTCCGTGAGGGCCATACTCGTCGCAAAGAGGATCTTTGCCAGTCGGTCCGGGTGCTCCTTTGCCTGTGCAATTTGCCCAGGCTCCGTGCTTCCGTCCGTGAAGAACCGGATGACGGAGTCCCGCACACGCTTTGCCATGTCATCCACCCAGTGCCGCACAGCGGCATGGTCTGCGGCGTAGTACGCTTCCAGCTCGCCATCTTCCGCAAGCATACCTAGGAGAGTTTTAATGTTGTCCCGTGCGCCCCTGATTTCGCTGATGCGGGCAGGGTCGGAGACTTCCTCCACATTGATTCTCTGGAGGATGCGTGTAGTGTCGGATGGAATGCCTACATCCGCACCTTTGCAGATATCCATGACATTGCGGACCTGCCGGTGGATGCTCGCGGGTGACTGTCTTGCAGTGGCACAGGAGTGCACAATGTATGCGTACGGATCTTTCCGGAGTTTGGACGGGGAAAAAGATTTAATGGATTCATCCTGCACTGCGAGCGCGACTGCGCCTGCGATATGCCCGACGTGCGACTCGTACGGGTCGAAATGAATGACGTGGCTGTCATCATTGAGTTGGATCGGGAGAGGATCCCGATGGGAGCCGAAGAAGCTCTCGAAGCTTCTCATGGAAAGAAGAATGGGAAGTATAGCTTTGTAGAGTATTTTTGCCGTTCTTGCAACTGAAAGGGATTCCGAACCCCCTTCAACTCCTCTGCCTGCTTCAGATGAGGCATCACACCGTCATGATCTCTTCCTCCTTCTTCTTCCTGCTCTCTTCGATCTTCTCATTTGCCTCCTTCACTCCTTTCTCCAGCAGCTCCAGCAGCGTATAGCGCTGGTCTTCGTCCTTCTCTTCAGCCTTGAGCTTGTCGTGCACAGCCTGACGCTGCTGGCGGATGGAAATCCGCGCTTCTTCCGCCAATTTCTGGACTACTTTGGTCATCTCCTTCCTGCGGTCCTCTGTCATGGGGGGCAGATTGATGCGGATCACCACGCCGTCGTTCACCGGAGAAGTTCCCAAATCCAGTTCATTGAGAGCAGCTTCCACCTGCGAAAGGATTTCCCTGTCCCACGGCTGGATGACGAGGGAGCGTGCATCCTGCACAGAAACACCGGCAACGGAACGCAATTCCTGCTTCTGCCCGTAGGCATCTACCAGCACATGGTCGACGAGTGCCGCATTCGCACGGCCGGTCTGCAATTTTGCATACTCTGCATGCAGATGTTCCAGCACTTTAACTGATTGATGATGGAACGAAGCGACGCGAGGATCCATAGAGAGAAGTGGGAAAAATTAGCTGCTGACGAGCGTACCAATATTTTTGCCCTGAGCTGCGCTGAGGAGATTGCCCTTGCCGCCGGAATTGAAAACGCGAATAGGCAGTTTCTGCTCCATACAGAGGCTGAAAGCTGCCTGATCCATAATCCGGAGATTCTGGGTGATTGCCTGTGAGTACTTGAGAGAAGAGTACAACTTGGCATTTTTGTGCTCATCCGGATCTTTGTCGTACACCCCCTCCACATTCGTAGCCTTCAGAAGAATATCGCACTGCAGCTCCGAAGCCCTGAGGGCCGCTGCGGAATCGGTGGTGAAGTACGGGTTGCCCGTCCCCCCCGCGCAAATGACGATCCGCCCCTTCTCCAGGTGACGCAGTGCGCGGCGCCGGATGAAAGGTTCTGCCAGCTGCGGGACATTGATCGCGGAGCAGACGCGGGTATCGAGACTGAGGAATTCCAGAGCAGACTGCAGGGCGACGCTGTTCATGATGGTGGCGAGCATGCCAATGGCATCACTGGCCGTACGCTCTATGCCGCTCTCTGTAGTGTCGCGCCAGCGCCAAATGTTCCCTCCCCCGACGACAATGACAATCTGTATTCCTTTCTTCGCAACAGACTGAATCTCCTTGGCCAAATCCATCACACTCTCATGGTCAATACCCTGCTCTCCTTCTTTGGAAAGTGCTTCGCCGGAAAGTTTCAGCATGATGCGCTTATAGCTCATGTGGCAACTATCTTATGTGGGAAGAACTGTGCTGCCAAGGGGAACCGTCTAAATTTGGCATGAGTAAGCCGATTCTTCATGATATAATGGGCAGTAGGCCCCGGTAGCTCAGTTGGATAGAGCGGCAGCCTTCTAAGCTGTAGGTCACAGGTTCGACTCCTGTCCGGGGTACCATTCGACTCAGCCTGTCCCGAGCCTGCCGAAGAGGCTCACAGCAAGCCATTTCGATTCCTGCTTGCCCATCCGTAGCGCGAAGCGCGAAGGAGGGTCCGGGGTACCATTCGACTCCGCTCACTTCGTTCGCTTCGCTCATGGTAAACCACGATCCAATCGTTTCGTGTGATACAAGCGGAGTCGAATGACTCTGAGCGACACTGAGCTTGCCGAAGTGGAGTCGAAGAGCCCACTCATGGCACTGCCCTGCCAAATTGCATGAAGCATTGGGAAAGTAACTTAGGCAAGTCATCATCGTGGACACGAAAATCGGGCGACGATACAGTTTTCCCATGACTTACAACTTCTCCAACAAGGAATGGCCCGGTTCCCTGGACATTCCGCGCCTCATTGCCGCCGCTATGCTCTTCTGGGCACTCACGGGAAACCCGTACGTGTACTTTCAGATTCTCAACTGGGTTGTCTGCCTTTTCTCCATTCTCCTTGCCATCCGCTCCTACCAGGAAAAGCGCAGTCTTTGGGTGTGGACATTCGCTGCCATTGCTGTGATTTTCAATCCCATCGAAGCCTTCCAGTTCCCGAGGGCGCTCTGGTCTGCGATCGATGTTATAGCAGGTCTCATTTTTGTATGCAGCATCTACTGGATGCGACCAAAGACGCATCAGAAGGCTGCATCTCTGTAGGATTCCTGCTCTTTTTGCACTATTCTGTTTCTCCGCAGTTTGTATTGCGCATCTGCAGGATGTTTTGAAAAGTGCAATCGGAGAGGGTGTATAATTTTCTTCCCTTTCCCCCATGCCTATGCCAGGAGTAGAAACATCAGGAATGTTTGGGCCGGTACCTGATATCACAGGCCCCGGTATGTTCGGACCTGTCCCTGATTTTCCGATCGACTTTGGGCCGGTACCGGATCTCTACGGTTCTGGTACAGCCGTTGCAGGAGGAGCAGAAGCAGGAACGGCACCAGTTGTCACTGCAACCATGGCTCCGTCAGCGAGTGGAGCAGCTGCACTCACAGCAACTACTGCGGCTGAAGGTGGAGCAGCAGCTGCAGTTGGCGCAGAAACTGGAACAATCGCAGCTACAGGAGCGGCGGAAGCAGCTGTAGGTGCCGAAATTGGAGCAAGTGTTGCGAGTGTTGTCGGGGAGTTTGCCGCTGTGCTCGCATTGTAGCGGCGAGTTCCTCTACTATGGTTCTATGATCACTCGACTGAGGGAATGGCGTTTCCTGCCTTTTGTTTGCATTGTTCTGGCCAGCCTTCTCGTGTATCTGCAGGCAGCGGGATTTGAGTTCCTGCTGTTCGATGATGAGCTTTTGATCATTGATAATCCGAAAGTCCACGGCCTCTCCTTCCTGCACCTCTTCCAGATCTTCACCACGTACGACCCGGAACTCTACATCCCGCTCACGCTGCTTACACATCAAATCGAGTACACGCTCTTCGGGCTGAATCCCGCAGTCTACCATTTCACAAACATCCTCCTGCACACAGGCAATGCGGTGCTGGTGTACTGCATCTTCACAAAGCTTCTGAACAGGAAGGCGGCACTCATCGCAGGACTCCTCTTCGCTCTCCATCCCATCAATGCAGAAGCGGTTGCCTGGGCGAGTGCGAGGAAGGATCTCCTCTCTTCCTTGTTCTTCCTGTTCGCACTGCTTGGGTACCTCACGTCACGGAAGAAGCTCAGTCTGCTTTCGTTCCTGTGCGGACTGCTCTCCAAGGTTTCTATTGCCCCTCTCCCTGTAATCCTCCTCGTCATAGACTGGCTGAACGGTGTGCCCATCGACAAAAAAAACCTGCAAGGCAAACTCCCCTACTTCGCCCTCTCCGTCCTCTTTGGTGTCGTTGCGCTCTTCGGGAAAGAAGCCCAGGCCACAGAACCCCTCATTCCGCTTTTCCTCTCGTTCGTCTCCATCCCGTTCTACCTCCTCAAGTACTTCATCCCGGTACACCTCTCCATCTTCTATCCGTTCACGGATACGGCCAGCTTCTTCCACCCGCGCATCCTCACCGGCGCTGTCATCATCATTCTCATCACTGCCATTGCATGGAAAGTTCGGAAGCGCACGCGAGTTCCCCTTGTATCGTGGTTCTTCTTCCTCTGCATGCTCGCACCCTCCCTCACCAATGTCATGAAGGGGGGTGACGCAGGCAGCTACGACCTCTACTTTGCCTCCGACCGCTACGTGTACCTCGCAGGACTCGGCATCCTGCTCTTCATTGGAGCACATATCACAGAGCGGAAGTGGCTCTATTGGCTCCCCATCGTCATTCTCTTTGGCATCCTCGGCATCCGTCAGGCCGGTACCTGGCGCAGCAGCGAGACGCTCTTCCGCAATGCAGTCGCAGCCAGCAGTAATTCGTATGTCGCGTACAACAATTTGGGAGGCATCCTGGCTCAGAACAAGCAGTACGCGGATGCCACCGCTCTCTTCGAAGAGTCCATCAGGGTCAAGGAGAACCCCCGCGCGCTCTTCAATCTTGGGAAACTCTACGCCGTGCAGGGAAGATCGGCAGAGGCCATACGATCGTATGAGAGAGTCCTCACCTTCCGGCCGGAAGATGCGAACGTGTATGCGCAGCTCGGTGGCTTAAAACTCCTCCTCGGTGACGTGGAAGCTGCGTTCACGGATTTGCAGAAGGCGAATGCTCTTGATCCGAACATTCCTTCCGTGCACTACAATCTCGGTCTCATCTACGAATACAGGAAGCAGAAGGAGAACGCACTGAGCGAATACAGACGCGTGCTGGAGCTGGACCCCGCCGACGTGCAGGCACAGAGGAAGTTAGGGGGTACAATGCAGCAGTGATTCGGCTCCTGTTCGCTCTCGTCCTCTCCGCACAAACATGCTTTGCAGCAGAAATGACTGTGCAGCCTTCTGCAGCAAG
>Ga0209542_10017467_pt1 | contig 11745 bp, 13 predicted proteins | sample RifCSPhighO2_01_FD_184028 | JGI IMG/M metagenome (GOLD analysis project Ga0209542, IMG submission 184028) | Soil microbial communities from Rifle, Colorado - Rifle CSP2_plank highO2_0.1 (SPAdes) (version 2) | ecosystem: Environmental > Terrestrial > Deep subsurface > Rock core/Sediment ...
GGCTTCGAACGTGGCGGGATCTTTTTTCTCGTACGTTACCTGATTCAATTGGCCGTTATTCTCGGCGGCCTGCCGCAGTACAACCGCGAATGCGGCCGGGTCGAGCGTGCCCCAAATCTTCACCGCACCGATGGAATTGCTCTCCCCTCCTCCCACCGCAAGCGAAAAAATGAGCACCCCCGCGATGGCGAGCCCGCCGAAGGTAATGAGAAGGCTAAGTTGAAACATCGAAAGTTTTTTCATACCCGGCTAGTACAATTTCGAATAATTCCTGCCGTGGCTTCAAGCTGAAAGGATTGCAAAATATCCGAAGTGGTTTTTCTTTTCATAATCTGTTGAGTATTCATGCAAGGCGATTCGAAATTGTCCTGCCGGGTCATAATTTTGTGCGCGGTGCGGGTCTAAATATCAAACCGTAGTGATGCGCTCCGGCCGGGAATTCGCGCTGAAGTTCGAATCCGCTTTCCTTCGCGAGCTCCCTGGCCTTCTCCTTCGGGACGACATCGTTCTTCAGAGGACCTAATCCCCCGAATGACTCCGCCCAATCAATGATAGCAAGTCTTCCGGCGGGTTTGAGTACCCTCCCTGCCTCGGTGAGGACAGCGGCTTTGTTTTCGATTTGGAACAGAAGATTCGAGATGAGCACGAGGTCGAGCGTTTTATCCGCGAGCTTGGAGGAGCCGGGGTGTTCGAGGTCGGTCCAGATGATATCGACGTTTTTGAATCCGCGCCTGTTCGCCTCATTCTTGACGCGTCGCAGCAGGTCTCGCTGCACGTCTATCGCATAGACACGTCCCGTATTCTCAAGCGCTTCGGCAATGTGGAGTATGTAGATGCCGCTGCCCGAACCAAAATCGGCGACCTGCATTCCGGGCTCCACGCCGAGCGCCCCGACGTTGCGCTTCGGATGCGCGAAATTCGCCGTCTTAAGCGGAGTATCAGTAGCCATCGCATACAGTATATACCGCTCGTCTGCGTGTGGCCGCCGGAAAACGCGCCGTTGGGGAAATTAATTATTCCCTTCAGTGACCACCGCTTCGAATACGACGAACGATGCGACTGAATCCCCTTCGCGCATTTTCATTACCCGCACTCCCTGCGTCGCACGCGAGAGGGTGGAAATCTCATCGAGTCCCGTGCGGATGGTCTGACTCTTCTTGGACATAGCGACGAGCTCGCCTCCGCGGGCAAGCACGACTGCGGCTCCGACGAGCTGTTTGGTCTTCGCGGTGATGGACATAGTCTTGATACCCGAGCCGCCGCGTCCCTGCGTTTTGTATTCGGAAAGTTTTGTCTTTTTACCGTATCCCGTCGAGGAGAGGACGAGAAGCTCGGCGTCTTTCACGCCTTTCGGTACGATGCCCGTGCCGACGATAGAATCGCCCTGCCCTAGCTTCATGCCGCGCACGCCCGCCGCTTGGCGACCCATCTCCCGCACGTCTTTGACAGCGAAGCGGATGGCCTGACCCTTCGATGTCGCAAGGACCGCGTCGTCGCCCTGGTATACGAACTGCGCGGAAATGAGCGCATCACCCTTGTCGAGACCGATTGCGATGAGCCCGCTGCGGCGCACCTCGTGAAATTGTGACGCGGCCACGCGCTTCACGGTACCGTTTTTTGTAACCATGATGAGTGAAACTCCTTCGTAGGCTTTTCGGCCCGAGGCCGATCCGCCTTGGGCGGACTTCTGCTTCGGCATCGCGAGGATAGAGGTTATTTGTTCCCCTTGTTCGAGCGAGATGAAATTCATGATGGACTTGCCTTTGGTCGCGCGCTTGCCCTCCGGGAGGTCGTACATCTTGAGCTGGTAGACTTTGCCGCGGTCCGAGAAGAAGAGAAGGTCCGAGTGCGCGCTTGCGGTCAAAAATTGCGTGACGAAATCCTCCTCCTTGGTGTCGAGATCTACGACACCCACACCGCCGCGCTTTTGCCTGCGGTACTCGGCCGGATTCGTGCGTTTGATGTAGCCGCCCTGCGTGAGCACGAGGACGGATTCCTCATCCGCGATGAGGTCTTCGGCGGAAAGTATCGTCGCACCGCGCTTCACTATCTTCGTGCGGCGGTCGTCTCCGTACTTTTCGACGACGTCGCGCAACTCCTTCTTAATGAGCTCCATGAGCTTTTTCTCGCTCTTGAGAAGCGCCGTCAACTCTTCGATGAGCGCCTGCACGGATTTCAATTCGTCTTCTATCTTTTTGCGCTCAAGGCCGGCGAGCTTCTGCAGGCGCATGTCGAGAATCGCATTGGCCTGCAGCTCGGAAAATTTGAACGTCTTCATCAACTGCGCGCGGGCATCGTCCACGTCTTTGGACTTCTTGATGAGCTTGATTATTTCGTCTATGTGGTCGAGCGCTTTCTTGAGGCCGAGCAAGATGTGCTCACGCGCCTGCGCGACTTTGAGGTCGTAGCGCGTGCGGCGTGTGACTACCTCTTTGCGGTGCGCGATGAAATATTCGAGAAGAGCTTTGAGGGAAAGCGTCTGCGGGACGCCGTCGACGAGCGCCACGACGTTGTAGTGGAAGGTCTCTTCGAGCTGCGTGTGCTTGTAGAGATAGTTGAGCACTGTCTGGGCGTTGGCGTTGTTCTTCAACTCGACGACGACGCGAATGTCTTTGGTACTCTCGTCGCGGATGTCGCGGATGCCTTCGAGCTTCTTCTCGTGCACCAGGTCGGCGATTTTGGTGAGGAGGTCAGACTTGTTCACACGGAACGGGATGGACGTGATGATTATCTGATAATCACCCTTTTTGCCTTCCGCAATTTCCGCATCGCCACGCACGACGACGCCGCCGCGGCCCGTGGTGTATGCATGTCTGATGTCGGTCTGATTGAAGGCGATGCAGCCCGTCGGGAAATCGGGCCCTTGGACGAATTTCAAAAGGTCTTCGGTCGTCGCGTCGGGATTCTCGATAAGGTGGATGGAGGCCTCGCCCACTTCGCGCAGATTGTGCGGCGGGATGTTGGTCGCCATACCGACCGCGATGCCGAGCGTGCCGTTGAGAAGTAGATTCGGTGTCGCCGAGGGCAGGACGCTCGGCTCTTGTTTGGTGTTGTCGTAATTAGGTGTGAAATTGACGGTCTCTTTTTCGATATCGCGCATCATCTCACCCGCGAGGCGCGACATCTTGGCTTCGGTGTAGCGGTAGGCTGCGGCGCCGTCGCCGTCGATGGAGCCGAAGTTGCCTTGCCCCACGATGAGCGGGTAGCGCATTGTGAAATCTTGCGCCATCTTCACCATCGCGTCGTACACCGATGCGTCGCCGTGCGGATGGTATTTGCCGAGCACGTCGCCGACCACGGTCGCAGATTTGCGGGTCTTGGCCGAGACGGTGAGACCTGCCTCCTGCATCGCATATAGGATGCGGCGGTGGACGGGCTTGAGTCCGTCGCGCACATCGGGAAGGGCGCGCGCGGTGATGACGGACATCGCGTAGTCGAGGTACGACTCGCGCATTTCGGTCGAAATACTACGAGAGACGACCCCTTCGGGTCGCGCAACCTTCATCGGTGTTTCGTCGCCTTTCTTCGCTGCCATGATGCGTGCATTATAGCAAAAAATCAGGCCGGATGCACGCCCGATTTTGTCGGTTTTGATTGACTACCTGTGGTTTTCGACGTATATTCTGGGCTGTAAATAGTTGTTTGTTGCGTCTGCGTTTTCCCTCAACCGGAGAAACGGACAATGAAAAAGTTGCACTGGGACCACCTATCGCGTGACGCGCAGGACCTGTACTTGAAAGTCCTGTGGGAGGACGCGTACACCCACCAGGCAATTGCCGACTTTCTTTGCACGACCAAGGGCACCATTGTCGGACGCCAGCAACGGCATCCGAATTTGGCGCCAACGGTCCGCAGGAAGGTTGACAGTGTCGTCAACCCGGAACGGTTCCGGGATCTTCTCGAACTTCATGAGCTCGAAGAGCGTGCGAGGCGACCAAAGAGGAGGGCGTGATGAGCATTGAAACCAGGTTCCGTCGCGTCGTGTACTGCACGCCGACCGAATGTGAAGTCGATGTGCCGAATGAGTTCCTGACGCTCTTCTGCCGACGGTGTCTCGACGGCACGGCGATGTGCACAAGCTGGACGAAGTGGAGTACCGATTCTCCTGCGAGGCCTTCTCCTCAAGCTCGTTCGGAAGCGGAAAATATCGCCACAGAAGCGATGGGGGAGAAACGGCGGGTGTCGGCATGAGCACAAAGAAACGAGACTGGAAGCGGATTAAGGGATTCCGAGATCCGCTTCCGCGAGTTCCCGTCATCTACCGGGGAACCTACGAAGATGCCAATGGCCGGGTGATTGCGGAATGTGTTCTCGTACACGGGAAGCGAAAGTTTTCCTTCTGGTGTTCGCAACCGCTCGAAGAGGCGACCTCGTGGAGCAAAGTGCATGGCATGGTTGTAGACGATCGTCTGCTTCCCGAGCTGCCGCACGGCTTCGAAAAACTGCGCCCACTTCGCAAGCCCGATAGACATGTGTCGTATCAGGCGAAACAAACGGCTTTCGCCGTCTTGAAAGAAGTGCGGGCAAAAGAACACTTCCGCAGGACGCAACCCTCGCTCTTTCCGGAAGATTGAACTTGTGAGACCCGCCGCGCTTCGGCGCGGCGGTCTTCTTTTTTGCTAGTAGGTCGTATTTTGGGTGCCGAATTGGTCCGCTCCGCCGCCCTGCTGCCCCTGCACGTCCGTCTGTTGTTGACCTTGTACCTGCCCCGCTGCCGCGTCGTTGCGGAGCTGCATAAATTCCTCGGCTGTGTTTGAATATTCCTGTTTCAGCTTCTCTTGCGCTTCTTTGACGCTCGAGAAATTGAATTCATCTTGCGCTCCGCCGCTTAAGTTGAGCTGGTTGGCATTTTTCTGGACACCGCGGAAGAAAAATATCGCCCACGCGGCGAGGAGGACGACGACGACCGATATCGCGATACCGCTCGCGACGGCAACCTTGTCGTCTTTGGGACCCTGCTTGAGATTGTTGATTGCTTTTTGTACCACCATAGGAATAGTTTGTAGTTTTCAGTTGATAGTTTTTAGTGTAATGCGTACCTAAATTCTACACCTAAAAACTCCAAACTAAGAACTTAAAACTATTACCTCATTTTCTTTGCCTACAAGGTCGCGCGGCTTAATGGTGAGCTTGTCCACGGGCTTCGTGCTCTCCTCGCCCGCTTCTTTCAAAAATTGTTTGAGCGATTTGTCGCCCGCCTGCGCGCCGCGCGCGGGCAGGTCGTATAGAATCGGAATGATTATTTTCGCTTCGAGCTTCACCGCAAGTTTCTGCGCCTCCGCGGCCGTGAGTGCGCCGCCCCCGCCGATGGGAACGATGAGTACATCGGGCGAATCCATTTCGAGCACGTCGCCCGGCAAATCGAGGTCGCCGAGTGCGCCGAGATAGAGGATGGACATGCCGTCGAAATGTACGTAGTAGATAGTGTTGATGCGCGGGTCACTCCCGTATTTGGAGCCCGATGGAAACCCCGCGATGGTCATGTCTTTCACCTCATACTCTCCAGGACCTGAAATAATGAACGGCTGCCTTTCTCCGCGCGCCGCCTCCTCCGCGCCGTTCATATCGGGATGATTAAAAGAGATGAAAGCGACGTCGGCGCCGAAATTCGTCGGCTTGAAATTCTTGGATTGTTTGGAAACAGGCCCGAAGACGACTGTCGTGTCCCCCGCGGCAGCGCGTATGCAAGCACCCTCGTGAAAAGTGAGAATCATATACACAGTATAGCAGATTGACTTTACGCAGTGAGGGGTGACTATGAGCATATGCGCACTTACTTCGTGGTGAAGTAAGCGATGCACGTTTTCATAGCGAGGTGTTCCATGAATAAGGTGGGATCAAACGGCCGGCCAGTACAAAGTGGCAGCGGCACAAAGTATGTGGCGCACCAAAATGGTGTCGCGGGAAAAGGCACCGAGAAGCGCGACGTCGGACGAGACGGCCGTGGAATGCCGGCCAACTGGCCCAGTGATGCTGGACAACCGGCTACGACCCCCGAGGTCGTCCGTGTGTCCTGACGGGCAATATCTCCCGGGAGAAAGTTTCAACTGCAATTGTGCGTTGAGGCTCCTCCCGGGCCTCGTTTTTTTATATCCACCTGCGACTGATTGACGTCATGTAGTTCTATAGGTAGGTTTGAAGCATCCGGTAACCCTCGCTCAGAGGTATCCGGAGTAAGTAGTCCCACCCACTGCGGGTGGATTCACGCAACTGTCGGAGAAATGTCATGTTTATCATGGCTAACTCCGCCGCGATGCAGTCGATCGACATGGCAGTCACTATGGCCAGTACGAAGTCGATCATCAGCATGCCGGCGAACAACGCGGCGATCGCGAAGACCTGAACCTGGGCGGTCAAAAGGAACCGGGATGACTCCCGGAATCCCTTACGGAGGTTGTGAAAATGCGACTGTAAATCGCATCAGAGGGAGCCAGCGCAAACATGCGTCCGCTGGCTCCCTCATTCATTTTCATTTTTTTGACTTTTGCGTGTTCATACAATATACTCGGCGGACGTATTATTAATAGTAGAGCGGATGGTTCATACCCTGCTTCCGACAGACACGGTAGCGCAAGAAACGGGGCACCGGACGTAATACAAAATGAACTCAGAAACTGAGGAGGATATGAAGGTTGTTGGTAGTGAGGAGAATGAAGTAGAGGTAGTCCCTGAAAAGCAGGGCCCCATGGCGGAGCTCATGGCTTCCGCCGGCACGCCGCCCGTCATAGACGACGTCGTCGAAGGCCCCGTGGTCGCCATCGGTCGCGCGCGCGTCTTTATCGACTTGGCACCGTACGGCACGGGTATCATCTACGGGCGCGAATACCTCTCCGCACGTGAGGCTTTGAAGAATGTAAACATCGGCGACACTGTCACCGCGAAGGTGGTCGGCATGGACAACGCCGAGGGTTATATCGAATTGTCGTTGCGCGAGGCGCGCCAGGCCGTCATCTGGAACGAAGCCGAGCAGGCCATGCAGAAGAAGACGGTCTTCGAGCTGCCCGTTACCGATGCCAACAAGGGCGGACTCATCATCAACTGGAACGGCCTCGCAGGATTCTTGCCGGCATCGCAGCTCTCCCCCGCACACTACCCGCGCGTGCCCGACGGTGACAAGGAAAAGATTTTCGTAGAGCTCAAGAAGATGGTGGGCACGAAAGTCGAGGTCATGGTCATTACCGCGAGCCCCAAAGAGCAGAAACTCATCTTCAGTGAAAAAGGTGCGGGCGTCACCGAGCGCGCATCGCTCGTGGAGAAATACCACGTGGGCGATACGCTCGAAGGTATCGTCACGGGCGCGACTGAATTCGGCGTCTTCGTGAAGCTCGAAGAAGGTCTCGAAGGCCTCGTCCACATCTCCGAAATGGATTGGGCGCTCGTCGAGAATCCCAAGACGCGCTTCAAGGTGGGCGAAGCGGTCAAGGTGAAGGTCATCGAGATAAAAGAGGGCAAAGTCTCGCTCTCTATCAAAGCGCTGCTCGACGACCCGTGGAAAGCGGCGGGTGCGAAATACAAAAAGGACCAGCGCGTGGACGCCGTCGTCATCAAATACAACAAACACGGTGCGCTCGCCTCTATCGAAGAAGGCGTGGCGGGATTGGTGCACATCTCCGAATTCGCAAGCGAGGACGACTTGCGCGCGAAGCTCGAGCTCGGCAAAGTGTACCCGTTCACTATCACCTTCTTCGAGCCGAAGGATCGCCGCATGACATTAAAGCCGGCAGTGTAGCGGGCGCCAACGTGAACCGGCGGACCCGAATCCAACTCCTGCGGAACGAACCACGTGTTGTTTATTCTTTGCTATAGCTAACTGCAAACAACATCATTCCTGTCACGTTTCCGGAGGTAAATCGAAATGCACGCGCAGCGGACGGTCATATTCGATGGCGTCAACAATCATGTAAAGAACCTCCGAACCGATCTTCAGATTGAGTTTCAGGATCGTGATGACGTCTTCGCAGTCGTATGGGTAGGCCCAGACACTATCTTGTAGGCGATAGAAGCCGAGTTCTGCCACAAGCCTGCGAATACGCTCGCGCATATCTTTCTTCTTTTCCGGAATGTCGAAGATTACGACGCGCCATTTCTTGTCCCACCGAAGCGGAATCTTGATCGCGTACATGCCGAGCGAAAGACGTCTGGCCTCGGCAAGGCCGGCGGCGGTAAGACGTGGAAAGTTCCTGCCGTTACGTAGCTCGAACGCAATAAGCCCCTTACGCTTCATGCGCGACAAAGTCTCGCGAAGCCGACGGCGCGGATCGCGCTTAATCATCCAGTCGGGATCGGCGTACTTCAAAAGCTGCAGTGTATTGGGTGCAGCTGCCGCGACAGCAGTTACGCCAGCCACCGCAAGCGCACCGAAAATAATATTTTCCAGCCGCACGCGCTTTGCGCGTTTCTTTGATTTGGATTCTATTTCCCCCACGGACTCAATTGTACAGTGTTGTTTATAATGCGCTATAGCATACTGTAAACAACATCACCTTCTTCGAACCGAAGGATCGCCGCATGACATTAAAACCGGCTGTTTAGTTAGCATGAATTAAAAACGAAGGGCCCGTCCTCTCAACCGAGGTCGGGTCCTTTTTCGTTCTGGCTTCATGAGCGCACCTCATGTTTTAGACCGTGATTGCATTTGATGCTCCGCCCGGTGCGCGGGTTCCGCGTACCATTTGCCTGTGCTTGTATCGCGGATTCCCGCTTTCTCGCGGAAAACAGCGCCGCATCCGCACCCGCAACTTTCAGCAACGTTCTGACCGTCTCGGGATTGCCCTTCAAGAGCCTTGGGAGCTTGGTTCATCGCTGTCCCCATTAATACTGACAGATCAACTTCTGCCGTCGGCTAGCTAATCACGATCATGAAGTCCCGTCAATTAAAGCGGTTCATCGCTATCTGAGGCCCGTCGGCGACTGTGGCTTCGAGCGCTCCCGCTACTTTTTTGAAAACTTTCTTGAGCTCCACGAGCTCTGCGGGCTTGAATTTCGAAAGAATGAAACTGACGACTTCTTTTTCGCCTTGCGGCTTGCGAAGCTTGCCGCCCGATGTCGCGGGTGAGACGCCCACGCGCACGCGCGTGAATTTCTTGGTCTTCACGGCGCGCATGATGGACTCGACTCCCCTGTGCCCGCCGCTACCTCTATTGAATGAGAGTTTCAACCCGCCGATTGGGAGGTCGAGGTCGTCGTAAATGATGACCATGCGCTCGGCGGCCTTCTGATTTTTGACGTATTTGATGACAGCGGACCCGGATTTGTTCATGAATGTGTCGGGAGCGACGAGTACGACGGCGGTTTTGCCCAGCATGCCGCTCGCCACATGCGCTTTCGACTTCTTGTCCTCCTTCCAATCACCAAATTTCATCTCCGAAGCGAAGAATTCAAGCGCCATGCGCCCCGTATTGTGCCGCGTGCCCTGATATTCCCCTCCGGGATTCCCCAAACCGACGATTACCCATGCCATGCGCGAAATCCTAGCATGGATTTCGAGTTAAGTATCAAGTTTCAAGTATCAGGTATCAAACAAGTCTCAAGTATCAAAACAATAAACAAAAATGTCCGCGACTTGATACTTGATACCTGCTACTTGATACTTCTTTTGCGGTGCAACATCGCAAAAGCTTGGTGTCAACCGCACGCGCACAGTAGAATGTCGCACATGTCTGATTCCGTGATGCAAGAAAATTCATCATCGGATACCAAAAAGGGTTCTCAGCGTTCACTCATCGCATACACGGTCGTCGCGCTCGGTCTCGCGCTCTTCATCCGCTTCTTCATCGCCGCTCCCTACGTCGTTTCGGGGCAATCCATGGAGCCCAACTTCCACGATTGGCAATATTTGATAGTAGACCGCATCTCCTACGACCTCGGAGCGCCTGCGCGCGGCGATATTATCGTTTTCGACCTTCCGCAGAACCAAAGCAGGGCTCTTATCAAGCGGATTATCGGCCTTCCGGGCGAAACGGTCGTACTTTCAGGCCAAAGCGTGACGATACAGAACGCCGAACATCCCCAGGGCTTCACGCTCGACGAGCCCTACCTCGACGCGGCCAATCTCACGGGGAGCAACGAGCTCACCATGAAGCTCGATGCGGATGAATTCTTTGTCCTCGGCGACAACCGCCGCGTCTCCGCCGACTCGCGTATCTGGGGTTCGCTTCCGCGCCAAGATATCGTCGGTCGCGTTTTCTTGCGTCTGTATCCATTTAACCAAATAAGTATCTTTCCCGCAGAATCGAGATATGCAGAACAGTAAACAGAAAACAGTGAGCAGTGAGCAGAATAAGATTAGTCCCGCATTTTTGCCGTTGCCTATTGCCCGTTGCCAGTTCACCTTCTTCATATGATTCGATTAAAGGACACGCAGTATCCGAATACCGCCGCGTTCCTCGGCAATGCGATACGCATTGCGGAGTACTACGGATTCGCACCGCTCGACAGCATGCAGCGTAATCCTGCGTACGCGGGTTCCTCGAATAAGCGCGCGGTCTTGCCGCTTTCGAAAGTCGAGTCCGACATATCCTTCGCGCGCCGCGACGAACGGACACTCCTCTCCTCCGCACGCAAATGCATGAGCTGCCTTCCGACGCAGGTAAATCTTCCGTCCGCATCCGCGACCGGCCCCTTTGCTCCTCCGCACAGCGGTACGTTGCTCGCGTGGCGCATACTTTCGAGCGCCACGGGCATCCCGTCGGTCTCTTTTGAATTGCACATCGTCGGTTCGACGAGCGCCATCGCGGAAGCGCTTCTCATCGTGGTCAGCAATGCAATAGCCGAGGAAGCAGGCATCAGCGAGCGCGCACTCGCCATCAACAATATCGGCTCGCCGGATTCGTCCAACCGCTTTGTCCGCGACATCGGGCTCTATCTCCGCAAGCACATCGAATCCATCTCACCGACACTGCGCCCGCGCGCTGCGGTAGACCCGCTCGGTACTTTGGTACAGCTCATCGAGCGCGGCCACCCTGCGGCACCGCGCGCACCGCAGGCGATGGAATACCTCACCGAGGAAGAGCGGCGCAAATTTTGGGAGCTTCTGGAGTATCTCGAGATGTTCGGATTGCCGTATGAGTTGAACGCGCAGATTCTAGGCAGCCGCGATTGCTGGTCGCACTCGCTCTTCGAGATATCGACCAATGATCCGGAGACGGGCGCCCGCATGCCCTTTGCATTCGGCGGCCGCTATGACCCGCTCGCGAGCCGTTTCGCGCGCGCGCCTTCTTCCGCGACGATGGTATCCATCACCTGTGAGGTACGCGGAAAGACGCGTGTAAAGCGCGAAAACCGAGCGCCGCAAGGCGAAGCGCAGCCGGCCATCTATTTCGCACACCTCGGCGGCGAAGCGCGCCATCGCGTCCTCGGAGTGCTTGAAAATCTCCGCCGCGCTTCCATTCCCGTACACCAGGGCCTCTGGTACGAACGCATCGCCGAACAGATGGCGGCGGCCCGCACGCTCGCCGTGCCATACATCCTCATCATGGGACACAAAGAAGCGATGGAAGGCACCATCCTCGTGCGCGAGGTCGCCACGAATTCCCAAGACGCGATTCCCCTCCCCGAACTCCCCAATTATCTCAAACGCCGCCGCGTGGGCGCGTGGCGGGAAGGAGCGCACGCGTAAACAATGAAAAAGTTCAAGGGCCTCATCTTTGACTTCAACGGCGTCCTCCTCCTGGATCAGCATCTCCACGACGAAGTGTTCAAAAAGGTAGCTTTTGACATCACTGGGCGAATACCGACGGACGAAGA
>Ga0209542_10017469_pt1 | contig 11744 bp, 9 predicted proteins | sample RifCSPhighO2_01_FD_184028 | JGI IMG/M metagenome (GOLD analysis project Ga0209542, IMG submission 184028) | Soil microbial communities from Rifle, Colorado - Rifle CSP2_plank highO2_0.1 (SPAdes) (version 2) | ecosystem: Environmental > Terrestrial > Deep subsurface > Rock core/Sediment ...
CGAGAGAGGAGAAATGCCGGAGTGATATTCTATGAAGCGAAGCGTGTGCGCAACTTTAAAGTATCCCTTCATGCTCCCCAACTTCCTCATCATCGGCGCCACGAAGGCGGGAACCACATCCGTGCACCACTATCTGGACCAGCATCCCGAGATTTTTATGTGCAAACGAAAGGAGACAAACTTCTTCTCGCAGGATTCCGCAACTTGTTTCCTTGGGCGTGCGATCCGCACCCGCGAAGAGTACGAACGCGAATTCGATGCTGTAGAAAACGAAAAGGCAATCGGCGAAACCTCGCCCGCATATCTCGCCGTGCCCATGGCGCCCAAAAATATTCATGATGACATTCCGAATGCAAAGCTGATCGCTATCCTGCGGAATCCCGCGGAACGCGCGTATTCGCATTACCTCATGCGCAGGAGACAGAAGAAGGAATTTCGAAGCTCTTTTGAAGAGTGCATCGATGAACCGGATATCGATCCACAGCGGAGCTACAAATCCCGCGGATTTTATGGGGAGCAGATGGAGCGGTATCGCAACGTCTTTCCCGAAAAACAAATGAAAATCTTCCTCTACGAAGATTTTGTGAAAGATCCGCAAACCATCCTGCGCGATATCTTCTCCTTTCTAGAGGTTGATCCAACGTTCACGCCGGATATGTCGCAGCGCTACAACGCGAATCCAGAAACGGCTCCACTCGATTCCAAACTCCGTGCAAAACTCATCGAGATCTACCGGAATGATATTAAAAAGCTGGAATCTCTCATTGGGCGTGATCTATCGGGGTGGCTCAAGGTTTGAGTGTAATGGATCATTTTAACAAATCCTCTAATTCGCATGACAGCAGCGCTGATGGATTGAGGATGATCTGTTCACGGGGATTGAAATTTTGCGCTGTCATTCGAATGAGCTTAGTCATAATCTGCCCACCCAGCATGACCCTGTTGGTTTTTTTGAAATATGCTTCTATTTTTCGATGAAAAAGAGCAGCATATTTCTTGAGCCTATCAGGTATTCCCTCACCGGATGACCAGTTGTTGGAAAACTGAATTTTACCGTCGAGATCGCTGTTTATAGAAATGCTCAAATCCCCCTCGGCAAAAATAATCCAGTGTTCACTGACAGTACAAACTATGCGAACCAAATTCTCATCATCAGTACCATACCAAAAAACGAATGAGTAATTGCCTGTATAGAAATCCCTATCGATAATGATACGGTCCAATGCAGTGATAGCTCGGATCTTGTACTGCTCAAGGAGACGCAGATAACTTTCCCGCCAATTACCAATCCAATTTTCGATCAAACTACGATTCATAAAAAGAGGAAGCAAATCCTGTCTCAGATTGTCATCGCTAACGTCGTTCATTTTCAATGTGAGTTTATCGAACAGAGTTCGTGGATCTCGAACATCAACACCCTTGGTCACAAGGTAATCGAAATCCGGTACCACCTTATGTTCCATGTACCAGAGCAAGTCATAGATATCTCGACCTTTTTCCTCATAAATAGCCTCACCTATACCACGAGTACCCCGAAGAAAAATTGCAGCAATCTTGCTCGCCATGAGTCCCGACATATTGTAAGTAAGAATCACGAAAGAAAGCTGCGCCTGATTAATCGGTCTGCGTTCGATGACAGTTTTCGGTGCAGTGAAGTGATGAAGATCGATCTTCACATGTACCTGTTTTGAACTATGTCCTAGATGCAATGACCCGACATGAAATTTCAGTATTAGCCCTCTTGCACTCGTGATTTTGATTTCTAAAAATTCATTGCCTGCGTTATATGTGTTCGCAAAATACTGCTCGATTTCTTCCTTTAACAATCCTAAAAAATTCTCCGTAACAGGATATGAAACTTCAAAATCGAGATCCACAGACATACGATCGAGACCATGGATAATACGAAGGGCGGAACCACCATACATAACCCACGTGTTATATTTGGGGTGATGGTAAATGAAATTGAGAATGTAAAGTTGTAACACTTCTTTGAGTGCATTGCGACGAACCTCAGGATCGCTCTGATCTGTGAGCTCTTCCAGTCTATTCTTCAGAATGGACAAAAGCTGTTCACTCATGGAAGTAGGGGGCAATCATTACATGAAACTTTTTCTGTTCAGAGGATTCCATTTCATCAAAATCAATGCGCAATTCCTTTATCAAGTGCATAATTTTGTCAAGAGATGTGCCACGGAACTGACGAGTTCGAAAGTACAACAGATCAAATAGGGCCTTCGCAGGAGTAGCAATAAAAAAATCGAATGTACCTTTTATGAGCAAAAAACCACTAAACAACTCTTTATTGATCGACTGGTATGTGAATGTCCCCGCTCTTGTCTCATAGCTTCTCGTTACCTTGGGTGTAACAGATGTGACTGTCTGGATTGCATCCGTTGTCAGATCGTAATACTGGAGAGCAGACCATGAGCTAATGTAAGAAGGTTTTCGTAGGACGTTCCCAAGATAAAAAGCATAAGAGTCATCATTCCTATTTTTTTCGAGAAAGTCCGCGGACACATACAGACCTTTCTTCAGCTGATGTAACTGTCGGCGTTTGAGGAAACGACTAATGTACGTATCAATCGTTGCATGACTTAATCCGAGTTGCATGCCGAGCTGTTGGACACTATCTTTCGTAAAATGTGGCATTAATTTGAGGCCTTCAATGAGATTTGAGCTACCTTTCATAAATATGACTAAATTGTATCATATGTGAAATATGAAATCAAGAAGCTTGAATCCCTCATTGGGCGCGATCTTTTGGGGTGGCTCAAAGTTTAAGTCGTGAAGGCTCCACAACTACTCATCCATTTTTCGGAGAATAAACTCAAAGATTTTCTCCTTCACATAGTCCTTCATCTCCCGATTCTTATCGAGTTTTTCGTAGAGATCGTAGTGATTATTGAGCATAGAAACCCGCTCGTCTTCGAACATTTTTCCATATTTAATGAGCGCTGCATCCCTCGTATTGTTGCGAATCGTTCCCTGCAGTTTCTGATTCTTGAGGAGACGCATGCTTAAATCATTGAGAATGACCCGGTCCTCCTCTGTGAAATCAGTTCCATAACGATCGTTGATCTCTTTGAGAATACGCGAAAGAAAATCAGTATCTTCCTCGATCAATCCTCGTTTTCCTTCGCCGATAGGCTCCAATTTTTCTCCGCCCGCTTCCAGAGCAATAGATCCCTGCGACGTGCGAGGTATTTTGATGGATTCCAGATCGATCTCATCCAGTACTTCTTTAGGCAATTCCTGTTCAATTTTCGGCAATTTTTTCACAAGCATTTTGAGGACGACGTAGAGCTTTTCCAGGCTCGTATCGGCATAGGTGATGATTTGCGAAACGAAAGCATATTTTTTGATGTAATCGAGAATCAGACTACGAAACTGTTCCTGTTCCCGATCATCGAGTTCTCTGCATCGAATTGCAATCTTTTCTAGGGCGCTGTTGATGCGTCCCGGATCCACATTGGAAAAATACATCTCCGCAAGAGCATGCATCTCCTCTTCGGAAAAAAGTCTAAGGGCAAAAATGTCGCCGTACAAATTATGGAGAATGTTCGGATCAGTCCCTTCGGAGAGAATCGTCGTCTCGTAGTATGGTTGAAAAGCTTTCTTGATTGCTTCGGTGTCATTGACGAAATCCAGTATGAATACTTCCTCTTTTTCCGGATGAATGCGGTTTAAGCGACTTAACGTCTGCACGGCATTCAGATCTGAAAGCTTCTTATCCACGTACATAGAAGCAAGAAGCGGCTGATCGAATCCCGTCTGGAACTTCTCCGCAACAATCAGGAATTTACATTCATCCTGCATAAATGTTTCTGCGGTTTGTGTATCGGGAAAACCATTCATATTCGCTTCCGTATAATCCATTCCTCCATCCTTGACCGTCCCGGAGAAGGCAACGAGCGCCTTGATTGGCAGGTGCTTCTCTCGGAGAAGCGTATCCACGGCGATCCTGTATCGGACAGCATGCAGGCGTGAGCGCGTGACGATCATCGCCTTTGCCCTGCCGCCGATTTGCTGCGCGATCTGGCTCATGAAGTGATCCACAATGATCTGCACCTTCATGCCGATCGTATGCGGGTGAATGTCCACGTAGTTGATCATAAGCCGCTCCGCTTTGCCCTTATGGTATTCGGGATCCTCCGATGCTTTCTTAATGAGATGAAAGTAGGTCTTGTAGGTCGTATAGTTCCTGAGTACATCAATGATGAATCCTTCCTCAATCGCCTGCTTCATGGAGTAGATCGAAAACGGAACAAATGAGCCATCATTTTTCTTCTCACCAAAGAGTTCGAGTGTTTTCTGTTTTGGCGTAGCCGTAAACGCGAAGAAGCTCACATTCTTCTGCCTCCCGCGCGCACTCATTTCTTCGGCAATCCTGTCTTCCATGTCCGGCTCCTCCAATTCTTCATCTTCCTTCTCCGCTTTCTCCAGCGTCGTTGAGAGCGCCTTTTTTAAGGATTTTGATTGTTCTCCTGATTGCGAAGAGTGCGCCTCATCAATGAGAACAGCAAAGCTCTTCCCAGGCAATGTACCAAGACTCTCACTGATCACCGGAAATTTCTGGAGAGTCGTGATGATGATCTTCTCTCCGTGCTCAAGCGCTTCCTTGAGCTGCGAGGAGTGCTCGTCGATCTTTTTTACCACGCCCCGTACCTGCTCAAACTCCGCAACAGTTTCCTGCAGCTGCCTATCGAGCACTCTGCGATCGGTTATGACGATGACGGAATCGAAGATTTTTTGATCTTTCTCATTGTGCAGCTCAGCGAGTCTATGCGCCGTCCAGGCAATCGTATTACTTTTCCCACTCCCCGCACTGTGCTGAATAAGGTAATTTCGACCCGGACCATGCCCCCTGGCATCGGCGATGAGCCGTCGGACAGTGGTGAGCTGGTGATAGCGCGGAAAAATCTGCACTTCCTTCTTCGCTTTTTTGCCCTTGCGATCCTCCTTCTCTTCGCGCTTGAGGTGCATGAAGCGACCGATGATCTCGAGCATGAGCGGCTTCGTCCATATCTCCTCCCACATGTATGCGGTCTTATAGCCCTTGGGGTTGATGGGGTTCCCCGCTGCCAGACCATCGCCCTTATTGAACGGCAGAAAATGCGTCCGTAAGCCCTCCAGTCTCGTTGTCATCGCCACTTCCTCGGTATCCACCGCGAAGTGCGCGAGGCAGCGCCTGAAACTGAGCAACTTCTCACGCGGGTCTCTGTCTGTGCGGTACTGCTTCTTCCCGTGCGCGATGCTCTGTCCCGTAAGCTGATTCTTAAGCTCCACCGTGAAGAGGGGGAGTCCATTGAGGAAGAGCACCATATCAATACTGCTCTCGTTCTGTGCACTGTACTTCAGCTGCCGAGTGACGCTGAAGATGTTTGATGCAAAAAGTTTCTGTGTTTCCTCATTGATACCCGTTGCAGGCTGAAAGTATGCAAGCGCAAAGCTGCATCCGTTATCTTTCACACCCCGTCGCAGTACATCCAGCACGCCCCGTGCCGCGATTTCATCATCCAACCGTGACAAAAACTTCTCTTCCACCAGATCTCCCCCGTGGTGCTCTGCGAGCTTCTGCCATTCCTTCTCCTGCGTGGTGCGGAGGAACTCGAAAAGGATATCCGTATCCATGCAGTGCTCCCTGTCGTAGCGCGACGGCTCGCGCTGACGGTACTCGTTCTTCTGGGCGAGATATTTCTCGATGAAGTCTTCGAAGCCGGATTCGCGGAGGTTGGTGGGCATACAGATTATTGGTAAGGAGAAATAATTTTGTGCCCATTTGGTAAATTGATAATCGTCGGGAATTGGCTGTTCTGAACCTGATCCGCGCGGATTTTGAGATGAAAATGCGCAACAGATTTCAATTGTTCAGCTCGACGACCGGGAGGAATGGCAATGGCAATTTTCTTTTGTGGATAGATATCCCGGACAAGTCGAAGCGCGGCGATCAAATCACTGTCGCCTGAAAGAACGATAGCTGAATCGAAAGTATCGGCTTGGGCTTGTCTAAGTAATTCCACAGCGATATTGACATCTGTTTGCTTCTCTTCATATTTGCTGAATTGTGCGCCGCACTTTTTACATTTGATGATTTTCTTATGAAATTCTCCAAAGATCATTTTTGCGCCGCTCCATTCCAGCGCTTTGATGTACGCACGTTGCTGCTTCTCTTTTTCCGAATCCCAGGAAACGATGGTTGTGAAAAAGCATGTATCGACAAGAGTCTCATCAAGATGAAGTATGCTTTTTGCAAGCCCGACGACATCGAGCCACCTGTATTGGCGCAGATGTGGATTGTCGTCCAACGCGTGGTAAAGATTGAAGCCGTCAATGAAAATTGCAACGCGCTTCATAACGATATTTTGAACACACAAAAGTCCCAGGCCCAAGACCCGGGGCCTACGCGACTTCTCACGTAGGGGAGTGTCCCTATGGTACACCCGGGTAGCCACCCGGTCAATGCAAAAACCTGCCGTCGCGCCGTTTCCGGAGGGACAGCAGTGAGGTTAGTGACCTTATTGTATATTGGGTCGGACATGGTATTCAAGGGGAAAATAGATGGAAAAACAGTCATTCTAAGCCACTTTCACCCTCCCCGTTACCACATGGGAGATGAGGGAGGTTTTGTACTCGTTCAAAAGAAAGATTGAACGCTCAATTTCTTTTAAGAAGCCGTCAATAAATTTTGTCTTTTCCTGAATGTAATTAGCAATTTTTGCTTGCTCTTCGTAGATCGGGAATGCAATAGAATACTTATTTAAGTCAGAAACTCTAAGGGACGGCTGCATATGAGATGGAATACTGTCCTTCTCCCATTTGAACATTGGAAATAGTTGATAATAAAAATAGCGGACATCAATTCTTTTATCTTGTTTGATAAACAAGACACAGTTTTGCGAGAGACTGAACTTCCCGCCAATGACCATCGGTGTCATGACCTTGGCTCCAACCGTTGTAGTAAAAATTGTGTCATCGAGATCATAAATGTAGGAATTGATTCTACCCATTACCCCTTCATCTTCCGTTTGACCGCTATAAACAGGATATTCACCGATATTCTTTGGATCTCCCACATATTCCTTTGTAAATAATCCAGCTCTCTTGCCTTTTTCGAATCGAAATACGGTTTTCAACTTCTTGATCTCCCAAGTCTTGGGCATCTTCCCAACCCACTCCACTCCACTTTCCTTCATCTCCGCGTTCTTATCTAACCCCTTCGTCGCCGCCCGGTTGATAATTGCCGCATGCTGCTCCTCAAGAATCTCGATCTGCTTCTCCTTCCCTTCGATGATATCGTCGATGAGAGCGCATTTTTCGTCGAGATATTCGGCAATCTTTTGTTGAACGCCAAGAGGGGGAGACACAACCGGAATTTTATAAAATTTATCGGAATACAGCCGCAATCTTGAGTCGATGATTCCAGTCGAGCTTTTCCCAAACTCCTCCGTGTAGAGCTTTGTTCTGAGTAAGTAGTGCAGATAACGAGAATGGTATTTCTTGACCGGTCTGTAGACGCAGTACGCAGGACTAACGATTCCATCAAAATTACTTACCCCCAAACCTGTTTTCCAAGCCAGCATTATATTCATAACCAAGTCTCCCTTCCGGCATCGTTTATATCCCTCTAGAGACTCTGCATGTGTCAACCAGTCTCCTTCGTCAATAACATCTCCACGAGGTTTGACTCCGTAATATTCTGATACAGAGAGAAGTGTTTCATCCCCATTAACAGACTTCTCATTTATCTCTCGAAATACATATCGTGCTTTCATTGTGCTCCAATCTGCAGGAATTGAGCCCAACCAGCCCGCTCCTGATGACTCGTATTTATCATATCCCCGATGTTGTTTCTTGAGAGTGATCATGGTCAGAAAAATTGAATAATCGTAACGAGTGCCGCGAGCGCCCCAAGCACTTCAAGTGAAAAACCCCACCATGTTTTGTACCAGGGTTTGCTCTGTGGAGCAGTTGAGTAGTGTCCTCTTCCACTTCCACCATCACTTCCTTTCCCCCCTGTACCACCGCTGCCACCACCACCCCCGCCACCGCCTCCACCCCCTCCAGATCCACCCTGTCCACCTGCGCCCCCCATGCTTTCGCGTGAGACATTAATAAGCACAAATTGCATGGCGGCCTCGTGCACTTTTTCTTTCAACACATGTGAGCTGCCAAATTGTAAGCTATCTATTATGCGCAGCTGCTCCTCAGTGAGCTGGCTGCGTAATTCCTGCGGCAGATATTCCTCACTGTTTTTCATGATTTTGCATTGGAATGGGAATCAAACAACGCAATGTACTCATGAAATGAGAAAATCCTGTTCTTCTGTTTGCCCGTCGTTTCCTTCAAGATCCCCATCGTTACAAAATGATCCACGAGGGAATTGGCGGCCGGTTTGGTGAGGGAAAGCAGGCGCATGGCATCGCGCACCGTCACGATGGGATTGGAGAAGAGTGCGGCGAGAAAACGCCGTGAAACCGCCGTGCGCTTTTCCTCTGAAGCAATCCGCTCCTCACAGCGCTTCTGCAGCGCGAGAATGTGCTCCATCGTCTCACGAGCACTCACGGACATCGCATGCACTCCACCCAAAAAGAACAGCAGCCACCCGTCCATGTCGCCCTTTGTCCGTATGGACTCCAAGTGATCAAAGTATTCCCGTCGATAGTGTTCGAGGAAGGCGGAAAGATACAATACCGGATGCTGCAAAAGCTTTTCATGCATCAAATGCAGCGTGATGAGGAGGCGTCCGGTGCGGCCGTTGCCATCGAGAAACGGGTGAATCGTCTCGAATTGATAATGGCTCATGGCTATGCGAATGAGTGCGGGAATCTCCGGAGAGGCCTGATGCCAAAAACGCTCAAGATCGCTGAGGAGGTCGGGGAGATCGACGAATGGCGGCGGAACGAACTTTGCGGTGGCGGGAGTCGCTCCCCCGATCCAGTTCTGGCTCATGCGAATTTCTCCCGGCATCTTGTGTTTGCCACGGACTCCCTGCAACAGCACGGAGTGCGCGCCTTTCAGCACACGCATGCTCAGAGGAAGCGACTGCAGTTCCTGCACGCCCCATTGCAGCGCGGCGATGTAGTTTTGCACTTCCTGCCAATCATTGCGTCGCTCTTCTTTCACTTCGTCCTCCGGCGACAGCGCTTCTTCCACATTGGTCTTCGTCCCCTCGATGCCGCTCGATGTCACCGCTTCCTTTGCGATGTACATCCGCAAAAACATTCCAGCATCAGGAACAATCTTGGCATATGCATTCAGTTCCCCCAAAGCATGCATAGCCGAACCGAGCGCCGAGAGAATCTTCTTGTCGGACGCCCGATAATCGCTATTGATAAGCGAGGACGGAATAAACGCCTTGTAGTCGCTCTGTTGCTGCCGATAGGAGCCAGCATCAAACTTCATGCCTGTACTATAAGGTTTACCACAAAAACAGTCAAGTTAATAATTTGCGATATTTTTTAACTTAGACTATTCTAAAGCTTCTTTAGAAGCCCTAAAAGCTCATTTTCTACCTTTTCCAGATCAGCCTCGATGTCTTCCAATGGGCGCGGCGGGACGTATTTGTAGAAATATCGCGTGAGCGGAATCTCATACCCGACTCTTCCGATCTTACCGTCCTTGTGATCCCGCACGCTCTCATTGATCCAGGCATCGGGTACGTACGGCAGCACTTCCTTCGCAAAGTATTGTTGGATGTCTTGCTCCCACGGAATGTTCTCGGTATCGCGCAATTCCGTATCGCTCTCCGGGTGATTGTCTTTATCGGTACAAACGTCCGCGGATTCACCCCTCTCGGAGAGGGCAGTGGTGATCGCTTTGAGGAGCGGCGCTTTCAGTTTGAGATCTGCTTTTCTGAGGACGGTATCCAGATCTTCAGTAAACTTGTTGCGATTTTTGTAGAGCTTCGTTCCGAGTGATTGAAGAATTTGGAGAATGCGTTTCTGGAGCGCTGCGCCCTCTCTGAGTTCCCTCTCTCCGGCAGCTCCTTTCTTTCTACTCTCTGCAAGGCTCGCAAATGCCGTTTGTTCTTTCAGCTTTTCCAGACGATCCGGTGAAGACTGGAAATTGAGTTTTAATGGTCTTTCAACGGTGATTTGCCGGAAAGCAAAGTCTGTTGTTTTGAAGATCTTAGAGTGTTCGTTTTCTTCGAATGCCTCATAGAGTGCGAGAATGTTCTGACGATCCTCGTCCATAATCTCGTGGCGCTTGTTTCCCAAGCTCTTACGCATTTTGTGGAAGAAACAGCGTGCATCAATGAGCTGTACGTTTCCTTTTCGGGCGGGCGTTTTGCGATTACTCAGGAACCAAACGTATGTGGAGATACCGGTGTTGTAGAACATTTGATCCGGAAGAGCGACAATCGCTTCCAGCCAGTCATTCTCCAGAATCCAGCGCCGGATTTCACTCTCGCCACTGCCGGCATCGCCCGTAAAGAGCGGCGAACCGTTCATGACGATGGCAATGCGGCTTCCTCCTTCTTTTGGGTCGTGCATCTTGCTGATCATGTGTTGCAGGAAAAGGAGCTGCCCGTCGCTGATGCGGGGCGTGCCAGCGGCGAAGCGGCCCGAAGAGCCGTGTGCGGCCTCCCGATGCACGGCTTCCATATCCTTCTTCCAGTCCACGCCAAAGGGTGGGTTGGCAAGGATGTAGTCGAAGGAAGCGCCGTAGAACTGGTCGTTGCTCAGTGTTGAGGCGATGGAATGATCCTTTTCGCCCCCCTTAATGTTCTCCGGATCTTCCCCCTTAATAAGCATTTCCGATTTGCAGATCGCGTACGTGATGGGGTTGATTTCCTGCCCAAAGAGATAGACTTCCACATCAGTGTTAATCGCTTCGCGCACGTGGTCCTTGCTCACGGTGAGCATGCCGCCTGTGCCGCAGCAGGGATCGTAGACGGTTTTCACGAGGTGCTGCCTTTGGAGCGTTTTCTTCTCAGTCGAGAAGAGGATCTCCACCATCATCTGGATGACTTCCCTCGGCGTGTAGTGCTCCCCAGCGGTCTCGTTGCTCAGTTCCGCGAAGCGACGGAGGAGTTCCTCGAAGACGTATCCCATATCGTGATTCGGGATAACATCGGGGTGCAGATCAATCTGGCTGAAGCGCTTAATGATCTCATAGAGAAGATTTCCTCCCTGCAAACGGCTTAAATGCTTCTCGAAGTCGAATTTTTCGAAAATATCCTGAATGTTGGGACTAAAGCCTTTCAGGTAGTGCCGGAGATTCTTGTTGATGTGCGCCGGATCTGCCAAAAGCTTCTGGAAGTCATATTCAGAGGTATTGTAGAAAGCAAATTTTGTGGCTTTGCGGAGGATCGGATCCGGATCCACTTTTCCTTGAAGTTTGTTGTACTGCTCGAGCACCTTCGGTTTGGTCTTCTCCAGAACACAGTCCAGACGTCGCAGGACAGTAAATGGAAGAATGACATCCTGATACTCGTACTGTTTCCAGCTTCCACGGAGAAGTTCCGCAAGGCTCCAGATCAAACCTGTTGTACCGTTTGACATATTGGATACGGTATCAATGAATCATGCAAAAGTCGAAGTGAGTGAAAGATCGCACGTTCCTTTGAACGAAGAGAATTTGCGGAGAGAGAACAATTGGCCTGCCCGTCCGTAGCCCCGCAACAGCGGGGCGAAGGCGGGAAATCGTCCCCCAGCACCAGACGTTCCGCGTCGGTGCGGGGCAGGCCGAAATGGGCGGCTTAAGCCGCGGGAGCCGGCGGTAGCTGCCCCCCCCCCCCC
>Ga0209542_10017470_pt1 | contig 11743 bp, 12 predicted proteins | sample RifCSPhighO2_01_FD_184028 | JGI IMG/M metagenome (GOLD analysis project Ga0209542, IMG submission 184028) | Soil microbial communities from Rifle, Colorado - Rifle CSP2_plank highO2_0.1 (SPAdes) (version 2) | ecosystem: Environmental > Terrestrial > Deep subsurface > Rock core/Sediment ...
ATATTGAAAGTGATATTCCGGAATTGCAATCTCCAAAGAGCTATGTGGAAGCAAAAGAAGAGGTTGAAGAATCCATTCAACAGCCGCCAGTGTATCACGAAGAGGAGCCAGTAGAAACCCAGCCTGCCGAACCTCTCGAATCCGAACAGGTTTTGGAGCCTGAACGGCCTGAAGAAGAAGTTGCTGCAGAGCCGGAACCAGTGTCAGAACCGATTCCGGAAGCAGTAGCCCCAGAGGAACCTCTTCAAACTGAAGTTGAGGCGGAGCCACAGCCGCAAGCTGAACCCGACTCGGAGCCCACGAAGGAGCCGGAAGAAAAGCTTGATTTACCGGATAGTGAAGTGCGAACCATGAAGGGAGATCTTGAGAAAGAAAAACAAAAGAAAAAATCTGAATAAAAATCTATCGTGAAAAGAAAGACGGGGATTGTACCCCGCTTTTCTTTTGGGCAAGCTAAATTAAATCGATCTTACAAATTACGTATATACTGAAAAATTAAGATCATGAAACTATCTCCGTATTTCCGCATATGCAAGAATAAGGAGATAGTTTGAAAAGATCGATACTGTAAAAATCAGCGGCCGCTAGAAATTGCAGTATTCAGAACATTTACAGAATTTAGAATATATGTAAAAATACAAATAGATCTCTATGGAAGGTTAGGAGCAAGAATTATGCTTACCATACTCGTGCTCATCGTGCTAGGTTTCGCGTATGTTGGGTTGATGAATTGGCTCGGCGGAGAAAAATATCTATTCGGGAACAGAATTAGAGAGACAATTCAAGACATAAAAAAACTTAGGTCATAGAGAAGAATACTCTCTATGAAGCCACAGATAGCTCTGTGGTTTCTTTATTTCTTTACTAAATCTGGGAAATGGAATAGGTTGAATGTAGCAGACCTAGTTTGTTCTTAAGGAGAAGCAATGGAAGAGAAGAGAATACAGCAAACTCTTCAGGCGCTAATGAAGTGTGAGTTCGGTGATTTGTGGACCGGGAAAGATTTTGACGAATTCTTATGTTTCATTCGAGATCAGGCAGTTCCTTATGGGCAATTCCTTATTACATTGCCTGTATCGCTAGAAGTCAATAAGGAAGGTCTTGCCTGGTTTTGCTACAGAATAAAAAGGTCCTGGGTTATAGAGGGTCAAGTATATTTTGAGTCCCTATATATGGGGTTTTCTGCTCAAACGAGTGAAGAAAAATTAAAAGAGTGCCCGGAAAGGTGGAAGGGACTTCCGGTGTGGCGTTACAATCTTCCTCCAGATTGAGAGCAAGAGGCAAGTAGACTCCTGCTCTTTTATTTTTGGGGAAATTGGGCTAATATAGCAGAATATGGCGACGATTGATGAACTACGAAAGGAAAGGTTGAGAAAACTTGAACGCATACAAAGTGCTGGGGATTTAGCGTATCCGGCGCAACTCAAAAGGACGCATACGGTAGCAGAAGCGCTTAAGGATTTTGCCAAACTTTCGAAAGCTGGAAAAGAGATTATTCTCGCCGGAAGAATTAGGGCAATCCGCGGGCATGGCGGCGCCACGTTTTTGAATGTGGAGGATGGTTTGGGAAACATTCAAGCATATCTCAAGAAAGATAGGGTAGGCGAGAAGCTCTACGACTTTTTCATGGAGACTTTCGATATTGGAGATTTTGTTCAAGTGAGGGGGACACTCTTTGAGACAAAGCGGGGGGAGAAAACCCTTGAAATCTCCGACTACAAGATTCTCGCAAAATCACTTTTGCCTTTGCCCGAAAAGTGGCATGGTTTGCAAGACGAAGAAGAGCGTTATCGCAAGCGTTATCTCGATTTGATTTTCAACAAAGAAGTAAAAGAAAAATTTGAAAAGCGTTCCAAAGTTATTAAAGCGATCCGTGAGTTTCTCGAAAAAGAAGGATTTTTGGAAGTGGAAACCCCGGTTTTGCAATCAATATATGGGGGAGCGGAAGCCAAGCCATTCAAAACGCATATCAATGCGTTTGACTTGGACATGTACTTGCGAATTTCGCTCGAATTGCCGCTGAAAAAACTTATCGTTGGAGGATTTGAAAAAGTGTATGAGATAGGCCGCGTGTTTCGCAACGAAGGTGTTGATCGCATGCACAACCCCGATTTCACGATGCTTGAATTTTACTGGGCATACGCAGATTACAAAGACATGATGAAACTTACGGAGCAATTGCTTGTTTATGTTGTGAAACAAGTATTAGGTAAGCAAAAAATTACCTACGAAGGTAAAGAAATCAACTTAAAAACTCCTTGGCCTCGCGTTGAGTACGACGCTTTGCTTCGAAAATACGCCAATATAGATATTGCGCAGGAAAATCGAGAAGCTTTGGCAAAAAAGGCAAAAGAGCTTGATGTTCCTGTTGACGAGGCCGCGAGCAAAGCCCGTATTATTGATGAAATCTACAAAAAATATTGTCGCCCGAAAATTTGGGATCCCACGTTTGTGATCCATCATCCGGCAGGTTCAATGTCTTTGGCAAAACAGTTAGATGATGATCCCACAAAGCTTGGGACATTTCAGTTGCTTCTTGGGGGCGGTTGGGAGCTGGTCAAGGCGTATTCGGAGTTGAACGATCCTATTGCCCAGAGAAAAGCATTCGAAGAACAGGAGGGATTGTTTCGTAAGGGTCTGGCAGACGCCCAGCGTATGGATACTGATTTTCTTGAGGCGTTGGAATACGGCATGCCTCCGACTGCCGGTTTTGGCATGGGCATTGACCGCCTCGTTACTTTACTCACCAACACCCATTCTTTGCGTGAAGTCATTTTATTCCCAACGATGAAACCAAAACCTTAAGAATATGCTTGATATTAAATTTATTCGAGAAAATCCTGAGAAAGTGAGAGAAGGGTGCAAGAAGAAGAATGTTGAGTGCGACGTTGCGCGGATTTTGGAGTTGGACAAACGAAAACGAGAATTGCTGCAGCAGATTGAAGGATTAAAGGCTCAGCGGAATAAACTCGGAAAGGAGGGAATCGAAGAAGGGCGAAGGCTCAAAGAGGAGATCAAGAAGCTTGAACCTCAACTGGAAGAAATAGAAGGGGGTTTACGGTCGCTTCTTATGCAGCTGCCGAACTTGCCGTTTGATGATGTGCCGGTGGGCAAAGATGAGAGTGCCAATGTGGTTTTGCGGCAGTGGGGGAATCCGCCAGCTGGCGGATTCGAGCCGAAAGAACATTTTGATCTCGGAGAGGAACTTGATGTTATTGACGTGAAGCGTGCTGCAAAGGTATCGGGCGCGCGTTTCGGGTACTTAAAAGGCGATGCCGCGCTCTTGGAGTTTGCGCTTGTTGACCTTGCCATGAAGACGGCAATAAAAGCAGGTTTTACGCCAATTGTCCCTCCAGTATTCGTGAAGTCTGAAATAATGCAAGGAATGGGATATGTGGACACCCCAGCAGATTTAGCAGAGCGGTATTTTTTCGAAAAAGATGGGTTGTTTCTGGTTGGCACCGCCGAGCAGTCGGTCGGCCCCATGCACGCAGGTGAAACATTTGAAGAAAAAGATTTGCCAAAGCGTTACGTTGCGTTTTCAACTTGTTTTCGTGAGGAGGCAGGAAGTTATGGGAAGGATACGAAAGGCATTCTACGCGTACATCAGTTCGATAAAGTAGAGTTCTTTAGCTTTTGCCATCCTGAAAAATCAAAAGAAGAGCATCAATTTTTGGTTCACCTTGAAGAAAAACTTTGGCAGGCATTGGAAATTCCATACCAGGTCGTTCAGCTTTCAACTGGTGATATGTCGCGGCCGTCAGCTTCCACGATAGACATTGAAGCGTGGATGCCCGGGCAAAACAAATACCGTGAAGTGAGTTCTGCCTCTCACGTCACTGATTTTCAAGCGCGCAGGCTGAACATCCGCTGCAAGAATAAAGAAGGTAAACTCGAATTTGTGCATATGCTCAATGCTACGGGTTTTCCTATTGGCCGTACGATTATTGCGATTTTGGAAAATTACCAACAAAAAGACGGAAGCGTGAAAATCCCAAAAGTGTTACAAGAGTATATTGGGAAAAAGGAAATAAAAAGACCGACTTCGTAAAGCCGGCCCATAGGTACAAGATAGGAGTTGATTATCGTGCTCTGGGCACGTTCATGCCCCCGGGCATAATGGGTTCGTTGAGGTAAATATCGCCGTTTCGGATCTTGAGGTTGAAGCCGCAACTAGGATTGGTGCAGACCCAGGCTTTATAATGAACTGATGCCCCTTGGCCACCATAGTCCGATAGGGGTACCAAGTCTCCTTTGTTGCATTTCAGACACTTGGGTATTGCGCATTCTTCCACGTCATTCCCTCCCGCTTTAAGGTAAGGTAATATTACTACTTTATGGAGATTGGTCAAGATATGAGAGAACAAACCCTTGATATCGGCGGTATTCCGGTACATTACAAGATCGCAGGCGAAGGACCTGCTATTTTGATTCTACATGGGTGGGGGAGTTCATCTGCTTCTTGGGTGAAAGTACAAGAAATGCTTGCGGCAAAAGGATATCGAGTAGTAGTTCCTGATTTACCAGGATTTGGGAAAACGCCGGCACCATCGACTATTTGGGGAGTAGAGGAGTACGCAAACTTTGTGAATAATTTTCTCGATTTGTTGACCTTAAAGGTCAACAAATCTCAAAAGTTTATTTTAGTGGGACATTCTTTTGGCGGGCAAACCGCGATTCAGTTCGCTGTTCAGCATCCAGAAAAGCTCGAAAAGCTCGTGTTGATTGCCGCGGCCGGTGTGCGGCGAACACCTGGGGTTTTCAAGAAACTGGTAATGGGTGTCGCAAAGCTCGTAAGCTTTTTGCTGTATTTGGTGCCATTCGAAGATTTGCGGAATAACATAAAAAACGCAATGTATATGGTACTGCGTCGACGCGATTACATGAAGACGCAGGGGATTATGCGTGATGTGTTCAAAAAAGTAATTACGCAAGACCTTACGGCGAAATTTTCAAAAATCAGCGTTCCCACGCTTTTGATTTGGGGCGACAAAGATGAGATGACTCCCATCCAAGACGCGTATTTGACCCAAGAGTTAATCCCAAACTCCAAACTCGAGATCATCGAAGGCGCCAAACACGCCCTGAATTTCCAAGCGCCAGAGGTTCTCGCGCGAAAAATATTAGAATACATACAATGACCGAGGCAATCACATCAATCGTCACTATCTTGGTTTATGTTAAACTCTTTTTGTTTTGGCTTTGGCTTTGGCAATTAAAAGAGTATCACATAGGTAGGTTTGTAGCTCATTTCGAGGAAGGGCAGGCATTCAAAAAAATTCTTTCCAGCCTTTGGCGGTTGAAATACCCAAAATTCACCAAGAAAATAATCATCATTTTTCTCGCTGGCATATTTCTGGCACTGTGTATGATTTTCAAGGGATATCATCTTGCTATTTTTCCTTTGATCGTTGCAATTCCATTATTTTTTCAAGTACTTACTGTTATGTGGCGTGGGAGATATTTGGAAAAGGCTAGAAAAAAGCGGGCGAAGTTTCCAGAGCTCAAGGTTGTTGGGATCACAGGGAGCTACGGGAAAACCTCAACCAAAGAATTTCTGGCGCATATATTGGGGCAGAAGTTTCGGGTGTTGAAAACACCAGAACATCAGAATTCCGAAGTTGGTATTTCAAACACCATTTTGCGAAGTTTAACCGACGAACACGAAGTTTTTGTATGCGAAATGGGTGCGTATAACAAGGGAGGAATAAAGCTGTTGGCGGATATTGTAAAGCCTCAGATTGGTATTGTCGCGGGCGTAAACGAACAGCATTTGGCCACGTTCGGGTCCATGGAAAATTTGTTGAGTGCCGAAGGGGGAGAGGAGCTTGTGAAAGCTTTGCCGCAAGAAGGTGTTGCGATTATAAACGGAGGAAGTCCAAAGCTCAAAGAGCATATTTCAACGCTTAAAAAGGCAAATGAAGGCGCGAAGTTTATAGTCGGCACCGAGGATATCCAGGCAGAGAATATAAAGATAGAAAAAGAGAGTGTTTCTTTCGAGGTTGATGGAACGCAATTCAGAGTATCAGTATGCGGCGGCCATAACGCGCAGAATCTGCTGCTCGCGATTGCCGCGGCAAAAGAGATGGGGATGAGTTTGGAAGAGATTGCGAAAGCCTGCGCAACGATTACTCCAGACCTTGGAGCTCTCAAGATAAAAAGGGGGATTAATGGCGCCACGATCATCGATTCCACATATTCTGCCAATCCTGATGGCGTAATCGCGGATTTGGAGTATTTGAGTTTGTATGAAGGCAAGAAAATTTTGGTAATGCCATGTTTAATTGAGCTCGGAAAAGCAGCAAAAGATGCGCATAAGAGAATCGGAGCGAAAATAGAGGAAATCTGCGATTTGGCGATTATTACCACAAAAGAGCATTTTGAAGATTTGAAGCAGGGGGCAAAGCAAAGCGAAAAAATTGTGTATATGGAAAACCCGCAAGAAATTTTAGCGAAAATAAAGAACAATACGAAAACTGGAGACGCCATCTTACTCGAAAGCCGCTTGTCCGAATCCCTTGTAAAAGTTTTAATTGAACAAACTGGATAACAAAGATATGAGATATGATATAACTTGTCCGGCCGGACATATTGTATTATGATGGAATATTATGAGGATTCCATTTACCGACCAATTTCTTTGGGATTTGTATAAAGCAGCAGAAGGAGTAAATAAGGCGTATAGTTATACTGCTCGGCGAAGTCTCAAAGAAGCGGTGTACCCAGAACTTTGGAAAGTAAGAAAAGAATATGAAAGGAGGCGTAGAAAGAAAAACTTCAGCCAGTTCATTTACTACTTAAAAAGAAAGGGTTATATCAAGATTAAAAACTTGCAGGAGGTGGAAGGAGTTGCGCTCACGGAAAAAGGATTGGAGCGGGCAGTACAGACGAGGAAGTTACGTGTAGACCGGAAGAAAAGAAAAGATGGGCGATGGCAAATGATTATTTTCGATATTCCAGAGGAGAAAAGAAAATTGCGCCGTATGTTGCGCGAGTATCTAGCTTTTCTGGGGTATCAAATGCTTCAGCAAAGTGTGTGGGTTTGCCCTTATGATGTGGAGAAAGAAACTGAACAGTTTTTGCGAGAATATTCGATCGACCCGTATGTAAAGCTCTTTTTGATCAAAGAAATATAGATATGATATAACCCGTCCGGCCGGACAGATTATATCATAATTGATGTCTGTTTGGATGGGCAGGGATGAGTAAAAAATAGGCACCCATCATAGAGATAGGTGCCGGGAGGGGACCAAGTAATTCTAGAAATGGTGGTTAACGAACAGGCCAGTCCACCGCCAGATCTTTGCCTTCGATTGTAAGATACTCGCCTCCTCCTTTTTGAATAGCAAGGATCTCGTGTGTTTTGAGGTACCGTAGAAATGCCAGTATCTCGGGAGTCTCGTTGACTGACAGATCGGGATCTAGTATAAGGGTGATTTTAACAGCCGCGATGTCATCTTGGGGGTTGCCTGAATAATAATCTAGTTGTACAGCAGCTTTCATGAATACCTCTCTTTCCCGTTTAAAATTAGCATAACATGTTTTCAAATATAAGTCAATACCTTAAGCCAATTTCGATATCGTTGTCGCCGAACACGGAGCCAGATGATGTGTGGCTTGCTTTTAAACTTAGTTTTCAGCCGTGGAGATGGAAAGCAAGTGAAAAGGGCAAAGAGCAAAGTGACAAGATATTGGGACAGGAATTTACCAAACTGCTCGGAGTGAAATACGCGTTTGCGTTTAACAGCGGAAGATCGGCACTGATGGCAATTTTGGATGCTTTGGGTTTGGAGAAGGGATCCGAAGTGCTGCTCCAAGCTTTTACATGCAACGCGGTGCCAAATCCTGTTATGTGGACAGGCCTAAAACCAGTATACGTGGATTGCAGGGAAGATGATTTTAACATCGACGTTGATGATCTGGAACGTAAAATTACCCCAAAAAGTAAGGTGGTTATCGTTCAACACACGTTTGGACTCCCAGCAGATCTAGATAGAGTGTTAGAGGTTTGTAAAAAGCATAATCTTATTCTTATTGAGGATTGCGCGCACGCGTTTGGAGCAACATACAAAGGAAAAACGGTGGGAACGTTTGGCAAAGCCGCGTTTTTTAGCTTTTCTCGAGATAAAGTGATTTCTTCGGTTTATGGAGGTATGGTTGTCACCAACGACGAAAGACTTGCTCAGAAAATAAAAGAATTTCAAGAAAAAATAGGATATCCTTCCAGGTTTTGGATAAGGCAGCAGCTTTTGCATCCGGTTGCGATGAACTGGAAAATTCTGCCAACATATCGAATTTTTGGAAAGTATTTGCTGGTTCTTTCCCAATGGCTGCATGTATTGTCGAAAGCGGTACACTGGAAAGAAAAGAGGGGAATGAAGCCCGAATATTTCCCAAAACGAATGCCAAATGCCTTGACGATTCTCGCGTTGCATCAGCTCAAAAAGCTTGATCGGTTTAACGCCCATCGGAAAGAAATTGCGCAAAAATACTATGAGGGATTGGGCGGAACTTCTTTTGTGTTGCCAGAGAAGTTTGAAGGCAGGGAAAACATATTTCTTCGATTTGCGGTGAAGCATCCGCGAGCACATGAAATTATCAAGAAAGCATGGGCTCAAAATCTTTTGATAGGGGATTGGTATACAAGTCCTTTGGCTCCTCAAGATACGCGGCTGGAGAAATTTGGATATCAAAGGGGAAGTTGCCCTTCGGCAGAACATTTGGCTCAAATCACACTGAATCTGCCTACGCATACAAACATTCAGGAAAAAGAAGTTCAGAAAATTATTGAGTTTATAAAAAATGCAGATTCGAGAGATAACAGATAAACATATTTGGGAAGATTTTTTGCAGCAGTGCGAGGAAAAAACCTTTTTTCAGTCTTGGAATTGGGGAGAGTTTCACGAGAAAATGGGCCGGAAGATCTGGAGGTTTGGATTCTACAACCAAAATGAGCTTGTGGGGGTTGCGCTTGTTGTGAAAGTGAAGGCAAGACGGGGAACTTTTCTTGCGGTAGAACATGGGCCAACCGCCAAAAATCCCCAATCCCAAATTCTTCAAACGCTCTTAGAGAAGCTCAAAGAAGTTGCCAAAGAGGAAGATGCGAGTTTTATTCGTATCAGCCCGACCTGGAAGAAGAATGAGGAGAATGAGAAGGTCTTCCGCGATTTGGGTTTTCGGCCTTCTCCGACATACGCCGCCGCAGAGTCGAGCTGGAAACTCGATATCACTCCTCGAGAAGAGGAGATTTTAGCGCACATGCGAAAGACCACTCGTTATCTCATCCGGCAGGTTATGAAAAACCAGAATGTTGAGATTACGAGGAGCGAAAAAAAAGAGGATCTGGAAATTTTTGATATACTTACCAGAGAGATAGGAAAACGGCAGCAATTTGTGCCATTTTCAAGGAAATACAGCGAAAGCGAGTTTGACGCGTTTTCTAAAGATAATGCCGTGAGCCTGTTTTTTGGCAAATATAAGGGTGAAGTGGTTGCTGCAGCTTTGATAGTCTTTTGGTCGGGAATTGGATTTTACCACCAAGCGGCTTCAAGGGGAGAGTACGCAAAGCTGTCGATCCCTTATCTTTTGCAGTGGGAAGCGATACGGGAGGCAAAAAAACGGGGATGCGTACTGTACGATTTTTGGGGGTATGTGGATCCAAAGAAATATCCGAATCACCCATGGGCTGGGCCGACGCTGTTTAAGATGGGGTTTGGGGGCAAAGCGTATGAGTATGTGAAAACGCAGGATTATCCGTTATCATGGAAGTATTGGCCGATCGCGATATTTGAACTTTTGCGAAAGAAACGGCGAAGACTTTAAAGCCTCCCGAGTGATATAATTTTGTTCGCGCTTTACCCCACGCTTCGCGCGGGGCCCTACGCGTCTCACAAAATCACATCACTCTCACGGCTTTTACCGATTTTATGGCTTCAAAACGATACAAATCACAGAGGCGACTGAAACCGAAACAATCTTTGCTCAAGAAGATTCTAAAAAATAGAATTTTTTGGTTTGGACTTGTAGGGATTCTGCTTACGGGCGGAGCGGCGTACGGAATTTTCTTCACACCGTTTTTCCAAATTGAGCATATTGTGATTTCCGGGAACGAGAAAATTCCGGCAGAATCATTGCGTGGGATTGTTCAAACGCACTTGGCCCGAAAGTTTTTGCTTTTTGAGTTGAACCATTTTTTGCTCGCGAACACGTCCGCGGCGGCAGAAGCAATGAAGGCCGCGTTTCCCGAAATAGAATCAGCCGATGTGCAAAAAGAATTTCCGAATTCAGTGCTTGTGAAGGTGCGAGAACGGCAAGGGGTTGCCTCTTGGTGCCAGCAGAGAAACTATACGGTGGAGGTTGCAGATGGAGAAGAAACAAAGAGATCTGTCCGACAGTGTTTTGCGTTGGATACGCACGGAGTGATCTTCGAGGAGAAGGAGCCGGAAGGAGAAATGATTCTTTCCAAGAGCGATGGGGGTGCGGTGAGTGTGGGCGAGGAAGCTATAGATTCAGAATTACTCAAGTATATTCTTGATTTTAGCCAGCAGCTCGACGCGTCTGCGCTCTTTGGCGAAGTGGGATTGCGCGTTTCTTCGGCAGTTGTTGTTTCGAAAGAAAGAGTAAACGCGGAAATTTCAGAAGGCTGGGAAATTTACTTGAATCCCGTGGAGAATATCGATTGGCAGGTTACAAAGGTGAAGCTTGTGCTGGAAAAAGAAATTCCTTCCGCAAAACGTCCCTTCTTGGAGTATATTGATTTGCGCTTTGGCGACCAAGCGTATATCAAATACCGCTAATTACTCAATGTGGTAGATGAAGATGGAGTTTCCGGCGCGGGCAACGGGAGCGTATTGAGAGAGCCATTTGTAGTAGCCGGTAGGCTGATCAAAACCTGCGGCTGGTTTGGCAAGGCCGCCCTGAAGTTGGTTCACAGATACCGCAATCCATCCCTTAACTTGGCTCGGGGTAAATCCTTCCGCGTTTGGATTTAGCCGAATGTATCCCTTGCCGAGCCCATACGCGGGATCTTCTCCGCCAAAGTAATCGAGATGCAGTTTCTCGATTTTCTTTTCTTTGACAAATTCGAGGAGCCGATAAAAGTCCTGGCCCCAATCGTAGTTTGAATCCACTGCGACTTTGTAGCCGTATTCCTCGCCGCCAGCCAAGGAGTTGTAATACGAAATATAGTGGGGGAATGCCATTGTCGAGGATCCCACATACCAAAGAAGGAACGCCCCGATGATACTTAAGGCTATATGTTTTAGGCGGGTCTGCTGGATGTGCGAGAGCAGTTCTTTGATTCCCCAAACTACAAGAATGAAGATTAGGGGAAGAGTGGGGAGTAAGTGCCGCACTCCGATATTAAGATTGCCAAGAATCGCGACAAAGAAATATATGGCAATAAACAGACTAAATGCGAAAAATACAAAGTGTTTTTTCAGCCACCAGGTAATGAAAACTTCTTTGATGCCCCGATACCACTGTTTCTGTATACTCCAAAGAACGCCAAATATTCCCAGAAGTGTAAGGAAGTGGAAAGCTAGCGGCGTTTTAAAGAAGTAGATAACGGGGAAGTAGTACCACCATCCACCAGCTTTGATTTCGCCGAGAAAAAATACGGTATTGCCAAACTGGCCGCGCTGGGTTGCCATTAAAACTCCGTGAGCAAATTGCGCGAGTGGCCGAAGGAGAGGTTTGTCTGCCATCCAGATTGTCGCTTGCTCGTAGGCGGTAATTCCTCCTG
>Ga0209542_10017471_pt1 | contig 11742 bp, 14 predicted proteins | sample RifCSPhighO2_01_FD_184028 | JGI IMG/M metagenome (GOLD analysis project Ga0209542, IMG submission 184028) | Soil microbial communities from Rifle, Colorado - Rifle CSP2_plank highO2_0.1 (SPAdes) (version 2) | ecosystem: Environmental > Terrestrial > Deep subsurface > Rock core/Sediment ...
GGCGCCATGGTTTCCGGCCGCCGCCCCTTACCTGCGCCCGATCTTTAGTTGACGCCAAAACCTGCCTTTGGTTTGCCGAAGCGGCTCTTACGGACTGATAAACTAAATCGGCATTCCAAGGCAAATTAAAAACAGCTTCATCAAGCTTTAATTCGGATGCTTCGCTGCCTTCCTGATTATAGACCTTAACTATTGACATAATTTAAAAAATATGCTAAAATGGTATTATAAAATTGTTTCTTTGTCAAATTAAAGGAGGTGGTCAAGATGAAAAAGATTATTCTTGCTTTGTTGTTTGTTTTTCTGTTTTCGGGCTCGGGCTGCATAGTCAATATAAACCTGCGCGACCACCACGGATACCCTTATGCATATCATTATTATAATTATAGGTGGGACTGTTGGGTGGCGGGCTACTATGAAAAAAGATGGACGCCCAATCATGTTTATGATAACTATGGCCGCCACGAAACTGGCCATTTCGCTTATGTATGGGTGCCCGGCCACTACCGTTGCCGCCAATAGAATCCCTTAACCTCAAAACTCGCCTTCGGCGAGCGCCCTCGCGCAATGCGGGGGCTTTCAATTTTTAGGAACTTTTCATCATTATCAGCGTGCCGCGTCTTCCGGGAATAGCTCCTTTAAGCGCAATCAGATTATTTTCCCTGTCAACTTCAACAATTTCCAAATTTTTAACCGTCACTTTATCGCCGCCCATCCGGCCCGCCATCCTCATTCCCTTAATAGTGAACTGCGGCCAGGAAGCGCCGATTGAACCCGGGGCGCGATGTCTGTCTTTTTGGCCGTGACTCTTCGGACCTCCGTGGAAACCGTGCCTTTTGACAACGCCCTGAAAACCTTTGCCTTTTGAAACAGCGATTATGTTAACTTTGTCGCCGGGAGCAAAAATTTCCGGCTTTATTTCATCTCCCAACTTTAATTCCGAATTTTCAACCCTGAATTCTCTTAGCCACCTTAAGGGTGGTATTTTGTATTTTGTATTTTGTATTTTGGCAAAATGTCCTTTTTGGGGCTTTTTAATATTTTTTTCTTTCCTAACCCCAAATCCAAGCTGAACGGCGCCATAGCCGTCCTTTTCTTTTGTTTTAATCTGAATAACAAAATTCGGCCCGCTTTCTATTAAAGTCGCCGGAATAACGTCATCTCCTTTAAAAACCTGGGTCATTCCTATTTTTTTTCCGAGTATAAATTTAGCCATTTTTATTTTTAAACTAAACGCCCCCGCCTTGGCGGGGGCGTTTAGACTTATCACATTTTAATCTCTATATCTACTCCTGCCGGAAGATTAAGGTTCATTAAAGCGTCAATAGTTTTGGAAGTGGGACTGATAATGTCTATCAAGCGCTTGTGAACCCGCATTTCATATTGATCGCGGCTGTTCTTATGGACAAAAGTGGAAGAATTGACCGTGTATTTCCTAATTTCGGTCGGCAAAGGAATGGGACCAACGACTTCAGCGCCTTGCCGCTCGGCCGTTTCCACAATCTGGCGGGCCGAAGAATCAATAATCTTATTATCATAGGCCCTGATTCTGATTCTTATTCTTTGTTTTACTTCTTCTTTTGCCATAAATTTCTGAAATTTGGAATGAAATGAACAAATTTTAGTTAAATTTCTGAGCATCCCGTTAGATGATGAATATCTATCTAACGGGATAAGGTTTTGTTGCTAAAATTTTAACATAAAATTTTAGACAAAGCCCTTACTTCGTAATTTTTGTAACCACGCCGGCGCCGACCGTTTTGCCGCCTTCCCTGATGGCAAATCTTTGCTGTTCTTCCAAAGCCACCGGTGCGATGAGTTTAACCATAAACTTAACCGTGTCGCCGGGCATAACCATTTCCACGCCCGGAGCCAAAGTCACTTCGCCGGTAACATCGGTTGTCCGGATATAGAATTGGGGCTTGTAATTGGAAAAGAACGGAGTGTGCCGGCCGCCCTCCTCTTTGGCCAACACATAAACTTCGGCTTCAAATTCGGTGTGAGGCGTCATTGAACCCGGCTTGGTCAAAACCTGGCCGCGTTCAACATCTTCTTTTTTAAGGCCGCGCAAAAGAATGCCGGCATTATCGCCGGCCCGACCCTCGTCAAGGGACCTTCTAAACATTTCAATGCCGGTAATAATGGTTTTTTGGGTTGGTTTTAAACCCACAACTTCCACTTCATCATTAAGTTTTACAACGCCTCTTTCAATTCTGCCTGTTATCACCGTGCCGCGGCCTTCAATTGAAAAGATATCTTCAATCGGCATTAGGAACGGCTTGTCGGTTTGGCGAACCGGCTCGGGAATATATTCATCAAGAGTTTTAACTAATTCCAAAATGGGTTTGGCCGCTTCCTCGTCCGGCGTTTTAACCCCCAAAGCTTTCAGAGCTGAACCGCGGATTACCGGAATCTTGTCGCCGGGAAATCCGTATTTAGTCAGAAGTTCGCGCATTTCGGCTTCCACTAAATCAATAAGTTCCGGGTCGGACACTTGATCCACTTTATTCAGAAAAACAACAATTGCCGGAACGCCAACCTGACGGGCCAGAAGAATATGCTCTCTGGTTTGAGGCATCGGGCCGTCGGTGGCGGCTACCACTAAAATCGCGCCATCCATCTGGGCCGCGCCGGTTATCATGTTTTTGATATAATCGGCGTGGCCCGGAGCGTCAATATGAGCATAATGCCGCTTTTCGGTTTCATATTCGGAATGGTGCAACTGAATGGTGATGCCGCGCGCTTTTTCCTCCGGCGCGTTGTCTATATCGTCAACCGACTCTTCCTTTCTGGCCAGACCCTTCATGTGAAGAATGCGGGTTATGGCCGCTGTCAATGTGGTTTTGCCATGGTCAACATGGCCGATGGTACCGACATTAAGATGGGGTTTTGTCCGTTCAAATTTTTCTGCCATATTTTTTTATTTTTAATTAAAATTACGCGAGTTTTTTAATAATACACTTTAATAAGGCAATTCGTCAACCCCTAAATCTTCAAGAGTAACGCCGTCAACAGCTTCAATGTCGGCAATTTCAGCTGAAACCTCCGGAAAATCCATTTCTTTTGCCATCGCCCCGCCGATAGAATTAGACGCAACGGCCTCAACAGGTTTATTATCGGCCTCAGAAAATAATGGTTTCTCTTCTGTTTGGGATTTGGGATTTGGGATTTGGGATTTGCTTTGCAAAAGTTCATATTCCTCAACAGTCAAAACAACGCCAATGGGTTCGCCATTTTCAATTAAAAGACACTTGCCTCCCTCCGCTAAAAATTTTTTGATTGTTTTATACATAGTTATTAAATTACTTTTTCCCTTCCATTATTTGCTGAGCAATATTTTCCGGCACTTCCTCATAATGACTGAACTCCATGGTATATGACGCGCGGCCTTGGCTCATTGAGCGCAATTTCGTCGCATAGCCAAACATTTCCGATAGCGGCACTTTGGCGTCAATAACTTTCATCATCGCCCGTTCTGACATTTGTTCAATTTTGCCGCGCTTGGAATTCAAATCGCCGGTAATGTCTCCGAAAAACTGTTCCGGCACAACCGTCTCAACTTTCATAATCGGCTCAAGCAATACTACGGTAGCGCGTTTGCCGGCTTCTTGCAAGGCCATTGAAGCGGCAATTTTAAAAGCGGCTTCAGAGGAATCAACTTCATGATAAGAACCGTCATAGAGCGCCGCTTTCATGTCAACCATCGGATAACCGGCTTTTATGCCTTTTTCCATGGCTTCTATAACGCCTTTCTCGGCCGCCGGAATGAATTCCTGGGGGATGACGCCGCCTTTAATTTCATTGATAAATTCAAAACCCGAGCCGCGCTCTCCGGGCTCAACTCTGAGCCAAACATGGCCGTACTGGCCTCGACCGCCGGATTGCCTGATGTACTTTCCTTCCGCTTCGGCAATTTTTTTAACAGTTTCTTTGTAAGCCACCTGCGGCCGGCCGACATTGGCGCCCACTTTAAATTCCCTCTTCATCCTGTCAACAATAATTTCAAGATGGAGCTCGCCCATCCCGGAAATAATGGTTTCGCCGGTTTCAAAATCGGTTTTAATCCTGAAAGTCGGATCTTCTTCGGACAAACGTCTCAAAGCCAAACCCATTTTTTCCTGGTCGGCCTTTGTCTTTGGTTCAATCTTTTGAGAAATAACCGGCTCCGGGAAGATAATCTGCTCTAAAATTATCGGATGTTCTTCGTCGGATAAAGTGTCGCCGGTAGTGGTATTTTTCAAGCCGACTGCCGCCCCGATTTCTCCGGCTTTGATTTCACCAATTTCCTCTCTTTCATTGGCATGCATTAATAAAATTCTGCCGATTCGCTCTTTAGAATCTTTGGTTGAATTTAAAATGTAAGAACCTTTGGCAAGCTTTCCGGAATAAACCCGAAAATAAGTTAAAGAACCGACATAAGGATCGGACGCGACTTTAAAAGCCAAGGCGGCAAACGACTCGCTTTCATCCGGGCGGCGCGTTGTTTCTTCGCCGGTTCTTGGAATAATTCCTTTGGTCGGCGGCAGGTCAATGGGGCTTGGCAGATAATCAACAACGCCGTCAAGAACCATCTGAACGGCTTTGTTTTTTAAAGCCGAACCGCAAAAAACCGGCACCAGTTTATTGGCGATAACCGCCTTTCTTATCGCCTGCCTGATTTCATCTTTGGAAATTTCCGCGCCTTCAAAATATTTCTCCATTAATTTATCGTCGGTTTCGGCAACCTTTTCAATCAAATATTTTCGGCCGCTCTTAGCTTCTTCTTTCAGATTTTCCGGAATTTCAGAAAAGACCGCCTTTTCTCCGTGTTCTCCCGAAAAATGAATAATTTTTTCTTCAATTAAATCAATGACGCCTTCAAATTTTTCCTCAAGGCCAATCGGTAAATTCACCGGCGCGGCGTTTAAAGTGAGCCGTTCGCGGATTGACTGCAAGCTTTTTTCAAAAGACGCGCCCACCCGGTCAAGTTTATTAATAAAACAAAGCCGCGGCACATTATATTTGTCGGCTTGGCGCCACACGGTTTCCGATTGCGGTTCAACGCCGGCCACGCCGTCAAAAACCACGACCGCGCCATCCAAAACCCGAAGCGAGCGCTGGACTTCAACGGTAAAATCAATATGGCCCGGCGTGTCTATTATATTAATGCGATACTCATCGGACAATAAATGGGTTGGCGTCCAAAAAGTTGTTGTGGCGGCGGCGGTAATGGTTATGCCGCGCTCTCTTTCCTGCTCCATCCAATCCATAATGGCCGCGCCCTCGTGAACTTCGCCAATCTTATGGGAAATACCAGTGTAAAACAAAATGCGCTCGGAAACAGTGGTTTTCCCGGCGTCAATGTGGGCGATAATTCCTATATTTCTGACTTTTTCAATTGGAAAATGTTTTTTTTCTACCATGAAAAATGCGCGAACGCCCTGTTGGCCTCGGCCATCCGGTGAGTGTCCAGTTTTTTCTTAACGGCCGCCCCTTCATTATTAACCGCCAGCATTAATTCTTCGGCCAATTTTTCCGCCATTGGCTTGCCTTTTTTTGCTTTAGCCGCATTAATAATCCATCTAAAAGCCAGCTGGATTTTCCTGTCGGACCGTACCGGCTGAGGCACTTGATAGTTGGCGCCGCCAACACGGCGGGATTTCACTTCCAAAGACGGCGAGATATTTTTAATCGCTTTTTCAAAAAGTTCTATGGGATTGCTTTTGGTTTTCTCTTTTACAATGTCAAAAGATTTATAAACCACTTTTTTGGCCACTGATTTTTTCCCCTTGCGCATGACGTAATTTATAAATTTCCCCACTAAAGGATTGCCGTATAAAGGATCAAGATTATTAATTTTTTTTATTTTTGTTTTTCTGCGCATGATAATACTAATTTATTAATCTCCATTGCGAATAATGCCAATTGCTAATTTTTATTAGCAATTCGCGGCATTAGTAATTTTTCATATTATTCGCATTATTATTTTGATTTCTTTACGCCATATTTACTTCTCTGCTGTTTTCTTCCCTCAACCCCGCCGAAATCCAAAATTCCTCTCACAATATGATAGCGGACACCCGGAAGATCTTTAACCCGGCCGCCGCGAATCACCACCACCGAATGTTCCTGCAAATTGTGGCCCTCTCCCGGAATATAAGCGGCCACTTCCTTGCCGTTAGTTAAGCGAACTCTGGCCACTTTTCGCAAAGCTGAATTCGGTTTTTTGGGAGTGGTGGTAAAAACTTTAACGCAAACGCCGCGTTTAAACGGAGACGGCGAAAAAACCGGCCGGTTTTTCAGAGAATTAAAATAGTATTGCAAAGCCGGTGACTTAGTTTTGTTTTTTTTCCGCTTGCGCGGTTTTTTTATCAGCTGATGAATCGTCGGCATAAACTGTAATTTAGTATTATTCCCCAATTTTGTCAATTCCCTATATAAATAAAGCTGCAATTACACTATGCGTGTCGCAGTATATAATTCTCCAATTTTGTTATTTAGTCGTTCCTTACTCTTTAAACCTTAACTCTTTAAACTTTAATGTACCCGCATATACAGCCTCGAGGATACATATGCGGAAAAACAATTTATCAAAATACTTTTTTGCGTCTTATACTTTAAAATAACTTTAAATCAAAAATTCGGCGCAAATCGCCCTCTCTTTTATCTAAAGATTCAATAATACAATAATTCACGTAACGGCCGATTGATAAAAATTCGCAAATAAAATCTATTTCATCGCAACATTCATAGGGATAGATAAATACGCTTTCCTGCATCGGATAAAACCCAAGATCTTTTAATTTTTTTGAAAGAGCGCGGCGTTCTTTATTTTTATTATTAGGAATATCAAAAACCACCAATCGCCATTTTTTATCCCAAGTTTTGGATTGCGGCAATTCTAAATTATCATAATCAAAATTTCTCATCAGTTGTTTACCGTTAGCAGTAATTTTTATATGCAACTCCTCGCCTCTTTCTATCAACTCCACTAATCTTTTCTGATTTAAGCGCTTTATGGCTTCGTGAATGCGGCGCCGATCTATTTTATCCCAATTTTTCCGCCATTTAATTAGAGGTTTTAACATTTGGGGCGCATTGGGCAAAAATAAAGAAGAAAGCAAAATCGGTCCGACGGCGACCATAAATAATATTTCCCTTGTTAATGATTTTCCCTTTAAAGTCATAAATAAAATAATATACTAAATGTCCTAGCCGCACAAGATTCCTCGAGGATACAATTGCGGATAAAGAATAAAGGGTTAAAGATAAAGATAGATAAAGAATAAAAAGTATAATATAATACATTTTATAATATAATATATTTTATGTATAAACCCGTTGTTTTGGTGATACTTGACGGTTATGGCCGGGGGCCGGAGAACGCGGCCAACGCCGTCTTCAAAGCGAAAAAACCGAATATTGATTTTATTGAAAAAAATTTTCCGATGACCAATCTTCAGGCCTCGGGCATCGCCGCGGGCCTGCCTTGGGGCGAAGAAGGCAATTCTGAGGTTGGCCACTTAAATTTGGGGGCCGGCCAGATTGTTTATCAATATCTCCCTCTCATCACTTTTGCCATCCGCGATGGTTCATTTTTTAAAAAACCGGCGCTGATTCAGGCGGCCGAACATATCAAAAAAAATAATTCATCGCTTCATATTATCGGATTGGTCGGGGACGGCAATGTCCACAGTTATATTGACCACCTGTACGCTATTTTAGAATTCGCCAAAAAAGAAAATATAAAAGATGTTTTTATTCACGCTTTCACCGACGGCCGCGACTCGCCGCCAAAAGACGCGCTTGATTTTTATGAAAAAGTTCAAAATAAGTTAAACCGGGATTACTCATTTGCTAAAATCGCCAGTTTAATCGGCCGGCACTATGCCATGGACCGCGATAATAACTGGAGCAGAACCGAAATCACCTATCAACTCTTGACGGAAAGCAAAGGGGAAGCTTTTCCTGACGTTAAAACAGCCATTGAATCGGATTATGACAAGAATAATATTGATGCGTTTATTGAACCGAAAATTATCCCCCACCATTCCATGAAGGGTGGGGGATCGATTAAAGATAACGATGCGGCGGTGTTTTTTAATTTCAGAGAAGACAGCGCCCGGCAATTAACCAGAGCTTTGGTTGAAGAAAAATTTGATAAATTTGAAAGAAAAAAGATTAACAATCTATATTTTGTCGCCATGACCCGCTACGAAAAAAATCTGCCGCTTAATGTTTTATTTGAACCTCCGGAAATAAAAAACACGCTTGCCAAAGTTATTTCCGACGCCGGGAAAAAACAAATTCATATCGCCGAAACGGAAAAATACGCCCATGTCACTTATTTTTTTAACGGCGGGCAAGAAAATCCAATGCCCGGCGAAGAAAGGATTTTAATACCGACAAAAAAAGATCATAATCTTGTCGAAGATCCGGCAATGTCCGCTTCCGAAATAACCGAAAAATTAATTGAAGCCATAAATTCAAAAAAATATGACTTTATCGTTGTAAATTATGCCAATAGCGATATAATCGGCCACACCGGCAATTTCCAAGCCACTGTTTCAGCGGTTGAAATCCTAGATAATGAAATCGGTAAAATAATGGCCGAAGTTTTAAAAATTAACAGCGCCCTAATCATCACCGCCGACCATGGCAACGCCGATGAAAAAATTAATTTGCTTACCGGCATCCCCTCGCCGGAACATACCGCCAATCCGGTGCCTTTTTATTTGATAAGCAATGATTTTAAGCGTGAAAAATCACAGGAAAAACTTGAAACGGAAAAAAATGAGATTAACGGCATTTTGGCTGACGTAGCGCCGACAATTTTAGAATTAATGAACTTGCCCCAGCCCCCGGAAATGACCGGCAAAAATTTGCTAAAAATTCTTGCCGAAAAGTGATTTTTATGTTATTTTATAACTCGCTTATAATGTCCTCGTGGTGAAACGGATATCACGACTGGCTTCGGACCAGTTGTTGGGGGTTCGAATCCTCCCGAGGACGCAGTCGTTGACAAATAACATTGTGAATAAAAAAGTTGAACTTTGACAAGGTTTAATATAGAATAGAGATGATGGTACGACAACCGAGAAAACGATATAAATATGAGAAGGCAAGATTTCTTAGAGAAAGAAAGGGGTTAAGTTATAATGAAATAAAAAAAGATTTAGGCGTGTCAAAAAGCACAGTCAGTTTATGGTGTAGGGATATTCAACTTTCCGAAAAACAAAATGAAAGGCTTCGATACAATCGATTAAATAGCCCGAAACTTGGGGCACTTGCTAACCGAATCAAAAGAGAAAAAGAAATCGAAATTATAAGGAATAAAGCACGGAAAGAAATTAACAAAATGAATTTGGACGCATTCAAAATTGCAGGCACTATTTTATATTGGGCAGAAGGCGCAAAAACTCAAAGCACTGGGTTATCAAATAGCGATCCAAAAATAATCGAATTTATTGTTTGCTGGTTTAAAAAGTTTTTTAATATAAAACCACATCAAATAACAGCCCATTTACATATTTATTATGGGAATGATGATCTGCGCATAAAAAAATTTTGGTCTAAAACAACCGGAATACCCTTAAGGAATTTTGGCAAAAGTTTTATAAAACCAAAAGGAACTGGTCATCGGACTAATATTCTTCCTAATGGCGTAATAAAAATTAGGATTAAAGGCAAGGGAACCGAAAATTTAAGACATAGAATTATTACGTGGTCTGAAAAAATCTATAGATTAAGCAAGAAATATAAATAACCGCCCATAGCTCAGCTGGTAGAGCAGCGCTCTCTTAAAGCGACGGTCCCAGGTTCGAATCCTGGTGGGCGGACTGTTTGAAAAAATTAATTTTATTTTATATAATTATATAATAAATAAAAACTGCAAAGAACCCATAAAAAACATCGGCGCGAACCATGTTTTAATGGAAAGAAGAAAAGAAAAATTTTTAATCATAATTTATGAGGAATAAATTTAGAAATTGGTTCAACAGACAATCTAAACAATCAAAAATTATTTTGCTTATCACGCTGGTTTTAAATTTTGGCGTTGCCATATATAAAACGCCCTTTTATTTGTTATCACAATATGGATTTGGTGCATTTTCAGGTAGATTGTTGGGGCAACTTCTAGGAGTATTGATTCCAATCTTTTTAATAGCAATTATAATAGTCTTGATTCTTTATTTAGTTTTTAGAAGTGTCGCTGAAAAATATAAGAATTTTTTCGATTATTTTACAATTGTCTTTTTTATTATCTCTGTGATTTTATTATATTTCGGAAATCTTTATAAACCATTTTAGTCATAATTTTTATGCACTGCGAAGAAGGCGAAAAACTTTTTAAATCTGTACAAATGGCTAAAGATGAAGCTGGGAAGTTTCGACTTCCCGCGGCGACAGAACCGCTCGGCATTGATACCCCGCCTGGGAATCCTATTAACTCGGAGTGGATGAAAAAGAGACGAGAGGTAGAAGAAGGTCTTGAAAAATCTACTAGTTCGTATCAGAATCATATTGCCGGTTGTGTTGCTTGTCATAAATAATTGCCGCCAAAGAAAGACTTGAAATTGTCAAAGATCGCGGTGAAGCCGCTCAAATTTTTTGGGGGTGCTGGCCATCGCCGCCGCAAGCGGCGAAAAATGTTCGGACTATCTTTAAAATACAGCACAAAAATTTTATTTAGAACACACGAACACCGCGGCGGCGATGACGGTTGTCCAAAGGCCGTTTTTATTGCCCTGAGCCGATTGAGTTGCATTTATCGCCTTTACAATCTTCCCGCTCATTTTGAAAATTTGTTCCCGCTCATCCCAGGCCTGATCAGGATTAAATTCAATCCCCAAAGTTGAGGCCAGCATTGAAGCCGCCAAATCTTCCGCATACTCGCCGGCTTTTTCGTCGGTCTCCCCAAAAACGTGGTGCTCGGAAATATAACCATAGGAATTGCTGTCTGCCGGAATCGCCAAACCAACTGAAGCGGCAATAAGACGATTTGGTTCATTGGTGGCATTTTTTGACATCACGCAATAAACAATCTCGCCCGGCTTCAGGTAGGCCAATCCGTCTCCTCTGGAAACATATTTGCAATTTGGCGGATAAATACTTGAGACATAAACGAGATTGAACGGCGCAATGCCGGCATTGCGAAGCGCTATTTCAAAAGAGGTTAATTGTTCTTTATGAACGCCAACGCCTTTGGTTAAAAATATTTTATCCGCAATCATAAAAAAATTTTAACGCAGATAAAAAAACAATGCAATTCCTTGACAAATCTAAGTTTAATGTGATATACTTATTATACTTTAGGTATATTTAGATGGTTGTTTAACGTTGTTTAACATAAAAAAGGGAGGGAGGAATGAATAAAAAAACGATTTTAGTGGTTGATGACGTAGCGAGTATAAGAAACTTGCTTGAAGATTTCCTTATTTTCACCGGGTATCGGCCGGTTATTTACGAAGACGGCAAACAGGCCGTCTCACATATTAGTTCTGCCGACATGCTGATCACTGACTTTAACATGCCGGGGATGAACGGCGCCGAACTGACCAAAATAGCCAAACGTCAAAAACCCGGCATACCGGTGATTATAATGACCGGAAAACCGGAAGATATTCCAACCGACCACTTGGCTGACGCAGTGGTCGAAAAGCCATTTGGGATTGAACTGAGTAAGATCATCGCTGATCTTTTTCAGTAAATCCGCACACAGGAGGTGCTTATGACTGGGAAGATTTTATTTATGATCGTCAG
>Ga0209542_10017472_pt1 | contig 11742 bp, 7 predicted proteins | sample RifCSPhighO2_01_FD_184028 | JGI IMG/M metagenome (GOLD analysis project Ga0209542, IMG submission 184028) | Soil microbial communities from Rifle, Colorado - Rifle CSP2_plank highO2_0.1 (SPAdes) (version 2) | ecosystem: Environmental > Terrestrial > Deep subsurface > Rock core/Sediment ...
CTAAAATATTTATCTATACGCAAAAGCGACTGCATGTCTGATTTGCTCTCAATGGATAATCGAGCAAAATATTCTTCAAATAAATCTAGATCTTTAAATATTTTTTCGATCTGTGTGTTTATATGAACCCTTTTATCGAATTTCTCAAGGTATTCCAATTCTATTAACTTTTTTTCGATAATCCCAAGATAAAAATCTATAACTTGAACGTCTGAAGAAATTTGACTTAGTTTCCTTGAGTTCCATAACTCTTTTAAGAAATAAAACTCAGAATCAGGATACAAATGAAGGCCATTTTTATCATCTGGACCCGAAATGCTGTCTTTTTTAATTTTTTCTGGGATTACAATCACTGTATCAGGATCTTGCGCAAGTTCCGTATTCTCTAGAATTATCTGATCTTTATCAACATAGTCAATCTCACTATCAAAACCATTAAGATCCCCGGAGAGTACAATTTCGCTCGATGATAATGATATTCTATTTGGAGAATAATACTTATTTTTATAGAGTTTCCATTTTCCAAAATCACCTACTTTTTCAACGACTTTGCTATTCTGAAATGCAGAAGTAAACCTTTGTGGGGGAATGGTTTCTCTCGTAGGATAATCAAAATAATAGTCATTTCTCACTAAGAGATACTCAACATCTAATAAGTGAGTAATTTTTTTGAAGGTAGTATCGTCGTAATCAAGTATTGATTTATAAAGTCTTTGCAAATACTTATCCGAGAGAAGACTGCCTGAATTTCTATCAAGAAATGTATGAGGAGAAATAGCGTTAGGCAATAATTCCAGACTCCAATAACCCCATTTATACATGTCGGCATTGTACTGTTTTTCAAGTGGGGGTAGTAATAATATTCTCCCAGTGACGGTATTTCCATCTCCCCATCTCTCAAAGTCATATACATATCCGGGTACCTTAACAAGGGTTGTAAATGTTTTATCCCAGTTGAAGAACTTATTAGAAAAGTATGGAAAATGGTATATGCACACGAATAATACCACAACTATAATAAATGCTGCATGAAGGACGACTGTTTTTCGAATATTAATATACTCACTGATTCTGTAAAGGGAATATGCTCCAAGAAGTGAAAAACTCAACCATAATAATGGGCCAAATTTGTAAAATGCGGATCTAAAAATTGTAAATCCCGGTACGTGATTAAATAACTGAATAAAAAACCATCCTAGCGGAGGATGTGATCCAGCGGTCAAAAAGATCCCTACCAATGAAATTAAAATTAAACAATAACAGAATAATTTATCTCTGGTGTTTTTTGCAAATAATGGAGCCGCGAAAGCAAGTACTGCCCATGAAAAACTTGCCAATATTAAAAACCAGTTATCACGATAGTTATAAGAAAATGGATGGTCTATGTTGTCGTACCAAGAAGACATACCCTGCAACCGCAAAAGATTCAATATGCTTGTATTCTCATCTATTACATTAAGCCAAGTTGTCACACTTGAAATGCCTCCAGAATTTTCTATGTAAGAACCGTATGCGTTCAGTGCTGATGAAAAATACGGGATAATCCAATATGAGGATAGTGCGATATATCCAACAGCAAATAATACTGTCAACTTGGCATAGATTTTGAATAATTGAATTCTCCCGTTTCTTACCAATATGTGATACAACCCGACTAATACCCAAAGAGCAATAAGAGGTCCAAAGAGGGGGGGGGATCCTCCTCCATTTAAAACAATTGATAAGAAAAGAACGAGCAATAACTGTTTATATTTTATTTTTCTTTCAAGCAGTGAATTATGTAAAAAAAAGAAGACTATCGGTAAAAGTATTTCTAGGCTAAATCGGGTTCTCCAAAATACTCCCCAGCCTTGGAGATTAAAAAAATTAACAGAATAAAGAAGCGTCGCAAAGATAAAGAATGTTTTTTTTTCTTTATCTTCTTTCGTTGAAAAAAAGAAATATACTAACACAAAAGGGATAAATAATATAAATAGCCAGTAAAATAAGAGTAGGCGTTGTATGAGAATAGTATTTTTTATAAAAAGGCTAATTATATATTCTGGTAAGTGTATAGGGATTGCTCCTGGATTTACAAATTTTGGTAACCCGAAGTTTAACGAGTCAGACCAAGTATAAAAAAGAGAAAAGAAAAAATCCTTAATGTTAATCCTATAGCCAACATCATGTCCAATAATAAGTTTTTCACCCAAATTCCAAGACCACAAAATTACAAACGAAAAGATAGATATAGATAAAAGTATCAAGAAAACCTGTACGCTTCTTCTATTCATGTTTTACAAGATACAAATGGAGATTAGGATGTGAATAAAGTGCGCTATTCTCATTAAAAAATTCAGTGATAAGATCGTCTAACGTCTTGTATTTGTTAAGAAGTCCGAGTTTTTCTCCTCCTTTTTCCATCACCCACAGTTTTAGGAGTAACCGCTGAATAATTTTAGGCGTTCCGCTGAAAAAATACAAAGGATAACAAGACACTGTAAATTCAAGGTTGAACCCTATTTCCTTAAGAAGTCTTAAGAATTTTATGGTCTTATTTTTTTTCAATAACTGAGGATGAAACTCCATAATAATAAATACGTTCTTTAGTGCTCTAAAAACATCTTTGTTACCGGTCATGATTTGATATTCGTACCCTTCAATATCCCATCGAAAAAGCACTCTTTTATGTTTAATCGAATATTTATCAAATAAAGTTCGGAGAGAATACATATCCACTTTTTCTATAGAAAATTCTTTAATTGAAGAAACATTATCTATGCCCTCCATATGAGAAAGATTTTTTTCTCTCGGAACAATAACATTTATCTTCTTATCTCTATCACCAACAGCTGCCTTAACAAGAACAGAATTGTTAACCTCATTTAACTCAGCGTTCGTTTTTAAGATTGCAAAATTATCTGATACTGGTTCCACTCCAATAATTTTGACATTCTTTTTAAGCTTATTTTTAAAAACTACGTGAGATAACAAAAAATAATACCCTATATTTGCCCCAATCTCAAATACAGTATCAATAGATTTTCCATATTTGGTTAAAAATTTAATAAAAAATAGTACATTTGGATATTCTCTGATCCGAGCACTGTACAAGTCTTGAGAAATCCCGTTATCATTAAGGTCGACGATCATCTCGTATTTTATCTTTCCTATTGCAATCGTTATTTTTTGCACTGGATTAATAATTTTTGCAATGAATATTTTTGGTTTGGTTCGCAATACATAGAAAATGATATAAAATAATCCTCGCAATCCACGGATTGCATGTTGTCTAATGGATGTAGTACTACTCTGCGATGTTGTCATACATTAAGTAAGTTCTTCTTCTCCCGGGTTTGTTAATAACCGAACGTAATAACGCAAAGGCATCTGTATTGATAATCGTGGGAGGTACTCTCTATCACGAATCTTTCGATTGTTTTTCTGAATAAATTTGCGTTTTTGAATTGTATCATAGACGTGAAAGACATTCCAGGCAATTGCGCGAATAATGGCCAAAGACAAATCTATTCTCAACTTTACAAAATAGTAACATATAAGCAAAAAATAAATAAGCATGTAATAGGTAAGAAATTTTATTGCGTAGAAAAATTCGAAATTTTTAATCACGCTGGCAATCCTATTTTTGAACGAGTGAAAAAAAATAAATGATTCTTTTCGTTTTTTTGCAGTTTGTCCTCCTTTATGAAAAATGTATGCATCAGGTATATAAAATATGCTATATCCGGCCATCAGGACACGCTGACAAAAATCAGTTTCTTCATAATAAGCAAAAAAATCATCATCAAAAAGCCCGACTTCGTCAATCACGCTTCTGCGAATAAGCATACAGGCTCCATTGGCGGAGAATATCTGTGCTTGATTGTTGTACTCATTCGCATTTGGATTCTTTCCAAATCCAAAGTAGTAGAGAAATCCAATATTTGTAAAAAGAGCGCCACCGGATTGTAATTTTCCTGTATCCGTAAAAAATATTTTTGGTTGTACAATACCAGTCAATTTATTAAGATTGATTTCATGAACAAGTACATGTAAGAACGAGGGAGTCACTTTTGTATCATTATTGAGAAGCAAAACAAACTCACCTGTAGCATGTGGAAGGGCGATATTATTCCCTTCCGCAAATCCTACATTCCTTTTGTTCTTGATTATCTTTAATATAATGCGAGGGAAATCTTTCTTAAAGTCGTTTATTACGAATAACGAATTGTCGTGTGACGAATTATCAACAACTATCACTTCAAGTTTTTGGTAAGTAACTCTTGCAAGCGATTTCAAGCAGTCTTTAAGAATCTTTTCGCCGTTGTAATTGACAATAACTATCGAAACCAACTGAGATCGGTATTTCACAGAGACTGCAATTCCTCCATTCCCTGCCTGATTTCAGTTCCATACTCTGGAGAAAATTGTATCATCGCTTCTCCTAATCCTGAGATATTTTCTGGACTGAATGTTTTCTCTTTTATATAAATGGAAATTGAAGAATTATCTTCTGGAACTTTTACCGTGCGTATTTTTCTAAACCCGGGGAGTGCGAAGTGCTCTGAATGATAAAATGCATTAAATTGATCAAACATAAATACTACCTCATCGTTACTATAACGATATGAGTCAACTGGCTTTTTATTTTTAATTAGAATAAAATCTGATTTTTTAACACGCTCGAAAAACTCCATAAAATCGCTTTTTGAGAGATTTCTCAAAAATATAATGCTTATGTCATCCCTTCTTTCATATGATGAAATTGAAGTAATACCGTTTTCAATATCATATACAGAGAACGTTGCAAGAATAATAATTTTTTTATTTTTGTCAACGCGATTTTCAAGAATTGTTTCAATGAGTAATCGGGCATTCGTATGTTCTTCACGAGGTGGCCACACGACAGGTGTCATATATATACGAACCGGGTAATTAATAATATGAGGTAAGGTGATGCTAGCAAGACCCTCTCCTCCCATTGGTCCAAAGGCCCAACTTGCTCCAAAAAAATTCAGGAGAGAAAGAGTCAGTGTAATAAGTATCAATATACTCTTGAATTTCATCCTGTGCATGTGGTCAAAAGTAACGGCTGAAATAATTGCAACTGTAGGATATAACGGCACAATAAAACGGTCTTGCTTAAAAACAGACCCGAAAGTAAGAAAGAAAAATGGGATGACAAGCGCAAGCACTAAAAAAAGATATTTCCTCCAAAACCGTAAACACAGAAAAAATCCTATACAAAAAAGTATAAAGAAAAATACTGTTTGCTGAGAGAGAATGTCTATATAAAACATTATTGAAGAAATCGAGAATGTATTTCTCAGTTCTTGTGTCAAATGACTTACTTTCCCTACCCAAATGGGAGAATGTGTCATATTTCCTCTAATATACTCAATAAAATAGGTCCATTTTGGAATATAATAAAATACAAGCATAGGAACTAAACCAAACAAAAACATAATAATAAACTTTTTTAAAATCGTTATTTTTCTTTTTCTATAATTTTCGATAGCTGAACTGACTAATGAATAACCAAGCGGTCCGATGATAAAAAGTGGAACCATCCACCGAACTAGTGTTCCGGCAGCAAATGACAGAGAAAATAAAATATTTTTCTTATAGATTTCCAAGTTTTTAGATGAAGCCAAAAAATAGAGTGTAAGTGTTACAAAAAAAGAAGTCGCTGTCTCGCTATATAAAAAATGAAGATAAAATAATGGAAATCCGTAGAAAGCGAAAATCACCGATCCGATTAAACTTGCGGTTTTGCTAACAAACTGTCTTGCAAGTAAGTAAGTCATTATAATTGTTCCACAATAAAAAACAACATTAATAATTAGCAATAATTTGTATGAGGAGCTCGTTCCAAAAATAAGCAAGAAAATAGATAATATGAATGGATACAATAATTGTCTATATGTACTTATACCGATAATATCAGCTGGTGCGCTGGCAAGTTGATTTTTTAATATATCGTGTATTTGAAGTGCCAAAGCTAAGTATGAATGTTCGTCGTCTTGAGGAAATTGGGCTGTTTTAATAACGTACAATACGTGACTGACTAAGATAATTACAAGAACAAAACCAAGAATAATTTGCTGCCAATGTTTCTTATTTTTCACTCTGCTCCTCTCCACCCAAAGAAACTGGTATTTTGGGAATTAATTCCACTGATTGGACTTCAATATCACCGGGAAAGTTTCCAAAATCAAAACCAATTTTTTCAAAATATCTTTGTAGAAATTGTCCCGGCCAGCTGTACGCTTCCGATTCATTGATTGGGATCTCATATTCATGCACTTCCCCGTCAATTTCCATTGGAAAGTAAAAAGATGTTATGTGTTCTGGAACACCGGTTAAATTTGTCTTCCAATAAAATCTGACATAAACCCTATCTACGCCTTGTGATTTCAGATACAAAAGTTGTTCAGAATTTAGAGATGGTAAAAAGGTTTGTAGGTTAAGCATCAATTCAGTCCTACTTTTCCAGTTAGTAAAAATATCGCTTGCATTAGCAAGTATAGGCTCAGCTTCATCAAGTTGTACGAATCCGCCTCTTTGCGTTGTAAATACGGTAACTCTTATGTATCTTGCCTCATATGTTCTATCCCATTTATCCATCATTTCCCATTTGTTATTGTTTTCTTTTAACATGACTTGTTTCCACGTTTTCCCGTCCAAGGATACTTCGTACATATACCGAGAGGGAGTTAAAGTATCATCAAGAAGTCCTCCCAATAAAAATCCGGAAATCGAATATTGTCTTTGCAAGTCAATAATAAACCAGTCCGGCCCACAATCTGCGTGCCACACGGAGCGTGTTCCGAGATTGCCATCAATGAGATGTTCGGGATTATACATTGTTCTTCCCCCAGACGTATTACATACCGTTATTTTCTTTTTATCGGAAAGTTCAAAATGACTTCTTGCATACTCTATAAGAGCCTTAAATTTTCTTTCATTTTGAAATCCTTCACCATTCCCAGTATTTTGAAGCGAGGCCCTCAACTTCACCTTTGCTTTGTACGGAATCTCAACAGGTGAAATGTTTTTTACCGCAAACGACGCTGTGGCGTCGGAAATACTTATCGGGTTTTTTAGCAAGACTACATATTTTTGATCTTTTATTATTTTTTTAGCCGCTGATGTTCGTTCTACTACGCCTTTATTCTGATCAAAATCAATAAAAAATATCCTATTTATATCTGCGGTTTTAGTAGTAAGAGAAATTAATACTTTTTCAAATTCTTCATAGGCCCAATTAAGTCTCGTCTGTTTTATTCCAGGGTAAAAGTCTTGAGCAAGATTATGCCATTCTTCCAAATAGTCTCGTAATTGATAACTATAAGGGAAAAAATAAACTATGTCTTGCTCTTTATATAAAGGAAGAACAGAAAAGATAGTTTTGTAAAACAATTTTTGATATTTGAGTGTATTTTCATATTTATCATCTTGTATACTCCATAAAAGAGTAATGTTCAGGAGTAGATTTACGCTTATAATTAATCCGGAAATCAGAATATTGTTTCTTCGTGAAGAAAAAATCGATCTAAAAAAGATGACGATAAAACCGACTACTCCTAAGAAGTATACATATCGCCATCGGTGCTCATCGTATCCATAGTCTTTCATTAAATCGCTATCGTTTAATGTTATCGCGAAAGAATAAAAAAAAGAAGAAATAACTATAAACAACAGAAAAAAGAGTAAGAACCGAAACGATTTATCTCTCCTCCTCATGTATGTGATTGCTATAAAGGTCGTAAAAATAAGGCTCCCTAGAATTGAATAGAAATAAATATAGAATGTATTCTGCCCAAATAATTCTCCAATGATACTGTGAGTGAAATTTAGGAATGGATAATGAATTATCTGAGGAGGAACAGAGTAAAAAAATCCTAATACCCCATATTTTATATACTGTGCATACTGCCCCTCACTAATAAGTTTCACCATAAGCCTTGCTCTGTGGTCATTGAAATCATACGGGGAGGCTCCATAAGAATTCCTGAGAAGCAAAAATCCAACAACTATAAGAATATAAGGGATAACTGGGGCTAAAAATAGCAACATACTCTTAAGCGTTTTCAGTTTATTCTTCATAAGTGTTTTTCTAAATTTACTTCTTTTTATGGACAAATAAAACAAAGCAATGTTTTTTTGTAAAAGAGAGTAATGATAAAAAAAGATAAAATCAAAAACTACAAGTATTAGTAAGAAAAATATCCCTGAATCCCGTAGTGGAATTATTGGGAAAAATAAGATAAGTGATAAAAAGTAAAATAGCGACTGTTTCTGTTCTCGAAACAATTTATAGAAATAAAGTGAAGCTAGAAACAAGAGTAACTGTGCTGAGTACATTGAATAAGCGCTTCCGATAGTAATAACATCGTGCCATGCGGTACTCACGCCGAATAATATTCCGACTGCAAAACCAAGAGCGCGACTTTTGAGGAAAGATGCAAAAAAGACAATTACCATCCAGACTGCTAAGATGTGAAGGATCAGTCCCGTGAGATACCACCCACTTGGATTAATACCGAAGACAAGATAGTTGAAATAGCTTATGAATCCATGACTTTTCATGAGAGAAATAAAGTTGAATTCCCTTCCTGTTAGTTGAAGAATCCATCCTATTTCTCTATTCGCATGAAACGGAAAATTGAATATTTTATAAAAGGTGATAAATTCAACAAGGACAATAAATAAAAATTGTAACGGTAAACTACGAAGTAAAATATCGAAAATCTGAGAAAGTAATCTACTCATCATCATTTTTCTATAACAAAAACCATAAGAGGGTTAAATAATGAAAACTTTACAATATATTTGAAGAGGGACTTTATCATTTGATTTGAAATAGAATTAAATTGATAATCCATGATTAAATTTCCTGCATATATTATTTTAAATCCAGATTTAGTTACCATTTTTTTGATGCGAGATATAGTATAGGAAAGATTGTATCCTGTTTTTAAATATCTTCCCCTCAATATTTTTAAATGAATAAATTCATAAAGATGTTTTAATCCAAAAACATGAGGAATATCTCCACTTTTTAATTGATGATAAGTAAGTGTACTCAATGATATTTTAGGAATGATAAAAACTAATCTGCCTCTTTTAACAAGAGCTGTGTGCAAATGATCGAAAACCTCCTCTAGGTTTTTAAAATACTCCAGAGACATTGCCGAAAAGAAAAATTGGTTACTGTTTTTTTTAAAAATGTTTTGCGTTATATCCGCACAAACAAAGATTCCGTTAGCCTTATTGCTTTTAAAGTTTTCCTTTGCCTCAAACAACGCATCTAAAGAAAAATCAATCAGTATTGGATTTTTTTTATATAACTTATTTACAACTAAAGCCATCATACCGCTTCCTGCACCAATATCAATGAAATAGTCATTTATCATATGCTTTTTTACAAAATGTAAATATGCTTGTATATAACTATTTTGCAAGGCTTCTTGATAAGAAATATTTATTTTGTTCTGTTTCCTATACAACTTGTTCCAACTTCTTAAACTCAGCTTTACGTCATCTCTAGAAATTTTTTTGTTTAGTAGGACAATGTCGTTTTTTATTGGATATCTCTTACTACAAGCGCATATGAAGGCCGAATCATGAAAAAAAAGCTTTCCACCACATGTCGGACAAACAAACGTTTGAATAATTGCGCGAATATTTTTTAGACTATAGTTTTCGTGCATTGATTTGTTTTTTAATGTCATAGATTATTTTATTAATAAATAACTCACCATAACCGATGCTAAAATACTGCTTTCTTCTTCCTGAAAAAAACAAATAATACGTATTATCTACCTTCACGATATCTCCCCTTCCTGATTCGTCTTGATTCCATGTGTTCTCTTTACCAAACGATAAGATAGGACTATTTTCGAATTTAATAAAGTGCAATAAATCATTGCTAAAAGCAAGTCCAATAGCTCCTTTGGCATCTTTATTATATCCTGTGTAAAAGAGTAGATATAGTTTTCCAAATTTTATTATTCGCGGGTCAGATATGTGACGTTCGTCCCATTCTCCCTTTTTTCCTAAATTGAGTACTGGTTCTTTAACAAATTTATCCCATGTTACAAGATCTTTACCTTTTGCAATACCGATTCTTTCAGTAATCCCATCGTGTCCTGCGTAAAACATATAATAGTCATCTGCACGCCTGATTACGCAGCACCTACTTACGTGCTTTTTGTCCCACCAAAAGTCTCCTGCTTTTAATACAGGATTTTCGTTTATTCGTTCCCAATGAAGCAGGTCTTTACTTTTCGCAATACCTATGCCCTCTTTCCAAGACGATCTCGGACTACCATCATAAAACATATAATATTCTTTATTTACCTTAACAATGAAACTATGCGCAACCAAATCTGAGTCCCAATCATTTTTATTCTCTGAAGGTGAGAATATCGGATTTTCAGATAATCTTTGCCATTCGTAAAGATTTTTACTTACAGCGACTCCGATATCATGTCTCATTGTATACCCTGTTTTTCCAGAGTAAAACAAATAAAACATACCCTCTTTTTTAAAAACTTGGGGGTGGTATACCCATCTCCCTTCCCAATTTTTTCTTAAGAATAGAAAAGGAAACCCTTTCGGTAAGAGAATTGCTCTTTGCTTACCAATATAATTATTTTCTCTCATGATTTGGTGATGATGGAGACGTTATACGCGAGAAATTGGACAGGGGAAAACCTCTCCATTATTTTCTCATATATTTTAAATAAAAGAAGCAGTTTTTGTGGATAATGGTGTGCTTCGAAGAATCTAAACTCAACCTTGTCACTCTTAAATACTGATTGAATCACGGACTTAAAATATGACTGCTTCCAATGGTCATGTCTTCTCATCTTTACCATATGAGGATAAAAGAGAGGATTATATCGATTACCCTCTACAATCACTATTTTTCCGCCTTTTCTACAAATCCTTCTCAGCTCCTCAAGAGCACTCACATGTTTCATCCTTCTTTGCCTTGGTTCGTCTATATGGTGTAAAACATCATGCAAAAAAAGATAGTCAAAACTATTTGCTTCATAAGGGAGAATGTAAACACTGCCAATTTTGAAAGGTATATCTTTATAGGTAAATTCTCTATCTTTATAGACATCAGATGCGTACACTTTTAGGCCATATTCTTTTTTGAGAATTTTGGCATCAAGCCCGTTTCCACATCCAACATCAAGCAATTTTTTACCTTTTTGGAACTTGAGGTTTAATTTATTGAATAAGTCATTCTTATACTGACTGTACTTTTTTATCATGGTATTTTATGATACTTGTAAACCCTAACAGTAATTTAACCACTTTTATTGAAATATTGAGATCTTTGTAATCCTCTGGTATTGTTGTGATCTGTTCCTTTATTGCCATTTCTACTGCAGAGAGAACTGCATGCTTATTGAAGCCGCATACAATGATGGAGCCTTTGTCAAATGCTTCAGGTCTTTCAGTGCTCTTTCTCAATTGTATTGCTTTAAATCGTAAAATCGCTGATTCTTCTTGGATGGTTCCGCTATCCGAAAGCACACATAAGGCTTCTTTTTGCAGTTTATTATAATCAAAGTATCCAAAAGGTTTCATCGTTTGTACTAATGGATGAAGCGCAACATGGAAACTCTCAAGTTTTTTTTTAGTTCTCGGATGAAGAGAAATTATTATTTTTTTAGAATACTGCTCTGCCAAAGCATTTATTGCTTCAAATAGCTCCCTTACATTTTCCTCGTTGTCAACATT
>Ga0209542_10017474_pt1 | contig 11740 bp, 9 predicted proteins | sample RifCSPhighO2_01_FD_184028 | JGI IMG/M metagenome (GOLD analysis project Ga0209542, IMG submission 184028) | Soil microbial communities from Rifle, Colorado - Rifle CSP2_plank highO2_0.1 (SPAdes) (version 2) | ecosystem: Environmental > Terrestrial > Deep subsurface > Rock core/Sediment ...
TCTATTTTCTATTTAATATTTTCTGCTCCGATACTTGCGCAGACTAGTTCTGTATCACAAACAGAGATCCTGAATCCCTTCGGCCTCGCTCAGGGCGGGCAAGTTCAGGATGACAGGATAAACAATTCTTACACAACTCCCAACACCAACCCCGATGTTCCAAAAAACATGCACACATGGAGTCAAAATGTAATGATAGAAGTAATGTCGGCCGCGGTTTGTCAAATAACAGGCATTGATCCGATAGCCCAAGATCAAAAATGTTTAGGCGTAGACACTAAAACAGGACAAATCGGGTTTGTCGAAAACGGAGGCGGAGCAATTGGAGCCATGGGAGGCCTAATCGCGATGACATATACGCCCCCTATTCATAGTGGGGATTATTTTAACTATTTAGCTCAAAACTTTGGAGTTGCAAAAGGAGCATCCGCTCAGGCAAACGGAATTGGTTTTAGCGGGCTTACGCCCATTAGGGCTATTTGGTTTGCTTTTACCAAAATCGTTTATCTTTTATTTATTATTGTTTTCATAGTTATCGGTCTTGCCATAATGCTCAGGGTTAAAATAGACCCGCGGACAGTTATGTCGATAGAAAATCAAATTCCCAAAATTATTATCGGGCTTTTGCTTGTAACTTTTTCTTTTGCAATTGCCGGATTTTTAATAGATATAATGTATGTTCTTATTTTTGTAATATTTAATATATTTTTAAATATTTTCCAGGACCCATCTATTGCGGGACCTAACGTTACAGAAGGCATTAGAACTGCACAGCAAACATTTCACGGAGATAATATTTTTGGAGTATTTAACAATTTGGTCGATTTTAAAAAAATTGTAATAGAGGCCTCCGGAAGCGTAAAAAATGTTGTCTCTAATCTTTTCATATCTCAACAAGGTAATGGATCTTTATGGTCTGGAGTTACAGGACTTCTCACAAACGGTTTCGCCGCAATATTAGGGGGAATTTTCGGCATAATTGCTCTGCTCATTATAGGTATTGCTATTTTATTTTCAATGTTTAGGCTCTGGTTTATCCTTATAATGTCCTACGTAAATCTTCTTTTAGATATTGTTTTAGCTCCTTTTTGGATTGTCACGGGAGTTTTGCCCGGCGGACCGGGAATCGGAGGATGGCTGCGTGATATCCTTTCCAATTTGGTTGTTTTCCCGGCAACAATTGTAATGCTTTTATTCGGAAAGGTATTTATGGAAGCTTTTCTTAAAAGCACCGAAGGTCCCACTCCTCTTTTTTCTCCTCCTCTTATTGGAAACCCAACAGGCGCATCTTTCGGACCTTTAATCGGGCTTGGGTTTATATTAATGACGCCAAAAATTGCCGAGATGGCAAAGGCTGCCCTTAAAGCTCCAAAGGTTGACCTCTCCGCCATAGGCCAAGCCGTAGGAGTTGGCGCCTCAACGGCCGGCGGGACAGGAAAAGAAATGGCTGGATCAATTGCATCTTATTATAAAGGCAATCCGCTCACTCCGGATAAAAAAGGTTTTGGCAGCATTATGCGACGCTTTCAACAAAAAATGTAATCTTGAAATATCTAAAAATCACGCAGCTTTTCTTATCTGGGAAGCAAGGCTCACTCCTGCTACTATAGGTGTAATATAAAGAACGTCTCTCATTATTGCCCAAACAAAATACCAGAAAGTTGCGTGTTTTTTCTTTTTCATGTAACGAGCAAGATCCGGACTTATTATTCCTGCTTTAACAGCACTTTCTATATAATTTGCCGCTTCCGTTTCTATAATAGACTCAGCGTCCATCCCCGCCCATTCCTGAGCAATAGATGTTGGATGCTTAATGGCCTGAAGTAATTCTTTTGCTAAAGCTTGCCTTTTCCAAGAGGATTCTGCCATAGTAACATCCATTAAGACCTCAAAGTTAGCAAAATTTGCTTCCTGGGCAAATCTGTCTCCTTCCGGTCCGGAAATAGCATCTATTATCTCTTTCATCATCTTCATGGCCTCTTCCAACCCGATTCCGCCAGGGTTTTCAACCAACTTTGTAAAAGACTGTTGTCCTTTGTTATAACCACCAAGATCTCCGCCTGTTCTTCTTTTGTAAAATTCCTGTCCCGGTCCTGTGTAATCAAGCTCTCCAAAGGGCATGTCATTCATAAAAGGAGTGTAAGAAAATTCAATATCTGCCAAATCCGGAGCAAGTTTTTTACCTTGTTCTCTAATTTTTGCTAAAAGCGCTCTTTCTTCAGCTGTATAATCGGGTTCTCTGTAAAAATGTTCCTCCTGCTCCCATTGTTCTCCTGTCATAGAAGCTCTTTTAACCATTATTTCATGACTAATTAAAACTTTTTGTTTAAATCTATCCCAGTTATTTAAACCCTCTGCATCTCTTCCCTGATCGTTCCAGCCGGGAACTACTTCTTGTCTTATTTCATTTAAAATATTTCTCGTATCTTTATCGCCTCTATACTTAATATTTGCCAAATATTCCATTATTACCGGAACATTTTTTTCGGCAACTCTTCTCCAAATTTCAGTTCTAACCAAATAACCAAGCTTACCGTTTCCGCCCCCACCGCCAATTACTTTGTTTTTAACAAAAGCTCCAAATCCTATATCAACCCTGTCTAAAAGAGGTTTCATCAGCTCAAGGTATCTTCTTTGATCCGACTCTGTTGTTAAATTTGCCTCAGTTTCATTAGGATGGCTGTCCCGACGAGCCTTCATTTTTTTGTTGAATTCATCTAGTTCATCTTTAAACTTCTTGCCTTCATCACTCTCTCCGTCCATAAAATCCTGAATTGTTGTTTTACCGTCGCGAAGATATATTTTCTTAAAAGCCATGTTTTCCAGCCTCCATCCGCTGTATACACCGGAAGTATTGTACTGACCTGCACTCTCTATTATTCCTACTTCTACTCCTCCAAACTTATCTAATCTATTTATCCCCAGCTTTCTTCCTTTAAATCTTAGAAATTCCTGATACCTCTTCCCAACCATCTTTAAAAACTCTTGTCCGTGTTTTCCTGCTCCCAAATCAAATCTCCTGATAATCCACTCGTTCCAGTTCATAACCCTTACCATAGCTTCTTGAGGAAAGGATGCAAAGCGTTTTCTGTCTTCCGGATAGTGACCAACAGCTATTTTTTCCGCTCCCCGAAGAGTAATATTAAAAAATGTTCTTCCTGCCCCCAATGCTCTTGATACTTCCCAATCTTCCATTGTATGCGCATCTTCTTTTGCTACTCCCCTTTTAATTCTGTCATCTTCATACTCGCTTCTTACCAAACCTGATTTGTTCATATCTTTGAATAAACCTTCTACTTCTTTTTTTATATCTTTATATCCTTCTTCCGAAATTCTTCCTTCTCTTGCCATGTATTCCGTGTATTTTTGCTCATAAAGCCTCATTACCAAACCGGATCCTCTAATTTGCTGCATGTTTGCAAAATGTTGATAATTAATTTTTTCCGAAATTCTTCCAAATTCATCAAAATTACCCGTCAAAATACCTGCATTCATGCTATGAAAATGGTCGGCAGCTGTTTTAAGACTAAAGAAATATTTAAATGCATCTTGATCTTCAATTTTTAGATATCCAAGCAAAACATTTAAATTAGAACTTGCGTATAAATCTATTTCGTAGCGGCCTGTTTCTGTCGGTTCTTCGAATGACTTAAAAAGGATTTCAGATAACAAACCTTCTCTTAATTCTTTAAAATAACGAACAGCGCCCAAAATTTCATGAGGAAACGAACCTGTATCAACAGCTGGCGCCTCTTTTAGCAAATCTTCAACTTTTTTATATAATTCTTTTTTTTGGGGTAAGAATTCCGGATCTTCTTTAAATTTTCCCTTTCTATGACCATCTGTTTCTCTTATGCCCTCAAAAAATTCTTCAACTTCAGATGCAATTTCAAACGCTTTTTCTCTAAGTCCGCTTCGTTTTCTTTCTTCTCTGCGTTGTTCTTGTCGTTGTACTTGCTCTTCCCTCCTGTCTCTTGTTATAAGTGCTCTTCTCGCATCATTAAGATTTGCAAAGATATCAAATATTTTATCCTGTTCTGCTTCGTCTATAACATATCCTGGATCACTCATTCTTTGAGTAATGGCAATCTCAATCTCGCCTATTTTATCGGAAGTTAGGATTCCGCTCTTCAGCATCATGTTGTACTTCTGAATAAGTCTTTTTATCCCAGGATCAATAATCCCTCCATCGCTTAATTCCACCAGTTCGACTTCTTCTCCCTCTCTTCTTCTCGGACTTCCGGGACCAAGCCCCTCCGGCATTTTGTATCCCTTGCTTTCCGCTTCCAATTCTGCTTCGTCGCGCACTTTTTCCCAATCTTCCTTTGTTATCTCTCCTTTTTTAACCCGGTTTTCTGCCTCGCCTTCTATTATTTGGCTTATTGTATTGTTTTCTATTGCTTCCTCTCGTGTTCCAAACGATCCTGTTGCAATTAATCTTCTCCTTGCTAAAACATCTTCTTTATACTGCGCTTTAAGTTCGTCTATTGACCACTCGCTTAAAGGCTTTTTTGCCCTTTGTTCAAATCTTTCAAAATGCGATCGAAGTTCCGGTGTGCTTATTTTTTCCGAGCCACTTCTTGCCAGCCATTTTTCAAATTCCACGGGATCTTGCGGGGCGCCTGATTCTACAATTTCGTATCTCGAATCAACAGTAATTTTGGGCTTTAAACCTTGTTGCCTTTCTGCAACTTTTATACTTTTTAGAATTTCCGATTGAACTCCGCCTTCCATAAAAATATCTCCTTCTCTTCTTAGTCTAGAAGTATTCGAAGAAGTTGTCAATTCAGGCGTCCACCTCGGAGGAGTCATCCGGCCACTGGCCGATGCCACCTCCGAGGTGATATTCACCATTGGTTCGCGTTCTGTCATATGGAAGCATTGTAATCTGGAAAGATTTTTTGAGCTTGATATTTACTTAACAGCAACCTAACAAAACATCTTTCATCTATAATTTATTATCTAACATGTAATATTTTAAAATAATGATCTATAATAAAAACAGGGCATGAAGCAAATTAACAAACAAAAAGAGTTCGAGGAAAGATTAAAACAATTCGCTTTAAGAGTATTAAAATTAACAAAAGCCTTACCCAAAACAATGGAAAACCAAATTTATTGTAGACAAGTTATTAGATCGTCTTCTTCCGTAGGAGCGAATTACGCTGAGGCAACATGCGCTCATACAAAACCCGACTTTCTTCATGATATAAATAAATGTAGAAAAGAATCAAAAGAAAGTGTATACTGGCTAGAATTACTTTTTGAAACAAACCCTTCTTTTCAATTAAAAATGAGAGATTTGATAGGAGAAAGTAAACAAATTTTCAAAATATTTATGAGTTCTGTAAAAACAGCAAAAGCTAACAATTTAATATCTAAATAATAGATTTTACATGATAGATAATACATCTTTCCCGTCTCATTTTGAATCCTTATATCCAACCGATTCCCGATTTGAAGAAATCAAAACGATTCTTGAATTTATTAAACAGGGCAATTCCTGTCAGGTGATAAGTCTTCCCGGTGTTGGACGATCTAATCTGTTGGGTCTTTTGTCTTACAATAGAAATATTCGGATAAAACATTTGGGAGAAAACCAAAAATGGTTTCATTTTGTAACTATTGATTTTTCTCAGATAAGAAAACGCCCGCTAATTGATGCTACAAAATTTTTATTCCTCTCTCTTGTTGATTCTTTAAGAGAAAGAAAAACATCTCCTAAAAAATCCAGCTTTGCAGGGGAAGATGAATACGAAAAATTATCCCAAATTTTTAAAGAAGCTCTTTTATTTAAAGACGAGTTTGTCTTGTTCAATGGGTTTAAAAAAGCAATTGATTTATTGGCCATAGAAAAAGAGCTAACAATTGTTTTTCTTTTTGATAGATTTGAAGAATATGTTCCAATGCTAACTACGGAATTTTTTTCCAATCTAAGAGCTTTAAGAAATAGGGCAAAATATAGGTTCTCTATTGTCTTCTCGCTTAATAGGACGCTGGAAGATTTGATTGAACCTGCTCTTTTTGCAGACTATTATGAATTTCTAGCAGGACACACAATCTATCTTCCTCTTCTTGATAAGCCGGGGCTTGATTTTAGAATTTCATATTTAGAAAAATCAATGGGTAAAAAAATCGATAAAAAAACGCTCGATGAAATTATAAATCTAACAGGAGGACACGGGAAGTTAACAAGGCTGGCATTAGAAGCTGCTTTAGCGTCTAGTAATCAGCGTCTAGCGTCTAGTAAAAATGAAGAATTCTTACTTAAACAAAAAACTGTTTTGGGAGCAATGTATGAAATTTGGAACTCCCTAGCTCCGTCCGAGCAAAAAATATTAGCGACTAGCGATAAGCAACTAGTGATTAGTAAAGAAGAATCATTTTATTTTGAAAACATCGGACTTATTAAAAATGAAAAAATAACTATCCCTCTATTCGAGATCTTTATAAAATCCCATTTAACAATGAAGCAATTGAGCAATGAAACAATGATTTATAACGAAAACGCCAATGAAATCAAAAAAGGAGCTATTGTTCTGTCTGACCAATTAACTTCTTCCGAATTTAAGCTCTTAAGATTTTTAATTCAAAATAAAGACAAGGTCATTAACCGCGAAGAAATAATAAATGCCGTATGGCAAGACGTAAAATCAACGGCGGGAGTAACGGATCAAGCCCTGGACCAGCTAATTTTCAGATTAAGAGGCAAAATTGAGAGCGATACTAATGATCCTAAGCATCTACAAACTGTTAAAGGCCGTGGGCTTCGATTCTCAGCATAACACTATGTGTATTGCATTTATGCAATACTTTGTTATACGCTTAAAATATGTTAAGAAAAACTTTTGTTTTTTGTGTTTTTCTTTTGTTTCTCTTTGTTTTAAGTTCTTTTGCTAAAAATGTTACTTATGCTGCTCAATGTGACGCTCGTATTCTTATAAACGGGAATGAAGTAGAAGAATTAGACCCAAATTTTAAGGGAAATATTAATATTAAAAGCAATAATAGTTGTTTTTCGACAGATAAGACGAATGACATTATAATTTGTCCAAATATTGAGGGAGAAAATGAAAATATATATGACAGATGTACTGTATTAACTATTTCGGGCACTAATAGCGCTACTGATTTAAGCTATTCCTCAGGAACACCAATCACAAGTTCTCTCTACTCTAACCAAAAGAGCTGGATTGTTAAAGTTTGCGAATTGACAAGAGCATTGGATATACCTGCTAGAGACTGCAATGGAGATCCTAGTTCAAATAGCAACATCATTGTTTATAAAGAATTAAAATTAAGTAGCGCAGCTATTCCTCCTCCGGCGCCAAATAACATAGATGATCTTCCCGAAATAGATAGGGCTGCGCAAACTCAATGCATTTATAAAATGGGGAGCGCAATAACCATTAATAAAATTAAGGGTCTTAAGCCGAACACAAAATATGAATGGTGGTGGAATGGAGACTTTAGAGGCAATGAAATCCCGACTATATTAACTAATAATAAAACAGAAATTACTGATTTTCGAATATTTAGACAAGACCAGGTAGATAAACTAAATAAACAAACCTTTTGCATCGATATAGAAGGAAGAGGTATGAGAGGGTGCGCTAAGGCAGACGCCAGAAACGGAATAACTTTAAAATTTGAAAAAGGAGCACTGCCCGCGGATACATCGTGCAATAATCCTGATTTAAAAAAAGACGACAGTCACCCGGCTCCTCCATGCTTACAGTGGCTGGATATTAATGGAAGACCCCTTTCTCCCAACGATCCTCGGATAGATAAAGCTGATGGTATTAAAAAATGCGCCAGTGTAGACACAGCTATTGGACCCATAAATACCAACCCTTCCGATTTTGTTCGAAAACTTTTGGCAATTATTCTTAGTTTGTCAGGCGGAATTGCGCTACTACTAATTATTTTCTCGGGGTATAAATTAATGACGTCTCAAGGCAATCCCGAAAAACTCCAGGGAGCAAGGGAAACGTTAACCTCTGCAATAGTAGGACTTTTACTTATAATTTTTTCGCTTGTAATAATAGAGCTTATCGGAGTAGACATTTTACACTTACCGGGATTCAGTCGATAGGGTTTAGGGGATAGGTTTTAGGTTATAGGGATTAGGGAATAAGACCATGAGCATTGTTTCTTATAAAGATTTGACAGTTTGGCAAAAATCCATGACTCTCGTAGAAGAAATTTATAAAGTTACTAAACAGTTCCCAAAAAGTGAGATTTATGGATTAGCCTCTCAGATGCAACGAGCTGCCGTGTCGATTCCGTGCAATATTGCAGAAGGGCATAAAAGAAAGCATATTTTGGAATACATTCAATTTCTTTCAATCGCAAACGGTTCTTCTGCGGAATTAGAAACGCAGATTGAGCTTTGCAAAAGACTGCCTGGATTAAATAAATATAACTATGCTAGTATAGAAAATATCCTGGAAGAAATAATGAAAATGCTTGCCGTTTTAATTAATAAATTAACAGCTAAGCGTTATGTTCTAAAACCTAATCCCTAAAACCTGTAACCTTAAAATATGAAATATTTATCTTTGAATATAGGCGGGCAGCCTATTAACGCTCCGAGTACTGTTCCAACAGGCGGGTTTGTTAAATTTGAGGAGATACTTCGGGTTGGGTTAACTGCTCTTTTTATTGTTGCGTTTGTTTTGGCTCTTATTTTTCTTATCTGGGGAGGCATTCAATGGACAATGTCCGGCGGAGACAAAGAAGGGATTCAAAAAGCCCGTCTTAAATTAACTTATGCGATTATTGGGCTCGTAGTTACAACTCTTGCCTTCTTTATTGTAAATATAATCAGCGGTTTTTTCGGATTTAACTTTTTCACATAAAGCATTTTTACCCTCTTGACAAAGAGAACAAAAGGTTATTATGATATTACTAATGAGAAGAATATACGCAGGCATTATTACCGGACTTTTATCCTCACTTGTTTTTATTACTCCCGTTTTTGCGCAGGGGGGGGCAGAGGTAAAATTATGTCCGGAAAATTCAGTATTTAAGGTTTTATGCAATTTTCAATCCGGTAGCTTTGGAAATATTATTTCCGCTGTTATAACACTTCTTTTTATAGTAGCCGTTGTTGTTGCTTTAATTTTCTTAATTTACGGAGGCATAAAATGGATAGTTTCCGGAGGAGATAAAACTGCTGTTGAATCTGCGAGAAACCATATCGTTGCGGCAATTGTCGGCTTGGTTATTGCATTTGCAGCTTACTTTCTCCTTAATATAGTTGCCGGGATATTCGGGATAGACCTCAAGCTGATCAAATTGCCCGTTCTCACTCCTTAATATAGTTGCCGGGATATTCGGGATAGACCTCTTGCTTGTCCAGTTACCTACTCTTGGAAACTAATCTTGTATTTTGTTTTTTTGTTTGCTACGATTAATTTATGGGAAAAGCTTGGAATGATATTGTGCCAGGTTGCGTAACAGCTGACGGAGTTCCGACTCTTAAATGTCTTCCTGCTGTTTTTCAGAATATTGTTACGGCAGCTTTAATTCTTGCGGGAATTGTTGCTGTTATCTTAATAGTATTGTCGGGCATTAAGCTTATTACGTCCGGTGGAGACCCAAAACAAGTCGAGGGAGCAAGAAAAACAATGACCTATGCAATAATTGGACTTGTTCTTATACTTTTATCTTTTTTTATTATAAAACTCATCGGATTTATGACAGGCGTTGATTGCATTAACCAATTCGGCTTCAACAGCTGCCAGTAAACTTTTATTTTGCAAATCCTTTGCCTACCATTGCAGCTCCTATAGCCATCAGGAGAATTAATAGAGCAGCCTGCTTACCATGTTTTTTCTTTTGAATTTCTTGTAAGCTATTTTCGTTTACGTCTTTGCCTGTTAATTCTTTAACTTTAGCCGCTGCTTCCGGACTAGCTTTTATCCATTCTTCGGAAACTCTCTTTCCCCAAGGAGTTACTGTTAACATGCTTTGCATGCCTTCGCTTATTTTTCCACCGGCGCCTACGTGAGCTGCAACCGCCTTGGAAACAATAAGTGATCTTTGTGCTTCTATAAATCCTTTATCCTGTTTTAATATTACTATTTGCTCGGGACTCAAACCTGCATCTCGCAAAAAGTCTTCCACGAAAGCATCTGGATTACCGTCTCTATTAACTGTCTCTGCAATTTTAGTGACGTCTACTCCTGTTTTTACTTTATCGAAGAAGTGAATTTTTTCCTTGTCCTTGTACCAGAATCTGCCTTGTTCTTTTACGCTCGTCCATCTTTTATCAAATTCCGCCTTTATTTTTTCATCCGCTTCTTTTTTAAGTTCTTGTTGCAGTTCTGATTTATACTCTGGATACTTTTGAATAGCTTCTCTTATTTGAGCAATAAGATGTTCTTGAGCGGTATCTCTAACCGCATTTTTAACACCATTAACAAATTCTACTTGCCTAGCTTTTCTCTGCGTCAAAATGCTATCCAGTTCTGTTTTTGCGCTTGTCCTCTCACCTCTTTTTGCAATAAGTTGGGATTCTGTTGTAGAAACAACATTTTGCGCATCTTTTAGTCTTGCTTCTATATCGTTTTTCTCCCGAGAAAGATCTTCAAATTCTATAACCTTATTTTTCCTTGCAGCGTCTACTCTGCCTCTTGCCGCTGTCCTTTCGGCAGGAGTACTGCTTCTATTACCTAAAACAACAACCAATTCTCTTTGCAATTTCTGATATTCGGCAATTTCCGAATCAGTACTTAAAACTCTTTGAACCTCCTCTTTCGTTACTCCAAACATAGTTGAAATAGAAGTGGAATCATATGTTGCCGCAGTTTTAAATTCACCCATTCGACTATCCGCGCATTTCCTTTCTACTTCATCCTGACCTAACTGACCCGTAAGCCTTGTTGTTTCGGATTCTGCGCTTTCAAGTTTAGTTTGGGCAGAAATTAAGGACGCTTCAATTGCAGATGGTAAATTTTTAGGATCATATAAGCCATTAAGCCTTTTTGCCAATAAATCTCTAAATCCCGGATCTCTTAATGTCCTTTGTACAATCTTTCGCAGTTCAAAAGTATCTGCAAGCGTTGATCCTGAAAATTTTGGAATTGCATCATATATGGCAGGCGTTAATTTAATAAACTCTTCAACCTGCACTCTTAATGCCTCTTGTTTTGCTGCTTTTTGCGCGGGAGTACCAGAAAAACCATCGTAGCCTTTATCGAGAAATTCGCTATATACTTTCTGTTTCCGATTTACATCAAGAAGATCTGCTGCTTCGGTAGAACCAGCCCTTGGTTCTCTGTCGCCTGTTGCGGCGTTAAAACCTGTTTGTACCTGCTTTTCCGCAGTTTCCTCCCATGTAGCAGCATAATTAAATCCGCTGGCAAGAGTTTCTAAAGACCCTCTGCCATCGTTTTTATCCGCTCTTTCTTTAGCAGCGCTAACATTTGCTTTTTCCGCATCAGACCATCCCGAATCTGCTATTTTAGAAGCCTCTACCTTAAGACCTATTCTGGTTGCGCCTGTTATCTCTGCTTGAGTTAATGGTGCTTCTGCCATATTAATTTAAGCTATTTTTGATAATTTCTCGTTAACTTCTTCAATTTTTTGATTTGTTTTTATTTCGTCATTTATTCTAAGTTTATATAAACCATATGTGCTTTCAAAAAAATTCCATTTCTGATTTAAATTTTGCAAAAAAATAAGAAGTTGATTTGAGTTTTTAATATCATCTATTTGAGATAATATATATTGC
>Ga0209542_10017476_pt1 | contig 11740 bp, 13 predicted proteins | sample RifCSPhighO2_01_FD_184028 | JGI IMG/M metagenome (GOLD analysis project Ga0209542, IMG submission 184028) | Soil microbial communities from Rifle, Colorado - Rifle CSP2_plank highO2_0.1 (SPAdes) (version 2) | ecosystem: Environmental > Terrestrial > Deep subsurface > Rock core/Sediment ...
ATCCAAATCGGAAGCGGTGTTCCCCAGTATCTCTGTCTTGATATCGGCCAATCTCCCAATGATTCAAGCCAGTTTCTAAATCTGTCTTTTCCCCATGAAGGAACCCAGTTTATTTCTTCGTTTTCTTTGATCATTTTTTCGCGGATTGCGGTTACTTTGAAGAACCATTGCGGTGTGCTTATCATTAGCAATGGGGTTTCGCATCTCCAGCAGATCGGATAATCGTGTGTGTAATTGTGTTTGTATACAAGTGCGTTCATTTCTGAAAGATCTTCTATTATTTCCGCATCAACTTCTCTTGCTTTTTTTCCCTCGTATTTTCCTGCTTGTGAATCCATTTTTCCGCTTACCCCAACCATACTTATTACAGGCAATCCTTGCTTTGTCCCTTCTTCGTAGTCTTCTTTTCCGCATCCCGGCGCAGTATGAACCAATCCGGATCCTTCTTCAAGGTTCACATATCTTTCGCTCATGATTACTCTGTAAGCTTTTTCGAGTTTTGGCAATTTCAGATTTTTTGCAAGCGGGTTTTCGTATTCCATTCCTTCTAATTCTTTTCCCTTAAATTCGCGTTTTACAATATAACCTGCTTCAACAACATCGGCGAGTTTTTGTAATCTTTCTTTTGCAACAATCCAAATTTCTCCGCCGATTTCAGCTTCCACGTAATCAAATTTTGGGTGCGCCATTATTCCTGTGTTTGAAGGAAGCGTCCAGGGAGTTGTTGTCCAAATAACAAAGTATTTGTTTTTGCTTCCTTTTACTTTGAATTTTACAAATACTGCTTTGTCTGTTTGTTTTGTGTACTCAATCTCGTTATAGGCAACTGCGGTTTCGCAGCGCGGGCATGCGTGTATTGGGTATTTTCCCAAGTAAAGCAGTTTTTTTTCATCTGCCTTTTTGAATGTCCACCAGATTGCTTCGATGTATTCTTTGTCAAGTGTTAAATATGGTTTTTCCCAATCCATCCATACTCCTAAATTGTCAAAATCTTCGTTCATTACTCCGATGAATTCTGTTGCGTATTTTTTGCATTCTTCAACAAATTTGTCTACTCCATGTGCTTCTATTTCCGCCTTGTTTTTGAATCCCAATTTTTTTTCAACTTTATTTTCAATCGGCAATCCATGCGTATCATATCCGGGTTGATCTAAAACTGAAAATCCTTGCATTCTTTTGTGGCGCATTGTAATGTCTTTTACAATTTTGTTCAACGCCGTTCCCATGTGTATGTGGCCGGATGCGTATGGGGGTCCATCCAAAAAATAGAATCCTTTTCCATTTTTGTTTTGTGCTCTTGCTTTTCTCGGGATTTTATTTTTTTTCCAGTGTGCGCGGATTTTTTCTTCCGCTTCAAGATTATATTGTTCTACTTGTTTCATTCTTCCAACTCTTTTTTCTTAATTGTTCTCTTTCTTTTTGATAAACCTTTTTACTTTCTCTTTTAAGAGAAAGAAAAAGGTTTGGGAGTAAGCGGATTTGAACCGCTGACCCTTGGTGTATAAGACCAAAGCTCTGACCAGGCTGAGCTATACTCCCTTGCCGTTTGCGTCCGGCAGTAACGCGTGCACCTCATTGCAAAATCTTTGGATTTTGCTATGCCTCACAGAACTAGGTTCTGCAAGGTCGGTAGCACGTGCTATGCTTTCACTATTTTCTCTAGTATAAAAGCGTTAAATTAGGTTTTTAAAGTTAAAGAAGTGTGTTTTCGTGGATTTCTTTGAGGCTTAGATTGTTTTTCGTGTTTATTTCAAACTTGTCCTCTGTTTTTGTGATTTTCCCGTTTTTGCCTATGTTGAGGATCATTGCGCCCTTGTGTTTTGAACAATAACACTCTGTTATTTTGTAATATTTTCCGGATTCCATTTGTTTTATTTGGCCATCCCAAAGCGAGATAAAAACGCTTCCCGTCTCATCTCCAATAAGCGCTTCGCAGAGTAAATGTAATTTTCCGTCAGTATTGGAAACGACTTCGCGTAAGTCTCGTATTTCTTTCATTTTTATTGTGATTCCCGCTTTTTTTGTTTTCAGGTTTAGTTCACTTATTTTCATCCGCTAGCACCAATTTTATTGCAGTTTCAATTTCAGAGTAGAAATCTTTTTTGTTCCCAAAATTGTTCACGCTCAAGTCAGCCGAATCAAGCACTTTTTGGAATCCTTTTCTTTTGAGATCGTTTTCATCGCGTGCAAAGAATTTTTTCTCGTCTTTCGGATCCTCATTTGACCTGCGCGAAAATCTTTCGTCTGTTCCCGTGACAATTTTTATTATTTTCAGTTTTGGAAATTTTTTTTGGAAGTAATCTATTTCTTCCATGGATCTTGGTCCAACAAGAACAAGGTTGTTTTTTTGCGTTATTTTTTTGTCCAAGAGCTTTGCGATTGCGTCCATTCCCATTTCTTCGCGGATCATGTCCCCCAATTGGTTCATTGCCTGTTTTGTTTGGGGAATATCTTTTTGCTCGAGCATTTTCGAGAGAACTGTTGAGAAATTGTATTTTGCAAAACCGTGTTTTTCAACAATGTAATCTGCTGCAGTATCCTTTCCGGATCGTGCCAAACCAACTAGAATTATTACTGCCATGGGTGAACTTGTGGTTGAAAGAGTTATTAATTCTTTATTTTTTTATTTCTCCAAAGACACTTTTCTGTCATTTGATCCGTATTTATTCACAATTTCGCCTTTACAAAGAACAATAATCTCGGAAGAATATATATTGCCGTAACCGTAATTCTGTATGGCTAACAACGCTAAAGAGGGTTTGCTGGTCCGGGAAATGGAGTCTGAACATGTATCCGAAAAAATAAAAATCGAATACGCGGTGTATTATTCTACTTTAGGGGCTAAAGGAGAAAAAGACTTTTTTTATCCAGTGCCTTATTCATATGGTTCTAATCTTGGTGCTAAATTGGGCACGCTAAATTTTACAGTAGATACTAAAGCAAAAGACATTCATGTTAGAGGTATTTTTCCGTTTGAAAACAATCCAGGCTTTATAGGGAAACTTTATGGTTCTGTTATTTATGTTGGGATTTTGAAAAGGATGAAAGCAAAATTCAAAGATTTCACAATTCATGTTCATGATTCTGCTTTATTAGATCCCGGGAAAAAGTTTTACAAAAATTTTGGGATTAAAGATCCAACCAAACCTATCTCTGTGAATGAACATTTTGTTAGTGTAAGGGATTATTTGAAGAAAAAATTTAAACCAAGGAAGTAAATGATTGTTAAAAAAAAGAAAAGGAAGGCACGCAAAAGCGTGCCAAGTCCAGTGGAACTGGACTGATGCTACCGCCGCGCATTTGCGGCGATTTACATGTCCATTCCGCCCATGCCTCCCATTCCTGGTGGCATTGCCTGTTGTCTGCTTTTACCTGAGCCTGCGATTATGTCATCTATTCTCAGGAGCATTTCTGCTACTTCCGATCCGGATGTTATGGCCTGCGTTTTCACTTTCAATGGTTCTATAACTTTATTTTTTTTCATGTCATCGATTTTTGCGTCGAAAACATTCACTCCCATTGTTACGCCGTCTTTTCCGGAGTGTTTGCTCCTTAATCCAACGAGCGTGTCAATGGTGTCCATTCCTGCGGTTTCCGCTAATGTTCTTGGGATTATTTCAAGTGCGTCAGCGAATGCTTCTATTGCGAGTTGTTCTCTTCCTCCAACGGTTTTTGCATAACCTCTGAGTCTCATTGCGACTTCCATTTCGCAGCTTCCTCCTCCATAGAGTATTTTTCCTGTGTTGAGTGCCGAGCTTACCGCTCCTATTGCGTCGCGAACTGCTCTTTCAGCTTCATCAACAACGTGTTCTGTTCCGCCTCTTACTAAGAGTGAAACGCTTTTCGGGTTTTTGCATCCTTCGACAAAAACCATTGCGTCTCCTGAAACTTTTTTCTCCGAAACAAATTGCGCTTTTCCTAAATCGGCGGATGTTAGGTCATTGATTCTTGAAACAACTCGTGCGTTGGTTGCTTTTGCCAGTGCGTCCATGTCAGATTTTTTGACTCTGCGAACAGCAAGAACGCCTTCTTTTGCAAGATAGTATTGTGCTATGTCGTCTATTCCTTTTTGGCAGATGACTACATTTGCTCCCGCTTCTTTTACTTTTGCAACCATTCCTTTGAGTGTTCTTTCTTCTTGATCGAGGAATGCCTGCAATTGATCCGGGTCTGAGATTTGTACTTTGGTGTCTGTTTCCGGGCTTTTGATTTCCATTGCCGCGTCGATTAATGCGATTTTTGCGTTTTCTATTTTTTTCGGCATTCCGGAATGTACAACTTCTTTGTCTATTACAATTCCCCTGATCAATTCTGATGTGGAAATGCTTCCGCCGACTTTTTTCTCTACTTTAATATCATCGAGTTCGATTGCGGTAACTCCTTTTTCATCCACCGCAACTTGTATAATTGCGTTAACTACAATGTCTGCTAATTCTTCTGTTGCTTCAGCGCTTTTTCCTGTCATTGATGTTACAGCTATTTGTTTGAGCGTGTTTTTGTCTTTGACTGTTATGTCTTCTGAAATGTTTGTGTAGTATTCTTTTGCCTTGATTGCGGCAAGTCTGTATCCTTTCACGATAATGCTTGGGTGTATTTCGTCATCCAATAATTTTTCGGCTTTTTCTAAAAGTCCGCCGGCTATTACAACCGCTGTTGTGGTTCCGTCTCCAACCTCATCATCTTGTGTTTTGGCTACTTCTACCATCATTTTTCCGGCAGGGTGTTCAATGCTCATTTCGCTGAGGATTGTTGCTCCGTCGTTTGAAATTATTACGTCTCCCAAATCATCTACAATCATTTTGTCCATTCCTTTTGGGCCGAGCGTGCTTTTTACCGCGTTAGCAACCGCTCTTGCTATGAGAATGTTTATTCTTTGGGCGTCTCTTCCCCTTGTTCTTTTTGAGCCTTCCGGCAAAAACATTACTTGTTGATTCTGATCTTGTGCCATTAAATCCACCCTCCTAAAAGTGATTTTTTTTATAAATAATTAGTGATATTTATTGCTGGATATGAAGCATTTATAAAGGTAATTTCTTGATGGATATGCGTGTTGTAGAGTTTTGCTTATTCGTGCGGTATTTTATATAAGTGAACACATTTCTAGATAATGCCGAAAAAACGCCCCGGAGATAGAAGAAATACAAATAGAACATTGTCACCAGAAAACAGAATTCATTTTACTGAGGTTCCTCAGTTTGAAATATTACATAGTCAAAAAACAAGTGGCTTTGACAAGCCCACACAAGCCAACTTGCTATTTGGACGCTCTGCTGGACGTAGTTCTACCAATCAAGTGGAAAGCAGCGATTTTTTAGGGTATTATGAGGATCGTAGAAAAGGGATTACTGAACAACGTAAAAATAAACACGAACGAAGAAAGTTTGACAAAGGGACATCTCAGGCAGGGGAACAGCGCAGGAGTGCTCCAAATAAAAGAATAAACAAATAACTTTTTTAGCTTTTCAGCAATAATATAAATTTGAACAACATTAGTTTTGTATGCCCAAATCTGCCACTCCAAATAGGCGACGCGGTAAAGAGCACTTGTCTATTTCACCAGTGTTTAATTCGGATTCCACTTTTACACTTGATGTTCTTTATAAATTGCTGACTAAAGATAGGAAAAATATTTCATATGTTTCTCGTCCATCTCATAGATTTCAGGATTTTTATAAACTTAAAACATTTTTGGAGAGTGAAGGATTCAAATTTAATGAAGGAAATTTGGTATTAGGGCCGGATACCGAATTTGAAATTAACCGATTGGTGAAATCTATAAAAAAATTTAATGTGCGAGAGGCAGAAAAAAGTCCAAGTTATGTTAAACCAAAAACCGATCCAAACAAAGCTAATAGAAATTAATTTTTCAACACTATAATATTCCCTCTTCCTTTTTTGAATTTCTTTACTTTTCCCATTTCTTCAAGTTCCGCAACTATGAGAGAGGTTTTTGCCTCGCCGAAAGGAAGCTTTTCGCGCAATTCTTTTTGCGTCATTCTTCCCCCATAACGTTTCAGGATTTCAAGCGTTTCCGAGAGCTCTGAATTCATTTCATTTTGGATTTTATTTTTTTCTGAAGTTTCATTTTTTGCTGAAATTTCATTTTCTTTTTGTTCGCTTTTTCCGGAAAAAAATTCTTTTTCCATTTCAATTTTTTCTTCAACCGTAATCCTTTTCGAATCAATCCCCGTTACGGCTTTTGTTATTTTCCGCGCGCCGAAAAAAATAAGCGCAAATGCAATTGCCGCTAAAATTATTCCTGCAATTGCCGAGTCAAAATCTGTTGGTTTTGTTTCCTCTTCAAGCTCGGGAAGATCGTTTAATTCCGTAAAATCCTCTAAAAGAAAATCGTTTCCCTCGAGCGGCGGGAACATTATGAGGTCAACGTTAAAGTTTCCGTCCTCCAAAACAAGGATTTCCTCCTCGGCATAATAACGCAGTATATTTTCTTCAAAGTAATACGCCTTGAGAGTATAATTTCCGTCATTTACAGTGAAAGAGTAATCCCCCGAACCGGAAACAAGAGTCTGCTTTGGAACTGTGTTGATTTCAAGGATGATGTCTTCGCGTGCCTCCAATGTGAACCACTCGAATGCGGTTCCGGAGATTGTTGCGGCGCTTGCCTGCAATGAGAGTAATATTAGAAAAACAAGTGTGAGTGCTTTCATTCGGTCTTATTTCTCTGAAAAACTCTTTAAATTCCTTTCCAATCGGTGAAAAACCCTCGTAAAGCTTTATTTTCGAAAAATATCTTTTGTAAAGGTTTAAATTTCCGAAGGCGGAAAGAATCTATTTAAACAAAAAAGGCTGCAATTGTTGCAGTGAAAATTTTTTCTTTCGAGAAAAAACATTTTTGGAGGTGTGTGATAATATGAAATTGAAAATGTTTCCTGCAATTGCACTGGCATTGATAATGTTAATGTCGGGTTTTGCTGTTGCGGATGATGGTAATGAAAACGATGCGGAAAATGAAACGCGCGTTGGAGTTCAAATAAGAGATTTGAATAAAGTGGGCGCCACTGCCAGAACAAACGTGGACATTAGAAGAGGATCTAATTCTGATGAAAATGATTCGGATTCAGATCAAGGAAATAACCATAGGGAAAGAAATAGGGCAATATCTGCCGAAATAAAAGAAAGGCTTGAGAACGCCAGGGAAAATTTTCAGGCGCAAAGAGATAGAATAATAGAAAGCAGGCATGAATATTTGGCAGACCGAAACATGGCGAGAGAGCATATGTCGGATTTTAATGCTCTAAGAGAAAGACTGAAGAATGCCAATTCCCAGGATAAAAATAAATTGAGAGACGAGCTGAGAGGAAAATCGCAACAGGTTCTCTTGAACCAGGTTAATGCAATTCTTCACAGGCTTGAGGCAATTTCAGGGCATGAAAATGCGCCGGAAGATATAGGCGTTTCAATAGAGTTCTTTGAAGGCATCAAAGCTGAATTGGAATCTGGAGATCTTTCAAGGGAAATGTTAATTGAAATCTCAAAAGAAATCAAAGATTTCTGGAAAGAGGAAAGGCTTCTTTTGCAGAAAAATATTGGAGTGAGGCTGAACAATGCAATTAACGGCATTATTAACAAGGCTGAAACTTTTTCCGAAAGAATCGCCGCTATGATTGTAAGGCTTGAGGCTGATGGAAAGGACACAAACACGCTTCAAGAAGGGCTTGACAAGCTCAATGCGGACATAGAAAAATTCAAGGAGGTTCACGCTGAACTTGAAGCCGATCTCGATGCAGCGGAAACAAGGGAAGATGCTTTGGCTGTTTTGAGGGAAGCACATAACACTCTCAAAAGAATGAATCATCAGCTCATAAAAGATTTCAGGCTCATGAAGGCAATGTTCAAGGCTACGCGCGAGCTCGAATCTGAGGGAGAAGTTAGTGTTGAAACAGAAGCGGAATTAAACGCTTCCGTCAATGAGGGGTCTGAGTTGGAAGATGATTCTGAAGACGAAGATGAATCAGAGGAAGAAGATGAAGAAGAGAATGAAAATGAGGGTGATGAGAATGCAGAGTAAAATTCTCATAGGCTTCTTTGTTTTTTCGCTCATCCTTTCAGGATGTGTGAGTCAACAGGAAAGCACACAAACAGATTCAACTCCTTTGGACGACTCTCAAGGATCGGATTCAACAGGAGTTAATGCAAGCGAAACTCAAGAGGAAATTGATTCAATCGATTCGGAAATTTCCGAGCTTGATTCGATGCTTGAAAATTCGAATCTAACCGAGGATGAATTTTTGGAAGTGGATGAAAGCACTTTTAGATAAGTGCTTTTAATCCCTTTTCTTCTTTTTTTTATAATGCCGCTTGAAACTTTTCTTGAAAAGCAAAATCTTGTTCTTGTTGAACAAATTTCCAAAGGATGGACTTCTTACATTTACCTTGTTAAAAATTCTAAAAATAAAAAATTTGTTGCAAAAGTTCTGCGCGAAAAATCAAATAGAAAACAAATGGTTAGGCGCGAAGCTGAAAATCTCAGGCTTGCGAATTCTGTGAATATCGGTCCAAAACTTGTTTCTTTTGATGAAAAGGATTCGGTTGTATTGATGGAATTTGTTGAAGGGATTACTTTTGACAAATGGTTTTTTGAGACAAATGTCTCACAAAAAAATCTTTTTTCTTTTTTGAAAGAATTATTTTCCCAGGCAAAAAAATTGGATGAAATTGGTTTGGATCATGGGCAGCTAATGGGCAGGGGAAGGAATATTATTGTGAAAAATAATAAGCCCGTTATAATTGATTTTGAAAAAGCGTCTTATTTGAGGAAACCGAAAAACGTTTCAAAATTAATGGGCTTTTTCTTTTTTAATCCGCGCTCAAGCGCGGCAAAGAAAGTGAAAAATATTTTAAAGGAAAAAATAAGTTATTTTTTGAATTAATCCTTTTCCTCTAAAATGTCCTTGAATTTTTTGTCCTTTCTTTGTTTTTCGTTATAACCTTCCATGAATCCGGCTTCTTCAGGTTTTATTTCATCTTCTTCCATTTGCTCTTCGACATCCTCATTATCATAGGGGTCGTTTGCGCGTGTTGGCTTTTTCTTTTTATCATATCCGGTATCTTTTAATTTTCCCATTTTTTTCACTTCCGAAAAAATTATTTCACAAACTTTCTATCAACTTCTAAGATCAGAACATCGCATGCAGCCTTTACTGCTTCAAGTTGTTTGATTATCCTTTCTTTTTCCTTGTCAATGTCCTGGATGTTTTCGTAAGGTTCAACTGCTTCTCTTAGCATTGCTCCGTCAACATAGGTGTATGGATAAGTGTCCATTTTGTGGGCTATTCTTTCAACCATTTTGCCTAGCCAAATGTTCATTTCATCCTTAACCTGTCCCTTGATTTGTTTTCCCTTGCTTAAGTGTTTTCTGAGCATGTTTACTATTGTTGCTCTTGGAAAGGGAAGTTTTGACTCATCTATAAGGGGTTCTTCTTCCGTTTCCTGGGCTTCTACGGTCTCTTCCTGCATTTTTTTGTTGTCAGACATTGCACGCACTCTCCTCAATTTTTGAACATTGGCATATCTAAAATTGCATTCAGATTAAGCACCGTTTAGATTTTAAATGCTTTCCCAACTTTTTAAAGAACATCAGTGTTATTTCTTTTTCGTGATTCAACCCAAAAAACTTCTCTTTGCTCCGGCCGGAATTCCTTTCAGCACCAAACCGCGCGATACCGGAAACGGGATTAAACAAACAAAAAAATTAGGTCTTGGCGCTATGGAATTGGAGTTTGTTCACTCGGTTAATATTTCAAAAGAGAAAGCTCCTGAAATAAAAAAAATTGCGGAAGAGGAAGAAATCGTTCTAACTTGCCACGCTCCGTATTTCATTAACCTCAATGCAATTGAACCTCAAAAAAAAGGTGCGTCAAGAAGTCGAATAATGCAATCGGCAAAAATTTTGGATGCGTGTGGAGGTTACTCTGTTTGTTTTCATCCGGGGTTTTATTTGGGGCAAGAACCTGCGTCGGTTTATTCGAATGTGAAAAAAGAAATGGAAAAAATTTTGGAAGAAGTTAAACAAAATAATTTGAAAGTTTGGATCAGGCCCGAAACAACCGGAAAGCCGACTCAATTCGGTTCGATTGATGAATTGGTTGATTTGAGTGCTGAGTTCGATCAGGTTCTTCCTGTTGTGGATTTTTCTCATTTGCACGCGCGCACAAACGGAAAATACAATACAAAAGCTGAATTCGAACAGGTTATGGAATTGATTGAAAAAAAATTAGGAAAAACCGGAATTCAAAACATGCACATTCATTTGAGTGGAATCAATTACGGTCCAAAGGGAGAAAAAAATCATTTGATTTTCAAAGATTCCGACATGAATTACAAAGATGTTCTGCAAGTGTTAAAAGATTTCGATGCCCACGGAGTTTTAGTTTGCGAATCCCCAAACATTGAAGAAGATGCAATGATGCTGCAGAAGACGTTTGAGAAATTGTGAGTTATTTTATTGCAATTCTCTTAAATCAAATGTTTCGACAAGTGTCACGTTGTTCCTGTAAATTTTTGTTGTTTTATACCTGGTAACTCCCCTGTCGAATTCCAGCTGAGTTTCAAGAGGGGACAATTCATATTCAAAAGCAGGGAAGAAGATGTCATAATTCCCGCTGCTGGCGCTATTTGGAGTTTCAGTAAAATTCACAATGCAAATTCCGTCAACTATATTAGCAGTTGTTGGTGTGTCATCGTATTTTGCATGTCCCTCAGGCGAACACCAATTGGGTGCAATTTTATAGCCTCCTCTAACGACTAGGAAAACAGATATTTGGGCGCGTTCTAACTCAATAAATAATGGTAAACCATTCCATAATTTTGCATACTCGGAATTTGTGGGGGGATTTGTAAGTGTTTCAATGTCAAACGGGTCTTCGTCTTCAAAAATTATTTCCCCAGAGCTGTTCGTGATTTTCGTGACAACGTTTGCCGAATAATAATTTAGGGTTTCCCCATTGGTTGTATTGGTTACTATATAATCTTCTGGCCTGGCATTTTTTAGAGAGTACAAAAGTTCAAATGTCTCGAATTCATTTGTAATTCCTTTTTCTCCGGACATCTCTATTGTGGTTTTGCATTTCCCATTCGACTGAATTCCTTCAAAGTTTATTTTTCTGTAATTTCTCATTATTTCAAACTCGGGTGCCGAAGGAGTTGCCGAAACTTCCTGGGTAATCATGGCGCCTTTATAACAAAGTCGCGCATCGGAATTATTGTTTGTGTTTCCGCCGGAATTTATGCCATTTGCTTGAGTATTGGCTTCTGCATTTATAGGATTATTTTGATTCGAGTTGGTTGTATTGCCTCCAATACAGCCAGACAAAAAAAGCAGCGCTACGACACCAAGAACTAGAAAGTGCTTTTTCATTGAATAAAAGTACTTTGTCCCTGTATTTATATTTATGCAGAACCTTGCGAGGAAACTATAATAATTAGAATAATCTATACTAATTCTGTTATGCAGTCAAAATACCTTCTTTTTCTGACTGTGCTTTTTGCGGTAGTTGTTTTTTCTTCGGTGGCATTTGCAGCCTCGGTCGGAAGCACTCAGAACGAAAGCTGTTCATATGGTCCATTTGCATCTCGCTGTGTTGCTGAATGTCGTTCAGAAAATTCTCCTTATTTCATTTTTGATCTTGACGCTTCTCCAATTTGCCAATGTGTTAATTCAATTCCAGCTTCATACTCACAAGATTATGCAGAAACAGAAAGAACATATTGTGGATCGGCT
>Ga0209542_10017481_pt1 | contig 11738 bp, 13 predicted proteins | sample RifCSPhighO2_01_FD_184028 | JGI IMG/M metagenome (GOLD analysis project Ga0209542, IMG submission 184028) | Soil microbial communities from Rifle, Colorado - Rifle CSP2_plank highO2_0.1 (SPAdes) (version 2) | ecosystem: Environmental > Terrestrial > Deep subsurface > Rock core/Sediment ...
GTTAACCATGGGGTCAGAGGTTCGAGTCCTCTCCGGGACGTTTGTGATTTAGATGAAAATAAAAAATAAAAAAGTTCTTCTTGGAATGTCTGGAGGAGTTGATTCAAGTGTAGCTGCTCTGTTGTTGAAAAATAAAGGATATGAGGTTGTAGGTTATTTTATGAAAAACTTTTCTGATTCAAAGAACAAAGTTACAGGCGAATGTGTTTATGTGGAAGATAAAAAAAGTGCTGTTAAAATTTGTTCTTTGCTAAAAATACCTTTAATTATAGATGATAAGGAGAGAGAATATAGGAGGAAAGTAATAGATAAGGTTTTTAGTTATTATTCAAGAAATCTTACTCCAAATCCAGATGCTGATTGTAATAAGGAAATAAAATTTCCCTCTTTGATTAAAAAAGCAAATGAAATTGGAGCATATTATGTATCTACTGGACATTATGCTAGGATAGTAGAGAGCAAAGAGGGATTTGAACTTCATAGGGCCAAAGACGAATCAAAAGACCAATCATATTTTCTTTGGGGTTTAAAAGAGAATCAACTTAAGAGAATTTTATTTCCCATAGGAGAGTTAGAGAAAGAGGAAGTTAGAAATATAGCTAGTAAAAATAAATTTCCTAATTGGGACAGAAGAAGTTCAAGAGGTATCTGTTTTGTCGGAAAAGTCAATCTTAAAGATTTTCTTTCAGGAAAAATCAAGGAGAAAAAGGGAAAAGTAGTAAATTCTGAAGGAGAGTTGATTGGATTTCATTCAGGGAGTAATTATTTTACAATAGGGCAGAGGATAAGAGAAGGACTCGGTGTTGAAATTTTTAAGAGAGAGAAAATGAATAAAATGTATGTTGCAGAAAAAAGAAATGGAAATATAATTGTTGCTGTTAACAAAGGAGATGCTTTGTTGAGAAAAAGAAAAATTAAATTGGTAAAAATTAATTTTATTAATAAAGGTATTAAATTGCTAGATTATGGGATAAAGTGCAGAATAAGGCATCTGGGTGAACTTTATTCAGGACATTTGGTTAAAAAAAATGGATTGTATTTCATATCTAAAAAATCTATTGAGGCTGTTGCCGAAGGGCAATCAATAGTTATTTATGATGGGAAGAGAGTGGTATGTGGGGCGGAGATAAGGTATTAGTTTTTTTTATGAGATAAATGCGTTGAAGAAAGATTATTAAGTGGTTTAAGACTAGTTTAAGTATGTTCGATATTAATAAAAAATTCGTGAGAATTTTTGGGATTGTGTTGATAGTTTTGTCAGTTGTTTTTATTTATTTAGGTAACAGGATTTTTATTATGTAATTGGTCTTGGATTTTTAGTCTTGGGATTGATATATATTTTTATATCTGAAAATAAAATAAAGAAATTACTAAAAACTTCAGTTGTAATAAATTTGGTAAATGTTATTATGTCAAGATACTTGACAGAAAACTCCACACTTTAGTGTGGGAGTAGTATCTTGAACATCCAAAGCACGAGTGCTTGTTTCAAACTACACCTTTTAAGGTGTGGTAGCACATCGTGCTTTTGATTTTAAGTATGAGTTATCTTATTTTTAGGGCTCTTAGAGAAGTTATAATAAATAGAGTGGGGACATTTATTTGGGGTTTTGCTTTTATCTTTGGGGGATTTATTCTTCCTGTAATGTCTTATATAGCTCTTATTATCTCTCTCATATTAGCAGTAATCTCCCTATTTATCAATAGAGAGAAGAAATAATTTCTTATCTTTTGTTGCATGAATAGCTTTTTATATTATATTCTCTTTGTTTATATATGGAATTTGATGAAGTGGTGAAAAACAGAAGGTCTGTCAGGTCTTTTGATAATAAAAGAGTTTCATGGAAAAGAATTATAGATGCTGTTGAGTGTGCAAATCAAAATCCCTTTGCAGGTAACTTTAATAATATAAAATTCTTGGTCGTGGAAGATAGTGAAAATATAAAAATTATTTCCCGACATGCTAATCAGTCTTGGATGGAACAATCATCTATAATTGTTTTAGTTTGTTCTGATGAGAAGAACCTTGAGAATTTATATGGGGAAAGAGGAAGAATATATTCAAGACAACAAGCAGGAGCTGTTATTCAGACTTTTCTTTTGAAAATAGCCGACATGGGTTTGTCTGCCTGCTGGGTCGGAGCTTTTTCTGATGATTCTATAAAACCTAATTTAGGCATTCCTAAGGATTCAAATATAGAGGCGATAATTCCGGTAGGTTATCCAAAGATTTCAAAGATGGATAAAAAGCAAAAGAAAAGAGGAATTGAGAATTCTATTTATTGGGATAATTGGAAGGTAATCAAAAGACCTTCAATCTTTAAAGAACCAACTGATGAACATGGATTAAAATAAAAAATAAAAAATAAAAAAAGAATGTTTTTATCTGTAAAACTCGATGCCTAATTCAGACATTTCAGGTGCAACTGCTTTGCTTTCCTGCTTGTAGGATTCTCTTCCAAGAATATAAGGGGATTTTACTCCAGTCATTATTGTAATGACTCTTACTTTATTAGCAAATTCCTTATTTATTCTGGCTCCTATTATTACTTGTGCATCAGGACTTATATTTTCAGTTACAAGTTCTCCAACACCTGCGAATTCTTCAAGTTTAAAATCAGGACCACATGTTATATGTATCAAAGCTCCAGTAGCTCCTCTATAATCTACATCCAATAAAGGATGAGTTAGGGCTTGTCTTACTGCTTCCTGAACTCTATTGCTTACATCTGATTCACCAACACCAATAACTGCTACGCTTCCACTTTTCATTATTGCGGAAACGTCTGCATAGTCAAGGTTTATCAATGAAGGAAGGGTAATAGTTTCTACTATGCCTTTTATCATTGTGCTAATTAATTCATTAGCAACAGCGAAAGCTTGTTCCATTGGAAGGTTTCCAGCTATATCAACAAGTCTATTGTTATCTATAACTATAACGGTATCAACAACTTCACTTAGTTCTTGTAGTCCAAATTCAGCCTTATCATGTCTTGCTTTTTCGCAATCAAACGGCATTGTAGCAACAGCAATAACTACTGCTCCTGACTCTTTTGCTAGTTGAGCGATGACCGGTGCGCTTCCAGTTCCTGTTCCTCCACCGAGACCGGTGATAATGAAAACCATATCTGCAGAACTCGTGGCTCTTTTTAACTCAGATAAAGACTCTTTAGCAGCTTCTCTTCCTTTTTGAGGATAACCTCCGCAACCAAGCCCTCTCGTAAGCTCCTTACCGATAAGAATTTTCTCATCAGCTTTGGTAATACTTAAGTGCAAGGCGTCTGTGTTAACTCCATAAATTGAAGCGCCGTTAATTCCTTTATTAAAAAGCCATGTTATTGAGTTGCATCCAGCTCCACCGCATCCGAAAACTTTGATGTTGGCTTTTCCAGCTCTTAATTCATCAAAATTGATACTATGAGTTTCAACATTTTTTAGGGCCTCTTTTGCAAAATCTAACATTTTTTAGTACCTCCTTTCATATATTTAAAGAAATTAATTTACTCTAGTTTAAATATTTGACTATACTAAATAATATATTAGATTTTATTCAGTTTTCTTAGTTTTTCTATGAATTTTTCTCTGTCTTTCAAAAGGAAACTTCCTCCTGCGGCGGCAACATGACCTCCGCCTCTTCCATCTTCCAATCCTTCTGTTAGATTCTTCATTAAAATGTTCATATCTTCGCCTTTATCTGACCTTCTTCCTGATAAGTTGTAGTGATTTTTATCTTTTCTTGCGATTATTATCGTTCTGTTATAAAGCTTTGAACTTAAAATATTTATTAAAATTGAACCTATTCTAAATTTTGGAGCGAATTCCCAAAAAATTCTTCCATTTATCTCTGTTTTTTCTTTTTCAAATATTTTCAGTTCAGAATCGATTTCAGATTGAACTTTTGAAATGTATTTTCTCAGTTCTCCAATTTCTCCAAATCTTTCTCCTATTGAATTATACACTTCCTTTTCTCTTTCAGAGAAATATATTATTGCAAGGCTTAAGTCGTATTGTAAATCCCAGAATTTACCTGTTTTTCTTATATTTTTTTCTTCGATTATCTCAAAATGGTCTCCGTATTTTTTGAATATTTCTTTCATCCATTCGCGGTTGTTGAAAAAACAAAAGTCTGAAACTGAAGCACAAGCCACTAACCAGTCTAAAATTTTTAAGTCTTTTATCTTTGATAATAAATAATAGCATAAATAGGCGGCACAGTAGCCTTGTGCATTTATGAAAGTTGTTTTTCTTGAATTTAAGTCTTCATGGTATTGATGATGGTCTATTATAAGAATTTCCGCGAATTCTTCTATTTTTAAAATTAAATCTTTTGTAAAACACATATCTGTAAGAATTATTTTGTTAAAGTTCTTTTCCTTTAATCTTTTAACTAAATCGTTGTTTAAGTCAGAGTAATCTATAAATTCTATTGAATTTGCTTTTATTATCGAGTTAATTATTTTTGAAGAGGCAATTCCGTCTAGGTCTTTATTGTGACTTATTGAAATTATATTATCTATTTCTTTTAAATTTAATATGAATTTTCTTAAATTTTTCTCACTGCCTGCAGATAGTTCTATTTTTTCCATCATATCTTTTCTAAAATCTGTGCTTTTAATCCTTTCTTTTCACATAGCTGAACAAAAGTTTTTGCATCTTCTATAGTGCCTATTACACCAGAGCCATAATGCATGGGTATACTTAAATTTGCTTTGATTATTTCTGCTGCTTCTGCGGCTTCCTCTGGGTCCATAACATATTTTCCTGAAACGGGTAATATCGCTATGAAAGTGTTGCCTTTTTTTCCATATCCAGTTAATCTTTCCATTTCTGGAATTTTATCGCAATCTCCTGAGTGGTATATTATTATTGATTCTCCCTTTATTATAAATCCCATCCATCCTTCTTTTTTCTCGTGAAAATTTTTATTTAGATTATATGCTGGAAATGCCTCTACTTTTATTTTTCCTAGGGTTATTTCATCACCCACTTCTATTATTTCCATATGAATATTTTTTATTTTTGTTATTTTGCTTTGTGCATCTGGAGGGATGATAATTATTGTGCCTTCTTTTGATATTTTTTCTATATCTTTTATTGAGCAGTGGTCGTAGTGGCTATGAGTTATTAAAATATAGTCTGCTTTTTCTGAGTTAGTTGAAAGATTGTAAGGGTCTATAGCAATTTTCTTATTATGAATTTCAATTAGAAAACCAGAGTGTCCCAAGAAATTTATTTTAATGTTCTCTATTTCCATATAATTTGAAGTTTCTTTAATTTTATAAAGGGTTTGTTTTTTCAATCATCTCTGCAATATCAAGCATTTTGCTATCTTGTCCTTTGGGACACATTATTTGCATTCCTATAGGTATTTTATCTTTACCTTCGTTAATGGTTCCTGCGGGAATTGAGATTGCACAAATCTCAGCAAGATTTGCTGGAATTGTTAAAGCGTCTGCGGAGTAAATTTCTTCTGGTTTCATTTTATTTCCTTCTCCAACTTTCCAAGGAAGAGAGGGAACTGTTGGGAGCAAAATGCAATCTACATCTTTGAAAACTCTCTCAAATTCTTCTTTTATAATTTCTTTAACTTTAAGGGCTTTTTGATAATACGCTCCTTTGTATTCAGCTTTTGTAATTTCACTTCCACCTAAAATTCTCCTTAGAACTTCTTTTCCACATTTCTCCTCTATCTTATATCCATATCTTCTCCCATCAAATCTTCTAGTTGCTGAAAAGAACTCAACATAAACTAAAGGATAGTACGTTTGAACGGCTAAATTAATATGTTCAATCTCAACTTCTTTTGTTTCCCATCCCAATTTCTTTATCTTTTCAATATTTTTCTTAAAGATTTCCTGTATTTTTTTATCAACTCCCTTTATATTTAAAATGCCAATTTTTAATTTACTTTTTCCTATATCCGAAAATGTAAAATCTCTACTTATGGTGTCTCTATCATCTTTTCCTTTTATTACATCAAAAAGTAATTTAACATCTTTTACATTTTTTCCAATTGGCCCTATTTGGTCTAAGCTCATGCTCAAATCAATTAGTCCATATCTTGAGACTGCACCATAAGAAGGTTTCATTCCTACAACTCCGCAATGAGATGCAGGATTTCTTATGCTTCCTCCTGTATCACTTCCTAAACTTAAATCACAGAAACCTGCTGAAACTGAAGCCGCACTTCCACTTGAACTTCCTCCTGGAATTCTTCCGTATGCAGATGGATTTTCGCACGCTCCATAAGCTGAACTCTCTCCACTTGAACCGCAAGCGAATTCATCCATATTTAACATACCTATAATTAATCCATCTTCTGCTTTTATTTTTTCAATAACTGAAGCATCAAAACCAGATTTATAATTCTCAAGAACTTTTGATGCACAATTTACAATCATTCCTTTGACATTTATATTACTCTTTATACCAATTATTTTTCCATATAATTTTCCCTTTATGGATTTCTTATCAATTTGCTTTGCTTCTTCAATTATGTTTTCATTCAAATGCAAGAAGGCCTTTATCCTTCCGTTTTCTTTTTTTATCTTATCCAAATAAGCCCTAGCTTTTTGTTCCGCGTTAATATTCATATTCATAAATTAACTATTTAAATAGGATTTATTAAACTTTGCAGGGTGGGAGATTGAGGGAGATTGGATTGCATATATATTTATTAAAGTATTTTTTAAAGATATTTAATGGTAAAGTATGGGGAAAAAACAAGGAACGGAAGAGGTTATATTAGACAGGAAAAATTGGGTTTTCCTTATGGTCCTAATTCTCCAATTATGAATGGGGAAGAACTTTTGAGATTGTGTGGACAGAGAGATTCTTCTTTGAAGTCTATTAGAGGGTATTTATCTGATAGATTCTATGTGGCAGAAATTTTAGCTTCTAAACCTCTAAATTTATTTGGTTCGTGTCTTGAAGAAGAAGAGTATCAACATGCAGTTTCACTTAAGAGACTTATTGAATCTGGTTTAAGGTCGAAAAGAAAAATCGCAGAAATAAAAAAAACTCTTAGAGATATGGTTATTCCTGTCTATTTTATTCACGAATTAATTAAAGAAGTTAAAAAAAGGGAAAATGAATCCGAAACAAAAGATGTTGAAAAAGAATATGCCTCTTTTATAGAAGCTAGAAATAAAATTATAGAAGGTAATCTAAGTTTGGTCTTTTTTAAGTTAGAGCAATCTATGAGATTTATTTATCGAAATTTTAGTGGACTAGATGACTTTTTACAGATAGGGGCTAGAGGTTTGATTTTGGCTGCTGAAAGATATGATCCCTCAAACTCTGAATTTTCTACTTATGTGGTTAGGTCTGTAAAGCAACAAATCTTAAGAAGCGTTAGTCAATCTCGTGAAGGTTTTGGAATTCCCCCTATTGTTGTTACAAGAGCTAGACAAATAGAAGAGGCAGAGGATTCTAAGTTAAAGAGCGGGGTATGGGTCAAAGAAGGAGATTTATTTCCACAATTAGATGAATTGTGCAAATTGACAGGATTTAATAAAAGTGTAATAGAAGAAGCTAGAAATGCTTGGGATTCTAAGTTTTATTCTGTTGTTGGGAAATCGCCCGATGGAGAACAGGATAATTTAGAGAGTAGGATAGTGGGGAAGAATCTTCAACCTGTTGATGATGTAGCTGTTTATGAAAGAAGGAGTGAAACTAAAGGGATAATATTTCAAATATTAAAAGATGATTTAAATAGCGATTTAAATCCTGCTAGAGTTTTGCGTATATTAGAGATGAGATTTGGATTAGATGGCGGAGAAAGTATGACTTTAGAAGAGGTTGGTAAGGTAGTTGGTTTGACAAGAGAAAGAATTAGACAAATACAGAATATTGCTTTGGAAGCGATACGTGGAAGTGATTTATTGGAAAAATTAATTGATATTTCTGGTGTTGATTTTAAGATGTAGAATTCAAACCTACTTACCTTTCAAGCTAGCAAGAACATAAACTTCTGAATTGGTTATTCCTTTAATTTCTCTATTTATTTTCTCTAAAATATCATTAACTTCTTTCTGATTTGATACCCATAAAATTACATTTAGATTCCATTCATCTTCTAATTCCCATATATTGCCTGTCTGCGGAAAACTTAAGAATTTCTTTATAGTATTATCTAAATTGGAACGCCCCTTTATTTGCATCAATATAGATATTACTTCTCTTCCACACGCCCAAAAATTGATATAATTGCTAAAGCTGATAATTGCTCCTGATTTTTTCATTTCAACAATTCTTTTTTTAATGGTGATTGGAGCACTCTTTAATTCACTAGAAATTTCTAAAATAGATTTTCTTGAGTCATCATATAAAATTTTTAATATTTTTCTATCCAATTCATCTATCTTAGGATTGTTTTTAGAGAATCCTATATCCTTATCAGGAACATCAGAAAAAACATAAGGTGGATGAAACCAATTATTAACTGCTCTAAGTAATCTATATTTTTTTATTTCAAATTTCTTTTCTATTTTTTCTATTAATTCCTGTATATTTTCTGTAAATACTAAAAGAGATAGATTATATTCTCCATTCCACCATAAAACTCCAGCTATCCCCTCTATTGAAAGTAATTCAGATGCATTTTCTTTAGTGTTATATCCTAATCCAGTAGATATTTGTATAAAATAAGTTGGCTTATCTTCTATTTTTACATTTGAATATAAAACAGGAGATAAGAGTATGTTTTTATCTTGTAATGATTTAATCTTTTGAACAACTGCTGGTTTGGAAATACCTATTTTCTTGGACAATTCAGATATACTCGCCCTTCCATCCTGAATAAGTAATTGGATTAATTTTTTATCTTTTACAGATATCTTTACTTTCTCATTGCCTGCTTCTATTTCCTTAAGTATAAATCTCATATTTAGTTAATAATCATTACTTTAGTATATAAATATTGTTGTTTATTAACTTTATTGGAAGAAAGATAGTTATACTATAGTAGTTACTATTTAGTTATGACAGAACAAGATACAAGAGATATAGTGGAAGAATCCAAGAGATCGCCTACATTTAATGGGAAAGAATTAGTTGAACTTACACTTCCCCCAGAAGTTGATTTTTTGACTGGAAATTTTGGTCAATCTTTTCTTGAAGAATTTAATGGAAGAGTAGCTTCAGATTTCAGTAATGTTAAAGTATTGACAGGTTTATTTTATAATGAAGGTATTGTTACGGGGGGTAATCCCTATGAGGTTGTTTTAGCTAATACAATTCTTGAAAGAGAAGGCCTTAGAACCACAAACAATGCAGATTTAGAATTTATATTACATACAAATACTCTTAGTCTAGGTAAGACTGGGATATACTCGACTTTATTTAACGAAGTATACACGGGGCTTTTATTGAGTGGTGCTCAAGGAAAAAATAGTGAATTAGCCAAAGATTTAATTAGGCAACTTAGGATAAGAGGTATAGTAAAAGGTATGGGTGTTAAAAGTCCTCTTTACATCCCATTAGATGGACTAAGACTAAGAAGAGATACAAATTTTGAATATGAATTAGCATTTGACATACAGGAAGGAACTAAAGTTTTTGAAGTCGCTGTTTTAAAAGATTTTTTTCGTTTTAATTACGAGGATATAAATCTTCAAACAGGATTTCCAAATGAAAATTATGTTGATAGAAGCACTCGCGAGAATATCGGAAAAAGAGGATTTAGTCTTTCATTCAATGATAAAAGAAATAGAGGTCTTTATGGATTAAAATCAGATGAATGTAGTATAGTGTGCTGGGATAGTTTAGATAATAGTCATAATAATACAAGAATAATAGTTGTCAAAAAAGAAGTTAAAGGTACTAAAAAATTATGTGAATTTTATGGTTTAGAAGAAGAAAAAATTTCAAGAAAAATAGAATTAGCAAAAGAACAAATTAGAGAAGGATATAGACAAGCAATAAAAAATGGTTTAGGTGGTAAATGAAAAATCTAAGTCTAGATGAGCGTAAAAGACGCTTTAAGTGGAAAAAAGAAATTAAGCGTATAGTTAAAAATGATGTTAAGACTTTTAAAATAACTAGATTAACTCAAAAAGTAAATGATTTTATTCATAGCTATGGTTCAACTGAAGAAGAAATAACCCTCTATAATATTCATGGGTGGATTTATATTTGTTCAGTAAAAAATATAGGCTATTCAAACTTAAATGTACCAAAAACTTCTCTTAGAGCTAATGCTCTTGTTTATGCTTTAGATAGTTTAGGCGCTTTTGATTATGACCAAGATAAAGAATGTACAAAAAAGGGGTTAGTTGAAATTCTTGGTTATGAATATCTTCTTAGTTGTCCTGTATCTCCAATTGAAAAGACTAAAAGTCCATTAGAAGAATCTGTTAAAACCGATATATCTCAAAGTCCAATAAATGAAGGTCAATTAGAAGAACCTACTGAGCAAGGAAAAAGTACCTTTAAAAATGTCCAAGATGCTCAACAATATTGTAACAAAATTGTTTATAAAACTGCAGTTGTCCAATTAGAAAGTATTTTTAAAAAATCAGAACTAAATGGTCAAAGACAAATTCTAGAGGGTCTTGAGTCGCTAATATCTCGTCTTCCTAAAAGATAATAAAATTTATAAAATAATCTTAACTATATATATCATGACAAACAAAAACGGACTAGAAAACGACAGCGTATTAGTAGAAGTGTTTGGAAACAACCCTACAATGAAAGTTTTAGACTTTCTAATAACTTTTGCAGATTTTGATTATCCTCTGACAGAAATAGCAAGAAATTCAGGAGTAGGTTATGCTACTATGCAATCTTTTTGGTATAAACTTGAGAAAAATAATATTGTAGTGAAGACAAGAAGAGTTGGAAAATCAGACTTGTTTAAGTTAAATACAGAAAATCCTGCAGTAAAAGAATTAATAAAACTTGATTGGAAACTGACTAAAAACTCTGGGATAGAAGTTCTAGCTCGGGCTTGATTATTTCCAGGCAATATAAAATTAAAGTTGGAAATAATATTAAAGAAAAATTTAAAAGTTAACCAAAACTGATTAAGTTATGTTAACAAATAAAGAATGTAATAATAAAGAATTTTTAAAAGATTTTCTAGATATAGAAAAAACAAAGAAAAAATTCACAACAAAAGAACTAAAAGATATTTATGAAGAACAATATGAAGAGTAAGTATATTTATTAAATTTTTACTTAACTTTATTCTCCCACAAGCCCAAAACATTTCCCTCGCAATCCTGAAAATAAGCTACAAACCCCATGTCTCCAATTGACATTTTATCTTTTATTACTTTTCCCCCATGATGATTAAGTTTTGAAAGTGTGGCGTCAATACTCTCAACACTTATTGTAATTACGGGATGTTTTATTTCTCTTCTATTCATAAGTCCTCCGTTAATTGCTCCTTTTTCAACAGGCATCATTTTTTCATCTGTTTCAATAGTATGAATAATGCAATATTTCATTTCGGGAATCAAAAAGTCCTTGCGTTTACATTTGGGGCTCATCAAAGTTCTATGAACTTTGAGTGCCATCAAGAATGTGTAACATTCTTGAGGTTTGGATGCTCAAGATACTATCAAGTATCTTGACATGAAATTAGTTTTCCAACCGAAGATTTGATGATAAAATGTCTCTGCCCTTTTTATATCCTAGCAAGGTATTTCAAAATGTACTACTTTGTCCATATATTGAACAGAAAATTAAGGATTAAATAGTTATCTCTTTTTCTTTTTTTCCTTGATTGCACCTAC
>Ga0209542_10017482_pt1 | contig 11738 bp, 11 predicted proteins | sample RifCSPhighO2_01_FD_184028 | JGI IMG/M metagenome (GOLD analysis project Ga0209542, IMG submission 184028) | Soil microbial communities from Rifle, Colorado - Rifle CSP2_plank highO2_0.1 (SPAdes) (version 2) | ecosystem: Environmental > Terrestrial > Deep subsurface > Rock core/Sediment ...
ATGAAACAACAAATACAGTAGCAGAAGAAACTACTTCTGCTTCCGTAGAAGAATTAAAAGAAGAAGTTAAGAGGGCCGCTCCCGCCAAAGATTCTGGCGAGTCAAAGGAAGAAATAGGAGCTGATGTAAAAGTTCCTGCGAAGTTCAAGACGTTAGTTGAGCAAGTTGAGTCAATGCCAGTATTGGAATTGAATGAACTCGTGAAATTACTAGAAAAGAAATTTGGCGTATCAGCGGCTGTGGTAGCAGTTGCAGGTCCAGCAGTAGTAGTAGAAGAAAAATCAGAGTTTACTGTTGAATTGACAAGTGACGGTGGCGCTAAAATTCCTGTTATGAAAGTTGTGAAAGAAGTTCTCGGACTTGGTCTAAAAGAAGCCAAAGATCTTGTAGACGCTGTCCCTTCAATTCTTAAAGAAGGAATGAAGAAAGAAGAAGCTGAAGATTTGAAGAAAAAGATTGAAGAAGCGGGAGGTAAAGTTACTCTTAAATAATTTCTAATACAAAAGTCCCGCAAGGGATTTTTGTTTTTGTTTTTCCCACACAAATCCATAACCCTCCCCAATTCTGGGGAGGGTCGCCTCCGCTTAGCGGAGGCGGGGAGGGGAATTGCATTTTCACAAAAAAAAGTATAGAATCTTTGCCATATGTTGAAAGTACGAATCGGAGCGATTATTATGTTGGCATTGGGAGTCCTTTTGGGATACTTCATTTATACATCTCAAATGAATCAGGAATCTAAGCACCAATTTCGTATGGGGCTTGACCTTTCTGGCGGTAGTTATTTGGTCTATCATGCCGACACAAGTGCTGTGGCAAATGCTGATATAAAATCATCAATGGAAGCTCTTCGCGACGTTATTGAACGCCGTGTTAATCTTTTTGGTGTTTCTGAACCGAATGTTCAAATTGAGAGTACAACACTAGGTGGAGAAGGAAAAGAATATCGTCTTGTTGTTGAGTTGCCGGGTATAACTGATTTACAAAAAGCTGTGGCAATGATTGGCCAGACCCCACTTCTTGAATTCAAGACAGAGCGTTCTTATGAAGAGAGAGAAAAAATTATTTCTGCAATTGATGATTTTAAAGAACGTTTTAAAAATGATCAAACACTTCGTCCAAAAGGACTTGCGACCCAAGATCCAAATTATGTTGATACAAAATTAACTGGTCGTTATCTGTCAAAAGCGACTCTTCAGTTCAGTCAGGGCGGTGGTACGCAACTTGCGGGTGAACCGATCGTATCTTTAGAGTTTAATTCTGAAGGAGGCAAATTATTTAAAGAATTAACAAAAGAAAATATTGGAAAAACAATTGCTATATATCTAGATGGAGCTCCAATTTCAACTCCAGTTGTACAACAGGAAATTACTGATGGTAATGCTATTATCACTGGTGAATTTACTCCTGAAGAAGCGAAGCAACTTGTTGGTCGTCTAAACTCCGGCGCTCTTCCGGTTCCGATTTCTCTTATTTCAACAAATACAGTTGGGCCATCATTAGGCGCTGACGCTGTCAACGCAGGTATTAATGCGACAATATTTGGTTTTGTTTTTGTTGTCCTATTCTTGATTATATGGTATAGATTGCCGGGATTACTATCTGGTATTGCACTTATAATATATGGTGTTATTATGTTGGCTCTTTTTAAATTAATTCCAGTTACACTATCAGCCGCAGGTATTGCTGGATTTATTATATCGCTTGGAATTGCAGTTGACGCTAATGTTCTTATTTTTGAACGTATGAAAGAAGAGATGATAAATGGACGTACATTATATGACGCAATTCACGATGGATTTGACAGAGCGTGGTTGTCAATTCGTGATTCTAATATTTCAAGTATAATTTCAGGTGTTGTTTTGTTCTGGTTTGGCTCATCGCTCATAAAGGGATTTGCTCTAACATTTTCTCTTGGCGTTATCGTATCAATGTTCACAGCAATTACAGTTTCACGTCTTTTCCTTTACTGTGTTTCTGGTCGTAGCAATAGTAATATTCTTCGTTTTCTATATTCTGCTGGATTTGCTTCTGGTAAGAAAGATGATGTAACGCAGATATCTTAATAAATAATTATCCCGCCATTGGCAGGATAATATAAAATACGATTTTACAAAATATTATGTTTATCATCAAAAACAAATTCATATATCTAGGCATCTCATCAGTACTTGTTATCGTATCACTTATTATTATTTTTACTAAAGGACTTAATATAAGTATTGATTTCACTGGAGGTTCAGTAATGGAAGTATCTTATGATGTCCGTCCAGACATTGCTACCATACAATCATCTTTTTCTGAATTGAAATATACTGGTACTGTACAACCATTTGGCGAGAAGAATATTATAGTAAAGACACGAGATCTCTCGGAGAAGGAAAGAGAGAATCTTGTAGGTACTTTAACTGTAGATGGCCATACTCCAAAAATTGAACGTTTTAATTCTGTTGGTCCATCTGTTGGCAAAGAACTTCGTTCAAAAGCCATCATTGCAATGATTATTGTTATGGTAATGATTATTTTATTCGTTGCGTACGCTTTTCGTCATGTTGCGCGTGGTCGTGACGGCAAACGTCTTGGCCCGTCATCATCATTGTATGGGGTCTATGCTGTCGTGGCGCTTCTTCATGATGTTGTTATTCCCACAGGAGTTTTTGCTTTGCTTAACATAGAAGTAAATAGCTTATTTATCGTTGGTCTGCTATCTATTCTTGGTTTGTCCGTAAATGACACTATTGTTACATTTGACCGTATTCGCGAGAATTTGCGTACTAATTCTGAAAATAAAATTGCAGAATCTTTTTCAAACATTGTTGGTAGAAGTATAACGCAAACAATAACGCGCTCAATAAGCACCTCTCTTACAATAATGATTACGCTCCTTATTCTTTTCTTAATTGGGCCCGAGTCAACAAAGGTGCTAGCCCTTGTTATGCTTATAGGCACATTTATTGGTACGTACTCATCTATATTCGTAGCGTCGCCACTTCTAGTGTTATCATATAAAGAAGTAAAAGAATAATTGGAGAGGTCGCATAGTGGTCTAGTGCGCACGCTTGGAAAGCGTGTGGGGGGAAACCCTCCGCGAGTTCAAATCTTGGCAGGTACCCCAAAACCTAGACTAAAAGTATCTTTAATTAATAGATAATTAAAGTATAATAATGTCATGGAAAATCAAATAAATTATATAAGTAAAAGAGGTCAAAATGTACCAAAAGATGTAAAAGAATATATATTAAAAAAAATTAAAGATGGTAAATCAGTACCAGATGTAGCAAAAGATCATGGTATAGGTAAGACAGCTATATATAGTTGGTTAAAAAATCAAACAGTTGGTAACAACTCGGATCCACAAATTTCAAAGTTAGAAAAAGAAAACCAACTCTTGAAAATATTAGTTGCAGAACTTTCCTTAAGAATTAGAGGAAGTGAAAAAAGGGGGTGGTAAATGCGATGAATAACAAAACAAAAACTTTGGAATATTTAAATATTCCAAAAGCATCCTTTTACTACAAATCACTTTTAGAAAACAAGGATAATATTCTAAAAAATGAAATTGAAAAAGTTATACACAATAATCCAAGTTATGGTCATAAACGTATTGCAATAGAATTGAAAGTGAACAAAAAGCGTGTGATGAGAGTTATGAACAAGTTTGGCATAAATCCTAGTAGAAAGTGCAAGAAACCCTTTAAAAGAGGTCAAAAAGACAAATATAAAGCAACCAATCTACTCATATCACTTTTCCCATTGTATGAAAACCATGTTTGGATTACAGATTTTACATATTTAAAATGGAGAAATAGATGGGTATATGTCTGCACAGTGATTGATCTTTTTACAAGAATTGTTGTTGGTATATCAGTAAAAACCAATCACAATTCAATGTTAGTATCAGAAAGTTTACTGAATGCTTTAATAACAAATCCCATACCAATGATATTACATTCTGATCAAGGTAGTGAGTACAAATCAAAATTATTCAGATCAATTTTAAATGATTACAAAATATTACAATCAATGTCGAAAAAAGGTTCACCTTGGCAAAATGGATATCAAGAATCCTTCTTTGCTAATTGGAAAATTGATATTGGTGATGTTAATAGATTTTCATCTTTAGGTGAACTTACAGCAGAAATTTATAGGTCAATATATTATTACAATAATTTACGAATACATACAAAATTAAAAATGTCACCAATGAAATTTAAAGACAAATTTGCCAAAGAAACAGAAATCAAATACAATACAAATACAAAGATACTAGTAGTCTAGGAAAAGGGGTACCCTACAATCAGATATATTGATTGCCAACTGTTCTAGTTCAAAAGAAATTCTATTGTGAGCCTGTTTACAGCCCGTCTTCTTTTTAATTATTAATCCATCAATTCCAAATCTTTTGTAACGACAAAGCCATTTATGGATACTTTGCCTAGAAACGCTTAATTCATTAGACACAGAAACAACTGTTTTCTCTTTATTAATAATCTGTATTAGTTTTTGCTCCTTTAGAGACATATATTTTGCATCAAAGGTATTCATTACTTAAGTGTAAACCTTATTGCTGCAATGTTAACAATAGATTCTGGTAATGTGTGCACACATATAGCGATTTTTAATGTTTGTTGATATGGCTATGGTATACTTTAATTATATCTATGTCTGAACAAATGGTAATACCGCAACAAAAGTATAATGTACATATAAGCGGTTTTGAGGGGCCTATTGAGCTTCTTTTACGTTTAGTTGAAGATAGGAAAATGCCAATTAATGATATATCTCTAGCATCAGTAACAGATGACTATATAACGCATATACGGTCTATGTCACAGATATCTCATGGGGTCATAACTCACTTTATTGCAGTAGCCGCAACACTTATTTTAGTAAAGGCTCGTTCTCTAGTCACAAATTTTGAATTAACAAAAGAAGAAGAAGATAGTATCGCTGATCTTGAAAATCGTCTCGCGCTATATCAAGTATATGTTCATTACGGGGTTCTTTTGCGTACACGAATAGATAAAGGAAGGCGTTTATATACACGTCCATTTAAACTTGTTAGGAAAATAGTTTTTTCACCAGATTTTCGTATGAATGTTAGTTTTATTTCTGAACAGATGCGAGATATTTTGCAATCTCCTGATATTCCAAAACCGCTTCCAATAGCTAGGATGCAGACAGTATTACGTTTGGAAGATATGATTGACCGTCTTATTGAGCGCGTTCGTGAAGCAACAGGATGTTCGTTTAGTGAATTCATAGCATTTAGCAATACATCTGCAAAATCACGAGAAGAAAAAAGGGCGTATACTATTGTTGGATTTCTTGCTATGCTTGAAACTATTCGTCATGGGTTGATAGTTGTTACACAGGATAGTCATTTTAATGATATGTTAATAAAGAAAGTAAAATCTTCTAAATCATAATTTAATTTTTTATTTACATTATTATGTTATTACCACTTACCGCACAGATTGAAAGTATTCTTTTTATAAAGACAGAGCCAGTGTCAGTAAAATGGCTTGCGGAATTTTTAAATAGTGATGAAGAAAAAATTGAGTATGCCCTCAAAGAGTTATGTGAAACATGCAAAGATCGTGGCACAGTATTTTTACTAAGACGAGGTGAAGTTATAATGACAACTCACCCTGATTCTTCAGATATAATAGAACGTCTGTATGTAAAAGAATCAAAAGGAGAATTATCAAAAGCGGCTCTTGAAACACTAGCAATAATTATTTATAGAGGATTAGTTACAAAATCAGAGATTGATTATATTAGAGGCGTTAATTCTCAATTTATGCTTCGTAGTTTATTAGTAAGAGGTCTTATAACAAGAGAGACACATCCAAAAGATAAACGTCGCGTTCTTTATGCTCCAACACATGATACATTAGCGCATATTGGCGTCTTGGAACAAAATGCATTGCCACAATACGAAGAATATACACGTGCTATTGATGGTATTCTTCAGAATCGTGAAAAGTCCTCTGATGATTCATCCAATGATATTGATAATTCTGATAATGTATCATTATGAAATCTATAATAGGAATTATAAAAAAATTACAAAAACCATTAGATAATGAGCATACATATTATCTCGTTATTATTGGTGTAATGACTTGTATACTCGGAGTATTTTTATTTGCATCGCAACAAACACAATCCAAAATAGATAGGATACGAAATGACGAGTCCATGTATAGACGAGAGATTCTTGACTCAGTTATAAAAGCCAAGATTGAAGAAGCCGCGCCAAATTTATTTGCAGAATCTATACTTATATATGATTTAGAAAATGAAAATATAGTATATGAGAAAGAAGCGAAAAAAGTGCGTGGGTTGGCTTCTTTAACGAAACTTATGACAGCTCGTATTGCTGGCGAACTTTTTTCTCCTGAAGCAGTATTCACAATTAATGATAATGATATGGAAACTGGAAACACAAAAGGATTACAAGTGGGGGATACATGGCCTATAAAATATTGGTTGCCAATTATGCTTGTAACATCTTCAAATGAAGTTTCCGCAATGTTTGAGAGATATGACGGCACGTTTCTTGAACATATGAATAAATATGCAAAATCTTTAGGCATGAATGACACAATATTTAATAATTCAACAGGGCTTGATATAAATGGAGGATTAAGCTCAAAAGGTACAGCATATGACATGATGTTGCTTGTCCGTGATATTATAAATCATAGTAATGATGGCGTGCCTTTTAATGGTTATGCGGGTTCTTCTGTCGTTACTTTTTCTCGCTTTAATGATCCTAAACCATTTGTAGCAAACCATACTCATGAAGGTCTATCAAAATTGCATCGTGTTTTATTGTCAAAGACAGGATATACTCAAAAAGCCGGTGGAGCTATGGCATTTGTCACGAGACCCATTTCTGGGTATACTTTCATTGTTATTATCTTACAGTCAACATTTAGTGGGAGATTTGATGATGTCGCGCGTATAAACGATATTATTATTAAATACACGGAACTTTTTGCCTCATACGATTTATGATTTCACCAATACTAAAAGTTTTTTTACCATCGCTTCTTACTTTCTTAATTGGAGTTTTTTTAACGCCATATCTTACAACATGGATGTATAAACAACGTCTATGGAAAAAACTTGCGCGTGAAGATAATAATCCAGATGAAATTTCCGTAGCTTATGCGTCTGTTCATAATGTTGAGCAAGAAGTTAGAACTCCACGTGTAGGTGGAGTTATTATATGGGTAAGTGTTGTTTTAACAACTATAATTTTGTATGGAATCGCGACGATTATTCCAGCTGATTTTTCAATTGAGCTTGATTACTTAAGTTTTAATCAAACACTTTTGCCAATGATAACACTTTTATTTGGTGGTATTTTTGGATTGTTTGAAGATTTTTTGGAGATTAATCCAGATTGGTTGTCACGTTTTCGTACAGGGCTTGACCCACATCATACTATCAATAGCAAGTACCTCATTTCTATGGTACTTATAGTCGCTGGTGTATTTGGTTTCTGGTTTTATAGTAAATTAGATTATCATAGTATTTTTATTCCTATCTTGGGCGTATGGAATATTGGTTGGTGGTTTATACCATATTTTATTATTATGATGCTTGGAGTTTTTTCAAGTCGCGTTATTGATGGCATTGATGGTTTAGCTGGTGGCGTTATGTCTATTATTTATGGAGCATTTGGAATTATTGGGTTAATACAACACCAATATGATATTGCCGCGTTATGTTTTGTTATTGCCGGAGCCCTTCTAGTATTTTTATGGTTCAATGTGCCTCCTGCGCGTTTTTATATGGGAGAGACCGGTATGATGGCTCTTGTTCTTACATTACCAATCATAGCGTTTTTATTAGATAAATCGCTTTGGATAATAATTATTGGATTTCCTTTAGTTGCTACTGCATTTTCTTCATTTATTCAAATAATATCAAAAAAGTATTTTGGTAAGAAAATTTTCCGAATCGCTCCATTGCATCATCATTTTCAAGCAATTGGTTGGTCATCTCCAAAAGTTGTTATGAGATATTGGATATTCAGTTTAATAGCGGCCATAACAGGTGTATTGTTAGTTCTTGTTGGATAAAAACAAATTCAAATGTATAATGGCATGTATTTATATGTGAAAAGATTATATGTCAACACTACGCTCAACATGGCACAAAACAAAATTTGACAAACCATTTTTTTGGATTAGCGTAGCAATCATTATTATTGGACTTTTCATATTTTTTTCAGCAGCTCTATCTGTTTTGAGTTCTAATCCAGCGCAATTTTATCGTATGCTTATAAGCCAACTCGTACTTGGTTTGTGCGGAGGTATTGTCGTTGGGTTTTTTTTGTTTCGCGTGCCGTACACATTCTGGCAGAAATACGCTCTACATTTTTTTATTGGTTCCTTACTTATAACCGCTCTTGTTTTTGTTCCCGGTCTTGCGCAAAAACACGGAGGTGCAATACGTTGGCTAAATATTGGCCCGTTTTCATTTCAACCATCAGAATTATTAAAGCTAACTTCTATTTTATATATTGCCGCGTGGTATAGTTGGGCAAGCACAAAAATTAATTTGAAGAAACTCGGTATTATTCCTTTAGGTATAATTTGCGCTATAGCTGGCATGTTGCTTCTCCCACAGCCAGATACAGACACTTTGATTGTTATTGTTTGCGCTGGGACAATTATATATTTTGTTTCAGGAATGCGTGCTCGTGATATATTGATTTTGCTAGTTATAGCAATAATAGGATCTACCGCACTTTTATCTACACAGACATATTTGCAAGAGCGTATGAAGACCTTTCTTAATCCGTCTTCGGACATGCTTGATACATCATGGCAATTAACGCAGGGATTCATTGCTATTGGCTCCGGGAGATTGTATGGCCGTGGATATGGTCATAGCATTCAAAAATTTAAATACTTACCTGAAGCGACAAATGACTCAATATTTGCTGTTGTTGGTGAAGAAACTGGATTTATAGGGTCAGTATTCTTAATAGTTCTTTATCTTGCATTTGCATTCCGTGGTTTTTATATAGCTCGTCGTAGTCCTACGATGTTTACTCGTCTTATTGTTGTTGGTTTAGTGTCTTTAGTAATAGTTCAATCATTTTTAAATATTGCCGCAATAGTTGGTGTATTTCCATTTTCTGGTTTGCCTCTTATATTTGTAAGTCATGGCGGTACATCTCTTCTATTTTCTATCGTTATTGTGGCGCTTATATTACATATTTCTCAATACATGCAACGTGTTAGTGTGTTAAATCAATCTCAAGAATAAAAATATCAATCATACTATTTTCTACTTTGATTCAGATTGCATCAGCATCAAAGCATCATCAATTGTCATTGTTCCAACATTCATATTGTCGGGAATGTATATTCGTCTAAGACCTTTTCGTAAGAAAGTGCCAGATTTACTTTTCAAAAGTTGTATTTCTTTTCCTGTCTTTGGGTGTTTACCTAATGAACGAATTAACTCAGTTCCTTTTGGTAATGCTTTTGGTTTTGATAGAAGCTCTAATGCGCGTTCAAATGTAATTGTATATGGGTCATCATTTTTCTTCAATGATCTAAACTCACGATTAACACCAACATATGGTCCAAAGCGTCCTATATTCGCTATTATTGGTTCATTAAGAGTAGGGTGTGTTCCTAACTCACGTGGAAGAGAAAGAAGCTTGGTCGCTTGCTCAAGAGTCAGCGTTTCTGGTTTCATTCCACGTGCTAAGCTAGCGCGACGTGGCTTCGGTGCTTCTTTATCATTCTTATCAGGATTATCCCCCAATTGTACATATGCCCCAAATTTACCTTCTATTGCATATATGGGCAGATTGGTGTCTGGATCATTACCAATAACAATGCCGTTATTTTTACCAAGTTCTTTCCCATCAACTGTTAAAGCGCCACTACAATCTGGATAATTACTGCAAGATATAAATTTCCCATTCTTTCCCAATTTTATAACCATATCTTTCCCGCAAATAGGGCATAGTAAATTAGAATCAGCGGGGCCTAAATTAGTAATTTTTTCAATCCCTTCTTTCATTTCAATTTCTTTATGAAATGGAGAATAGAAATTTTTAAGAATAGATAAATATTTTGCTTTTCCATCAGCTATCTCATCCAAGTGATTTTCCATTTCTGCTGTAAATGTGTCACTTATATATACAGGGAAGTTTGATTCTATGAAAGAACTAACAACATCGCCAGTGTCAGTTGGTATAAGAGTGCGTCCATCTTGAGCAACATATTTTCGTTCAACAAGTGTTTGTATAATAGATGCGTATGTTGAAGGACGCCCAATTCCTCTTTTCTCCAATTCTTTAATAAGTCCAGCTTCACTATATCGATTTGGTGGTGTTGTAAATTTTTCTTCCAACTCTAAATTATGAAGTTTTAACGATTCTTTTTCTTTTAAATGTGGCACCTCAATATCTTCTCCACGTGATATCGGGTCAGCTTTTAACCATCCATCAAATATTACTCGTGAGCCATTAGTGCTAAAGTTAGGAATTGATGATGTAGAAGATGTCTGTGATGATGTGATATTTGCTGATACTTTTGTTCGGATAACATCAGCTGGCGCCATTTGTGATGCAATTGTACGACGCCATATTAGATCATAAAGTCGTTTCTCATCATTTGTATTTCCACGATGTGTGTTTGCATCAATAACAGTTGGTCTAATTGCTTCATGCGCCTCTTGTGCATTTTTACTACCAGATTTGTATTGCACAGGATGTACGTATGATACTCCGAACATACTACTAACAAGGGCAATAATTTTTTTCTGTCCTTCAAACGCAAGTAATGGCGAATCTGTGCGCATATATGTTATGTGTCCAGCTTCGTATAATTTTTGCGCAGTACGCATTGTGCGTGATGCTGAAAATCCAAGTCGTGTTGAAGCAACTTGTTGAAGAGTAGAAGTAATAAATGGAGGTTTCGGATTTCTTTTTTGTTGCGTCTCTTCAATCCCTACAACGCCCCACGTTCCTTCTTTCGCCAACTTCACTATACGCTCCGCTTCTTTCTTATCAGTTGGTTCCACATCACATACAAGTGTGAATTTACTTTCATTCACTTTCGCTTGTCCGCCTACGGCAGACAGACGTGAAAAAATACCACAAATGTTGTAATACGCTTCAGAAGAAAAAGCGCGGATTTCACGCTCGCGCTCCATTATTATACGAAGTGCAGGAGATTGGACACGTCCTGCTGATAATCCATAACGTACTTTTTTCCATATCAATCCAGATAGCTCGTACCCAACGATTCTATCAAGAACACGACGTGCTTCTTGTGCTTGTCGTAAGTCCTGGTCAATAGTACGTGGATGTTTAAGCGCTTCAGTCACAGCATCTTTAGTAATAGAATTGAATGTAGCGCGTACAATTTTCTTCATTATTACTTCTCCTAATTCCTCTCGTAGAACTTCAGCAATATGCCATGCTATGGCTTCGCCTTCGCGGTCCATATCAGTTGCAAGCACTATTACATCTGCTTTTTTTGCCTTGCTTACTATATCATGTATAACTTTTGTTTTACCGGGTATAACTTGATAATGAGGAATGAAACCATCATCAATATCAATTGCGTTTTTATTTGATTTTGGCAAATCACGAATATGACCAATACTGGATGTAACGACATATTCTTTGCCAAGATACTTACTAATGGTAGATGCTTTTGACGGCGACTCTACGATACCTCATTGCATATAGT
>Ga0209542_10017483_pt1 | contig 11737 bp, 14 predicted proteins | sample RifCSPhighO2_01_FD_184028 | JGI IMG/M metagenome (GOLD analysis project Ga0209542, IMG submission 184028) | Soil microbial communities from Rifle, Colorado - Rifle CSP2_plank highO2_0.1 (SPAdes) (version 2) | ecosystem: Environmental > Terrestrial > Deep subsurface > Rock core/Sediment ...
AAGCGAAAAAAGGTTTTGGAAAAAACCTTTGGTTTGTTCTTCGTCGGTCTCCCTTTCATCAGAAAGGTTTACTCCTTTCCTATCATCAAGGAGAAGGAGAACCCCAGAGCAAAAGCGGATGACCCGAAGACTTGGATTGATCGCCAAGATAGACCGGAGATGGTAGACGAGTTGCGTTGGAAATTCCCCCGGCCGATCTTAGTACCGGATGTGGAGTTTTCGGAGGCTCTCAAGGCCACCATCTTGGTCCTATGCAAGTTTGAAGTCTTAGCACCCGTTGTGCCAGTCTTCATTCAACACGCTAGATTTTTTGAACTTCTTGCGGCTTATGTCCGTAATGGGGTGATCAACTACTGTCAAAAAATGAGTCTTAATGACTTCATTAAGGCAGACAAGAAAGACGGAGGAGATATGTCCACAAAAATCATTGCGGACATCAATTCCTTCGTTGAAAAAGAGATTGGCATTCGTCTGACTGGTCTTGGGGTTACAAATTACGAGGCCGAAGAGGATGAGACCAGTAAGGCCTTGGCCGCTAGTGAGAAAGCCAGACTGCTAGCTGAAGCGGCCGCACAGCGGGCTGAAGGAGAAGCTCGAGTAGCCGACATCGTCGAAACTGTAGCCGACCTGATTAACAAAGGGGTATCCCCCGATGTTGCGGCACAGGTCGCTCACGGAGTCGGTAGAGCCGAAAGGTTCACTAGGAGTGACTCGAAAATCACAACTCTAGTGGATGGTGGAGGATCTAATGTCGCTGTCCCCCTCCCCCAAGGAGACCGGAAATGAAACTAGTATTTTTATTGATCGGATTTTTGACCGTCCTCTTCGTCGGCCTTCTCATTTACAACAAGAAGGTCGACATGAAGAGGGTGGGTGTTAAAAACCCACTCTATGCAATCATTGGGGTAGCCCTACTGGCTCTTGCCGGTTGGTGGGCCTATGGCCGGTGGACTACATCCACCCCATCAGCCCAAGCGAAGATTACTCCGGTTGAGTTTGAGGTGGTTGCTCCTCCTGTCGGGAAATGGAGCGATAAAATCCCCACTCTTCACGGAGAGATGTTCCTACCCCACGGCCCGATTTTGTTCCAAACAGATAACTTTCAAGTTATCGAGTTGGACGATGTGGCCGTGAAAAAAAATGCCGCGCCGATAGTTCGAACGGCGTGGGTACGAGTTCAATCCAGAACCACGGAGTCAGTCAAAGTGACCGTCTCAAGATAGTGTGCGGAAACTTCGCACACAAAAACCGCCCAGTTTCTCGCGAGACTCGGCGGTTTTGTTTTTTATCTTTATCTTAGAAATTGTCCCGCATCCGGACCGACACTAACCCCGAATGTAGCCAAAACAAACTTGATTATTCCGTAAACCGAAAACATTATTATCATCCCGATAATTCCCCACAATATGGCATTTTGAGCTTCTTTTCTGCTACTATCTCCAGCCTCCAACCGTAAAAACTTGACTATTCCATAGAAGAAATAGACAAAAGATACTCCAAAGGCCAAAGCTATAAGAGGGTTCAGAATTAAATCATTCACCCTGCCGAGGAAAGGAACAATAGTCATAATTAAGACAATTACAAAAACGGTTTAGATAGTAGGAATCAGTCCACCGCCCGATCCTCCGGTATCAATACCAACTGTTCCAGCCAGCCAAGTTATAAGACCGAAAATGGCAGCCATAACAAAGATGGCCACGATTCCCCAAATCATTATACCCTTACCTTTTTTAGCCGCTTCAGGGTCACCGGCCGAACGAATGAAAGTGATAAGACCCCAGAAAAAGTAGATTATAGCAAGAGCAAACAAAACCGGTAATACATTATTTAGAAGGTTTTTAATATTCTCCACCAGACCCTCCAAATTACCCAAATTTTGAGCAAAAGCTAACATTGGCGAGAAAGCTAATAAACCGTATACAATTTTCTTCATATTTTTTTATCCGACCAAATATTTGGTTTAGGATGAATTATTGTTAATAAATTGTGTTTGACTGTTTAACCACTAAATTATAATACAAATCTAACCCAAAAACAATCAGATGTGGATAAACTAATTATCAACATGGATAACAGCTACCATTATTATCATCACAATATCCTGAAGGACAGAACCCCCCTTGTGGTAGTGGTGTAGGTAAAACTTCCGAAGGAACAGATGTTCCTGGAAGTTGAACCTGAACAGGTGTTCCAGGTCGTATACCAATCATATCACCTATAAAATTCAAAATCCCATAAATCGACAAAAAGACAAACAAAGCCACAATTCCCCAAATCATTTTTTTCTTGCCACTTTCTCGGGTCTGATCATTACCGGCATCTTTCAATATAAATTGACCAATCCCCCAGAAAAAGTAAATCATTGAAAGAGCAAGGAGAATCGGAACTACTAGACCCAACAAACTGTGAATTTCTTGAAGCAAAGCTCTGGCCCCGCCCAAGGCGGCAAAAGTTGTTAAAGGAACAAAACTTATAAAGATGTAAAATATTTTTTTCATTTTATTAATAATATTGTTAACTTAATTAAATAATAATTTTATGAAGCCGGCAATTCGGCGCTTGTTTTCAGTGTTGGAATGGCCGGGTCTTTCGGACCTATTTCCAAGTCGCTTGATACCAGACCTATGATGGTTTTAAAGGTCAAAAGAATAAACAGCACCAAGATTCCCCAAGCCATATAATTTTTGCCTTCTTTTATTTTTTCCGGCTTGTCAGCGTTAAGAATAAACTTTGACAATCCCCAGAAAAAAACGATAAAAGCCAGCCCGGAAAGTATGGGAACGAGGACATAAATCATGTCCAATATATATTCTATTGTCGTTTTAAAAGTACTGTCAGCCAAAAAAAATGTAGGGGTGTTCATATTATTGTGTTATTGTGTGTTAATTAGGGCTTTTATTGTACTTTCAACCGCCTTGGCTATACCGACCGCCCCCAGAAGGATTCCGGCCCCAATCAGCGACCAAAGAAGTCTTTGTTGAGCTTTTTCTATCTCAGTTGGGTTACCTTGGGCGGTTAAAAATGTAAAGCCGGCATAAATAATCCATAACACCACCGCAACCACTGCAATCGGCATAATGATTTTTTCCAAAATGGTGGTTATAAGAACCATCAAATCATCTCCTCCTTTAAAGGGATTTTCAATATGACCCTTTATAGAAGTTTCTGCTGGTGGAGTAGTCGGTTTGGGTTGGGCTAAAACAAAAACAGGGACCATAAAAAAACTCGTGACTAAAACGAATATTGAAATTTTTTTAATTATTAACATATAGATTAATTAGTTAGATAAAAGCGATGGTATTTTTTCTGAATCAACCAAAGCGTTCATAATTAGAGTAACAATAAGCCAAGCGGCTAGGATAAAAAACAATCCCATAGCCACTTTTCTTAATATCTCTTTGGCTGCATCTCTCTCGGCCGGTTTATCACCGGAAATCATAAATTTAAAACCGGCTATGACAATGGCAATGACAGAAAGAAAAAGAACAAGAGTGACGGCATAGTTAACAACCTTCTTTATGGCTCCTATAAAATCATCAAAATCACAATTACCCACAATTCCTTTTTCATCGACACATTCGTATGTAAGACCGATTCCCTCATTGCCTTTTTTCTCATTGGCTGGACTTGGAAGAGCATTGGTGATAGAAGGTAGAAATACCAAAGCAATCATAAAAACCAACCCTGCAAGCACGCTAATTCTTTTTGTACTTTGCTTTTGCATTTTTTACGGACTTTTTACTTAAGTAAATCTCCGAGTTCCACATCGGCCCGACTCAAAGCATCGCTCAATCTGCTTTGACCGCTGGTTATCTTCTCTATCATATCACGAAAAACTCTTTCACTTCCAACGGAATCCGGGTCAATCCAAGAACGAGAAATCAGAGCCGAATTGTAGAAAACCACTCGAAAAGCATCAACCGGTTTATCGGCCAGCAAATCTCTGCGAACCGGAGGTAAATTTGTAGTCTTTTCCAATTCCTTGATGGTAACTGATTCTGTTAGGCCGTTTATGGCCAAAAAGGCGCTGGCTACTTGTTTTGATTGTTTGACAATGGCCAAAGCGTACATTCTTCCGAAAACAGTCTTCTTGTTGGTGTCTCTGATTTGAGGAACATAAGTCACATCAAAATTCAGATTTGGATTTTTTTGCTGAATGGAAAAAACTTCGCTGGCAAATCCCAGATATGTGGCCAGACTGCCGGACAAGAACATATTGAAAGAGTAAGGTAAGGAACGATTCCAAGTGTAATTGGGAGATGAGGGGTTAGAAAATTGAGTGTAGAAATTAACGGCGCTTTGGCTGGGAGCAATCGGATAATTGAATTGGTCATTTAGAACGGAGACGACTCCTTGGTTGTCGCGACCGGTTATGGGAGTTCCGGCCTGCAACAAAAGCGTGGTTAAAATTTCTTTGGCATTGGTTATGTTGCGCCACTCACCCAAAGCAATGGTACTTTGAAGAACGTTGGCATTGGCATCTCGACGGGTAATTTTTTCAATCATGGAATAAAGCTGGTCCCAATATCTGGGCGGTTCGGAGATTAAACTGTTTGAAAACAAATCTCGATTCCAATACATAACCATCGGGTCAACCAGAAAAGGAAGGGCAATAATCCCATTTGGAGCCAAAAATATCTCACCGGTTTCTATGAAAGTATCCTTGAAAGATCTTTGGGAATAATTTTTATATGGCAGGACAAAAAGTTTATTACGATTTTTATATATATAATCGTCTCTCAATATGACAATATCCGGTCCAGCTCCTTCGGCCAGAGCGTTGACAAATTCATTGTCAAAAGTTGAGGAGTCTTTTTTAACATAAGCTATTTTAATTAGTTTATTCGATTTGAGAGATGAGTTTTTATAAGCTGAATCAAAAATGTCGACAGGAACGGTTCCCCAGACAATAAGATTGGCCGATTGACCGGAAGAGTCCCCTTTTGACAGAGCAAAAATAATGACACCAAAAACGAAGGAAACTGCAAAAATGGCTGTAACAACTATCTTAAAAGTACTCATCCCGGTAGTGAAAAATGACATCGTTTTACAAACTTGGTGTCATTTAAATTATTAAATACTAGATTAACTACGACCATTTGATTATTGTGAATTATTGAATTCATTCTATGTCATTTTCTACTACCGGGTCATTATAATTTCTTAAATATCAAACCATAATGATGAGCTCCGGCCATAATTTCCCTATCCAAATGAAAACCGTTTTTTTCAAACAGTTCCATAGCCATATCTTTTCTGAAAACCGCCTCCGGCTTGGGACCAAGCCCGCCGAAAGAATCCGTCCAATCAACCGCTAAAACCCTTCCTCCGGTATGAAGAACTCGTTTTGCTTCCTTAACTACTCCGTCCTTGTTTTCAATTTGAAATAAAATGTTGGACAAAAAAACCAAATCAACGGAATTGTCTCTTAATTTAGTACCGTTCGGTTTTTCTATATCTCCCCAAATTACTTCAATATTATAAACCCCCTCTCTGGTGGCATTATTTTTTAATTTGGTCAGCAAATCTTGTTGAATATCAATAGCATAGACTCTTCCTGTAGAAATAAGGGCCTTACCAGCAGCTAGACTATAATGTCCCAACCCACTGCCAAAATCGGCAATCTCCATTCCGGCCTGAATTCCACACTGCTCCACATTTTTTACAGGATCAGAAAACATAAAATGAGTTATGAAGTTAAAAGTTTATAAAGTCCGTAAAGTAATACTGCTCTTGTATTATAACTCTCTTTCCTTATTAATAAAACTGTGGACAACCCCCCTTGCTGTCAAGACTCACTCTTGACATAATACAAATGTCAAGAGTGAGTCTTGACACTAATAAACATAAGAATGAAAAATAATATTTACAAAGAATTCGCACCAGGGGTTATCGCCCATGTTTATAACAGAGGGAACAACAAAGAAGAAATCTTTCTTGATGAGCAGGATTACAAAGCCTTTCTTTTTCGTATCGCTTTAGCCTTAGGTTTTAAACAAGAAGAACTCAAAAATGAAGGTGTGTTAAACATGCCATACTCTAGAATCAGAATAGAGTCCGGCGGGAAAAACAAATTCAAAATTCACTCTTTTTGTTTAATGCCAAATCATTTTCATCTATTAATAGAACAATGTGGCAACGAATCAATTTCTAAATTTATTTCAAGAATTTGCATCAGTCATGGAATGTATATAAATAAAAAATACAAAAGAGTAGGTCATCTTTTACAAGGTAATTTTAAATCAAATATAATTGAAGACGATGCTCAACTAATGTGGACCTCGGCATACATTCATATGAATCCTGTTAAAGACGGCATTGTAAAATCACCGGAAAACTACATATGGAGTAGTTATAAAGACTATATTGAAAGTAGAAACCTGCCAATTGTGACAAAAGACTTACTCTTAGGTTTGCTAGGAGACAAAAACCAATTCCAAAGAGAAACCTTAAATTACAGTAAAAAAGACGACTTTGAAGAACCCGCTTTTTGTGTCAAGAGTGAGTCTTGACATGTTATGATGATTATGAGGAACTCGATTTTGTGTCAAGATTCTTTGTGTCAAGACTCACTCTTGACACAAAGAGAACTAGAGACAAATCAAACTTGCTATTGAATCCCCTTCGCGCAGTTTCATCACTCGGACACCTTGGGTTTGACGACCAAGATTCGGAATTTCTTTGGAATCAACCCGAATGACTTGAGATTTTTTGGAAATAGCCACCACTTCATTTTCGCCATTATCAAAAATCTTGGCTGAAATAAGTTTTCCGGTCTTTGGAGTAACCTTAGCGGTTTTGATACCAGAGCCACCGCGATTTTGCACTTTATATTCATCTATATCGGTCTGTTTGCCGTAGCCATTTTCAGAAATGACCATCAAAGTAGCCGAATCTAACTCATGAGAGACCGTTTCAGCCGAAATAACCTCATCACCTTTTCCAAGTTTAATCCCCCTGACTCCCATGGCCGTCCTACCCATCTCTCTAATATCTGCTTCTTTAAAATGAATTGATTGGCCTTTGGCGGTTACCACCACCACCGTATCTTTTTTGTGAGTAAAAGAAGCGGAAATGAGAGCATCTTTTTCATCAAGTTTTATGGCAATAATTCCGGAAATGCGAACATCGTGAAAACTGGCTGTTGCCACTCTCTTGGCTATTCCATTTTTTGTAACCATCAACAGGGAACTTTCCGATTTTTTAACTTCTTTCGGCATCGGTAAAATAGAGGTTATCTTTTCACCTTCGGACAGTGGTAAAAAATTCATAACCGACTTGCCTCTAGTGGCCCGACGCCCCTCCGGAATATCATACATTTTGGTTTGATAAGCTTTGCCTTTGTCAGTAAAGAAAAGCAGATCGCTATGAGTTGAACCAATCAATAAATGAGTAACAAAATCTTCCTCCTTGGTATCCAAATCAATCACCCCGACTCCCCCGCGCTTTTGTTTACGAAATTCGTCGGGATTGGTTCTTTTAATGTATCCACCGGCGGTCAAAACTAGAGCGTTTTCTTCGTCCGGAATCAAATCTTCAACCGATAATACTTTTACTCCGCCTTTGATAATCTTGGTCCGACGCTCATCACCGTACTTTTCTTTTATTTCTTTACACTCGTCTTTTATAATCCCCAAGATTTTTTTCGGATTGGCCAGAATCTCTTTCATTTGTTTAATGAATTCTTGAATGGCCTTCAACTCATCCTCTATTTTCTTTCTCTCAAGACCGGCCAGACGGGACAACTTCATCTCCAAAATGGCTGTGGCTTGAATCGGAGAAAACTTGAACTCTTTTATCAAATTTTTGTGAGCTTCGGTGGTATCTTTTGACCCTTTAATCAACTTGATAATTCTATCAATATGATCAAGGGCTTTTTTCAAACCAAGTAAGATATGTTCTCTCTCAAGAGCTTTTTTCAGATCAAACTCCGTTCGGCGTTTTATAACCGAGACTCGATGAAGAATAAACTCTTCCAAAATATTCTTGAGGGACATGGTCTCCGGCACCCCATCAACCAAAGCCACCATATTGTAATGAAAGGCCTCCTCAAGTTGAGTGTGTTTGTAGATATAATTCAGAACGGTTTGAGGATGAGAAGTGCCTTTCAAATCAACAACTATGCGAATATCTTTAGCCGATTCATCGCGAAGCCCTTTGATTCCATCAAGTTTTTTATCACGAACCAATTCGGCAATCTTGGTTATCAGATTGGCTTTATTTACCCTATAAGGAATGGAGGTAATGATAATCTGAAATTGTCCGGCTTTATTTTCCACTATCTCCGCCTCTCCGCGAGTGACAACCCCCCCTTTACCATTGGCATAAGCATGGGCTATGTCTTTAGTATTGAAAGCCAAACCGCCGGTTGGAAAATCGGGACCTTTGACAAATTGGAGTAAATCTTCATTAGCCGCCTCGGTATTATCTACCAGATATGAAACGGCATCCATCACTTCGCCAAGATTGTGAGGAGGAATGTTGGTAGCCATTCCGACGGCAATGCCAAGAGTTCCGTTTAAAAGGAGGGCGGGGACTGTGGTCGGCAAAACCTTCGGTTCTTTTTTTGTACCATCGTAATTGGGAACAAAATCAACAGTTTCTTTTTCAATGTCGCGCAAAAGTTCCGATGAAAGCTTAGTCATTTTGGCTTCAGTATATCTCATGGCAGCTGCCGAATCCCCATCTATTGAGTTGTGCACAAATATCCCAGCTGAAAGAGCAAAATTATGTGTACCATCAATTGTTAAATCGTATACATCTTCTTTTTGATTAATAAATTCCACCCTCTCAACTTTGTGATTATTATATGCATCCTGTGATAATTCTTTGACACTTTTATTTGAATAAAATTTTGGCCATACACTTTCCCATTTTGGAGCTTTACCATATGGATAGACAATATTTCGATATTGTTCATATAAAATCTGATCAATGGCTCCTTTTTCTTCTAGAGTTTTTTTACATATTGCAAGAAATTTCTTTTTCCCTGTAATATTTGTAGTGTGATTTTTGTTTCCTTTGATAATTTTTTCATGCATTGATTTTTGATATTCTGGATTCTGCCAAAGTCGTTTGAGAGTATTCGTGAGACGCTTACTTACCACTTCTTTTTGTTCTGGATGATTAATATAATATTCTTTATTAACACGACTAAGTATTTCTCTCATTGCAGATATATAACTTTTATTTTGCCAATTTTTAATATTACGATTTGTCATATGTTCTGAATATACTTGTCTATTTTCAGGTATAGACCAAAATTCTTCCCTACCTTTTTTTAATTTTTTCACATATTCTGAGTCATTTTTATGACGCACTTGTGAAAGTTCCGCATGTAGCATCCAGTGTTCTTTCCATCCCATTCTTTCTATATTATCTGGGTTAGCATTTAATTTATTAAAATCTTTGTGGTGTCTAACTCGTCCACGAGATAAAGTATATTTACCAATTTCTAGATTATAGGCGTCAGCCAAATGATGAACAAAAATCCATTCTTTATCTATCGGTTGATATACAAGCGGATAATCAACCAATGCTGGTTTAGTATCTTCAGCAAGAGATAATCTTTTATACAATGGCATTAAGGAATCTCCCGCTTTAAGATTTCTGGCTTCACGGTATTCTCCGTCTCTTAACATGAATTTATGATTTAATGTGCAACGAATTTCTTCTTTATTATCTAGTATCACCTTTATGATTTCTGCACCCTTAATCGTTAAGCGAGGTTTTTTGATTTGAGCAATTTTGATATAACCTTCTTCATCTACAGTATATGTATAATTTTTCTTTCCCTGTTTCTCCTCCTCTACTAATTCTCCAAAAGAAAGACTGCGTCCATCAACTAGTTCTACTTTTGTATCTATTGTGAAACAACCAAAATTTCCTTGACCTAAAACCAAAGGGTAACGCATGGTAAAATCCTGAGCCATCTTGACCATTGAATCATAAACCGCCACATCGCCGTGGGGGTGGTAATTTCCCAAAACCTCTCCGACAACTGCAGCCGATTTTCTTGATTTCGCCCCGGCAGTCAGCCCCAATTCATTCATAGCAAAAAGCACTCGACGATGAACCGGTTTCAAACCGTCTCTAACATCAGGAAGAGCTCTGTCGGTAATAACCGACATGGCATAATCAATGAAGGATGTCTTCATTTCGTCCACTATTTCCTGCGAGATAACGCTTAATCTTTCAGGTATTTTTGGTTCGTCTGCGTCTTTTTTAGGCATAAAATAAAAGGTTTGTACTGATATTATAGCATAAACGACTGAAGAAAAAAAGCTTTTTTACTCCGAATTTAGAACATCGGAGGGGGTGGTGGTAGCCTCTGGAATAACCAGTCCGGCAGATATTGAATAGATGGATTCTTTTAGTTGGGTAAACTGTTCTCCTATGGCCGACGCTCCCGTTTTAAATGTCTCTCCAAAAGTTTCAATGGGGCTCGGTTCAAGATTTGAAACTCTTTCCGTTCTCTGCTGTCTTCGTTTGAAATCCGGATAAATAACGGATAACCAGATTACAAAAATAAGTCCGGAAAAAAACAGAGCAATCAAAAAAGCGATTTGTTTTTTAACCCTGTCCGGTTTTTGTCTTAATTTTTCAAGAAAATTGAACATAGATAAAAAATTTACAATTTAGGAATTTAAAATTTAAAATTAATTTCTAAATTCTAAATTCTAAATTTAAAATTTTAAATTGTTTTAGACTTTGTCTAAAACGACGACGTCTCCCTCTTTTCCTTCCAAATCTTTCCTTTTTATGGTCAATTTATCAATCGGTTTTATCCCTTCTTCTCCGGCTTCTTTCAAAAAGGTTTTCAGAGAATTGGTTAGGCCGACCTCTCCGTAGTGACTTGGGATGATTATTTTCGGTTCAAATTGAACCGCCAATTTATGAGCAGTGGCCGAATCCAACACCCCCTCTCCGCCAATCGGCACAAAAAGTATATCAATACCGTCAATGTCTTCCTTGGTTTTAGCCGGAATATCTTTATCACCCAGAGCACCCAGAAAACAGAGATTTATTCCCTCCAGAGAAACCGTATATATAGTATTGATTTTTTCTTCTCCTCCATATTTAGATTTTGACGGGAAACCTTTTATAAAAACCCCGGAAACCTCGTATTCACCCGGACCGTTTATCAAAAATGATTCCTTGTCTCCACGGGAAGTGATATCAGCACCATTATGTTCGGGGCTGTTTAGGGAAATAAGGGTAATGTCACTGCCAAATGTAGTACTTTTAAATTTGGACGATTTGGAAATAGGATTGACAGCGATTGTCGTATCGCTAAAAGTAACCTTGAAAAAATCAACCCCGTGGTAAGTTATTATCATAATGCGCTAAGCATAACGCATTATGATAAAATTTTCAATTTTTGGTTCGACTTCGCTCACCATCCTGAGCCTGTCGAAGGACAATTTTTAAACAATTTTCAAAGCCGACGATTCTGTCGGCTCCCCGACTTAATACGTCGGATTTTTCAAACAGGTAATCCAATAATATACGATATATCGTATATTATTGGATTTTTGTAAAAGAAAAGCCCCGACAGATGGAACTACATTATCAGTGCTTTTCCTATCTGGGGACTTGGGGGGTCGTTTGCCTAGGTGTCACCTAGGCAAAAGTATTTTTGAAAATTCTTGTTTGAAATGCAACTCGTATTTAGAATTAAAATATGAGAAAATCATTTGTGCATTTAGACTTTAGAGCTCGTGATAGGATTGAGGCT
>Ga0209542_10017485_pt1 | contig 11736 bp, 13 predicted proteins | sample RifCSPhighO2_01_FD_184028 | JGI IMG/M metagenome (GOLD analysis project Ga0209542, IMG submission 184028) | Soil microbial communities from Rifle, Colorado - Rifle CSP2_plank highO2_0.1 (SPAdes) (version 2) | ecosystem: Environmental > Terrestrial > Deep subsurface > Rock core/Sediment ...
GAATAGTTAGATACTTCATACAGCAAGCTAGCCACGATTTCAACATCCAAAGCGCAAATAGAAAAGCTTTCCGTATCACTAAGGTCTACAAATCTTTTTCTGGAAGGCCCAAAAGAAAACATAAACTTTTCGACTTTGGAATGCATCTTTTTTCTCAATGAAATTAGATATGCATTGGGGGCAGTATATTTAACCAGCGTAGGCGCCACCGGAGGTTCATCCCTACCATCCGGACAAAATGGTTTACTTGAGCAAGCTTGTTTCATACTCTCGCCAAGATCGCGCAATTCTTGATACTCGGATGACATTAATCTCGAGATCTGGTCCTCAAGTGTTCTGGCATTGGTAATTTGCCCAACACTCGTTCTAATACCATTAAAGAGCCAATAGCGCGCAACATCAAAGGCTCTTGCCTTCATCGCCCTTTCATACGCTTCCTGACTTTTGTCCTGAGGTTTGGGATTATTTTTTATCAACCAGTCAAAGCATTTCGCGGAATAACGTACATACTGCTTCATAAGAAATGATGCAACTACAACATATGATTCATTTAGAGTTTGTGAACCGGCAAGAGAACTCGGTACAAAAAAAGCATCAGCACCAGTAAAATCCTGATAGCGAGTAGATTTTTCCTGGCCGTCCCAAAGACTTTGGTCTTCCAACTCATAAGCGGCCAATTCGGATATGCCCTCAAAGGCAAGACTTACGTGAGCATTATCAGCAATTGATCTATGGCCATAATTGAAATAGTTAGTATCCAAAAACTTGCCGGCCTTGTCATCGCTTATATCTTTTATACTCTGCCTTATAGATAAGGCAGATCTAGAATATTTGGCGTAAGCATATGCCAAAACCTCCGGCGACCACCCAGCCAAAGCAATAATTTCTGACATGTAATTCCTCATATTTTAAATAACAAATACCAAAGGATGTTAACAAAAACAAATTAGCAGGTCAAACAAAAAGCCCTTTCTGGGGCTTATTTTTTGGAATCTATTACGGAATAAATCGTACCTCTTACATGCTCAAAAATTTCAGCTGGTGTACTCTCAGCATTTACAAGGTGGCAGTTAGGGTAATCTCTGGCAAGGGCAATATAGTTTTCTCTCACCACAGACAATGTTTCTATGTTTTCATGCCCGTCAAGTCGTCTTTCCGCGCTCCTACATCTTGCAACAGCTTTTTCTGGATCAATATCAAATATAAATATGGCATCAGGCCATATAAAATCAGGACCGATTATGGACATGTTCATCCTCATCAATTCCGGAATCTGAAGAGGCGTCTGAGCTCCAAAAACCATTGAGGCCCTAGAACGGTCTGACAAAACAATTTTGCCATGAGTCAGTGCTGGAATTATTACTTCCCTGTAATTATCTCGGCTGTCTAGAGCGAACCATGTCTGGAAACCAAATAGATTATGGGAATGCAACCCACCCTGCCTGAATAAATCATCATAAATATGGGCTCCCCAAAAACGTTCACTCCTGGGTTCCTTAGTGGTAACGACTTTTTTTCCAACACCTGCATAACCATGGCTATGCAGTTTCTCTTCGAGATCTTGGGTTGCCAATTTAAACTGGGTTGATTTACCAGAACCATCTATTCCTTCAAAAGCAAAAAAAGAACCAGGGTAGGGATTCGGGATCACACATCTCCTTGATTTTTTAAATAACTAAAAATCAGCTTTCGGCTGATTTTTAGTTTATACTTTAATTTTAAGTTTGCAAATTCTATTTGATTTCAATTCCCATAGAACGAGCGGTACCCTCGATTATTTTCATAGCACCCTCAACATCGTTTGAGTTTAGGTCAACCATCTTGATCTCAGCTATCTGACGAACTTGGTCTTTGGTAACTTTGCCAACTTTTGATTTATTTGGAGTACCGGAGCCCTTATCAGCACCAGCAGCCTTCCGAAGCAAAAATGCAGCCGGAGGAGTTTTCATCACAAAACTGAATGTCCTATCTTCGTATATAGTAATCTCGATAGGTGTAACCTCTCCAATCTTTTCTTTCGTTGCCTCATTAAACTGGCGGACAAAGTCCCCAATATTAATACCGTGTGGTCCCAAAGCGGTACCCACCGGAGGTGCAGCAGTGGCCTTACCGGCATCCAACTGCAATTTTAGAATTGTTTTTATTTTTTTTGCCACTGCTTCGCTCCTAATAGAGCTTCCTCTTTCGTTAAAACTTCAGAGGACAAGTCTAAGTGCTTTTTCGACTTGACCTGCGAAGCTTTAGCGCAGAAGGTAGCTTTAGCGTAGGAGAGCTATAATAAATTCTATATTTTCTTAACCTGTAAAAAGTCTAGCTCAACTGGCGTTTCTCTACCGAACATTGTTACTAATACCTTGACTCTACCACGTTCCTCATCAATCTCAGCAACTCTGCCATCAAAATCCTTGAATGGACCGTCAACTATCTTAACACTATCACCAATAGCAATGTCAAATTTATACTTGGGTTCATCCACACCCATCCTCTTCATAAGTCCCTCTATTTCTTCATTGGACAAAGGAACTGGGATAACTCCAGCACCTATAAAACCGGTGACATTCGGCGTGTTACGAACCACATACCAAGAATCATCTGTAACAATCATCTCCACTAGGACATATCCGTGGTAGACCTTCTCCTCTACAACCTCCCGCTTACCGCCTTTTATTTTGATTTTTTTCTCTTTAGGAACCAAAACATTGAAGATTTTGTCTTCGTAACCAAGTGATTCTATGCGTTGCTTGAGGTTGCGAGCTACATTATCTTCGTAGCCAGAATAGGTATGTATGGCATACCACTTACGCTCCCCTGATGCTGCCTGCTTAGGCAATTATTAATTCCCGGAAGTCACCTCCTTAGTAAATCGCGTTTAACTTAAGAAGAAACTTGCGCAGTACAACTAAAACTATTTCAAAACAAATTTATTCAACAAAAATGCAAAAACATAATCTAGAACTCCTAAAAAGGCGGCGACTACCAAGCTCACCACAACAACGACCAGCGTGTACTGTATCGTTTGTTTCTTGGTGGGCCAAACCACCCTACCCAATTCCGTTCTTACATCTTTTAGAAAAACATTTAATTTACTCATACTTTAAGTCCATTTTAAAACCCCCGCGGGGGCCTATTTAATTTCCCCTTAAGTATAGCAGATAATATATCAAGGGTCAAATCCAGCCTCTTCTGGGCGGAATTTCAAAAAACGAATTCTCCTCCTTTATACGTCAAGATTCTTAACATTCTTAGCGTGTGTCTGAATAAATTTCTTGCGAGGCAAAACATCCGAACCCATTAATACGTCAAAAATTTGATCGGCTTTTTCGGCATCATCAGTAGTCACCTGTAAAAGAACCCTATTTTCAGGATTCATAGTTGTCTCCCAAAGCTGGGTTGGATTCATTTCTCCAAGACCCTTATAACGCTGAATTGATACCCCGCTGATTTTAACATCTCCGTCAGCACCATTCACAGATGTCACCTCAGCGGCCGGAGCATTCTCAGAAGCTCCATCAACACCGGACACTTCCCAGTCTCCAATCTCGCCCTTACCCTTACCCTTGGCCTTTGATTTTTCATCAGCTGCTTTTTGAAGTTCCTGAATTACCCTATCTCTTTCAGTATCATTATATACATAGTTTACTGATTGGCCTTTTTGAATTTTATACAGAGGCGGCTGAGCTATATATATATGACCGGCCTCAACCAACTGCCTGAAATAACGATAAAAAAGTGTCAAAAGTAAAGTCCTAATATGGGCACCATCAACATCTGCATCTGTCATAATTACAATTTTGTGATAACGAAGTTTGGTCAAATCGAACTCTTCTGCTATCGCAGTACCAAGAGCTATGACCAATGATCGGATTTCTTCTGAAGCCAGCATCCTATCTATACGAGCCTTTTCAACATTTAATATCTTACCCTTGAGTGGCAATATAGCCTGGGTTCTCCTGTTACGCCCTTGCTTGCTACTTCCACCGGCAGATTCTCCCTCTACTATAAACAGTTCCGATTCCTCAGGGTTTTTGGATGAACAATCAGCCAACTTACCCGGCAAAGTAAATCCTTCAAGAGCTCCTTTGCGAATAACACTCTCCTTGGCGGCCTTGGCGGCTATGCGCGCCTTGGCGGCCAATATAACCTTACCCATAATCGCACGGGCATCGGAAGGATTTCTCTCAAGCCAATCTGCAAGCTCAGCATTAATCACAGATTCAACCGCAGTTCTGGCATCAGGTGTACCCAACTTAGCCTTGGTCTGACCCTCAAACTGAGGCTCACGCAGCTTTACAGATATAATAGAAGTCAGACCTTCCCTTATATCCTCTCCTGAAAGATTTTCTTCCTTTTCTTTAAGGAATCCGTTCTTGCGGGCGTAATCGTTGAGGGTGCGAGTAATTGCTGAGCGAAAACCCGTTACATGCATACCACCCTCAATTGTGTGAACATTGTTTGCAAAACTCAATTCATGGCCGGAAATATCATTAGTGTATTGAAACGCAACTTCTACGAAAATATCTGACTGATCCTTACCTATGTAAAAAATGTTCGAATGAGCTGGTTCTTCTCTGCGATTAAGGAAGCTAATATAAGAAACTATACCACCTTCGAAATAGAATGTATGACTGGGAAATTGTTCTTTTTTATCTACGAGTAAGGGCTTGCGAGCATCATTTATAACTATCTTCACGCCCTTGGTCAGATATGCCTGTTGTCGAAGATGGGTAACTATCCTGGTCCAATCAAAAATGATCTCCTTAAATATTTCTGGATCTGGTTGAAAAGTTATTGTAGTGCCAGTTTCCTGAGTCTTGCCTATTTTTTTAACGGGGTACAGAGGTTTTCCTATTTTGTATTCTTGAGCAAAAACATCAGGCTTACGTCTAACTTCTGCCTTCATCCACAAAGACAAAGCATTGACCACAGACAAACCAACACCATGCAAACCACCAGAAACCTTGTATGATTCTCCCCCGAATTTACCTCCGGCATGAAGGGTCGTAGCAGCAACCTCTAGGGCTGATTTCTTGGTCTTGGGATGAATGTCTGTTGGGATTCCTCTCCCATCGTCACTGACACTAACTTTATCCTCAGGCAAAAGACTAACTTCAATATTCTTAGCATGGCCGGCCATTGCTTCGTCCAAAGAATTATCAAAAACCTCCCATATTAAATGGTGCAGACCATCGACTCCAGTAGAACCGATGTACATACCCGGTCTTTTCCTAACCGGTTCCAAGCCGGTCAAGACCTGAATGTCCTTGGCTGAATATGTGGGGTTATTTTCTTTGGACATAAAATTAACTAAGTTCCCTTATTTTAACAAAATTTATAACAAACACAAGCAAATTAAAACGCCCTTTTAAGGCGTAAGTTAGAGCAAGTTTGGAAAGTCTGAAATAATCCCATCCACTCCACAATTTTTCATGTTTCTTATCCCTTTAGGATTGTTAACAGTCCACGGATAAACCATAATTCCGAGTTCATGGGCCATATCAACAATAGTTTTTGTAACACCATTACAAGGAGTAACAGCAATTGCACCCATAGACACTGCAGTCTTCAAAAAAGGCTCCCAACCCATCCTGCTTATTTTAGGGTAATACGTTGCAGCAAGTGCGATATTAAGCGGCCAAGCTTTGAGAAGATCTTCCCACGATGAAGTCGAATCCTCACTTCTGTCGTCATGATCAAAGGCAGAAATCATTACTCGGTTTTTTAATTCCATACCACGGGAAGAAAAAAACTGAAACATGCCCGGCAAATCTTGAGCAATGCCAGACTGCTTTAATTCTATCAAGAAGCGACACCCGCTAGTATAAAAATGGGCTAAGATGAATTCAAGGCGAGGCACATATGCATGATGACCCAAACCTACATCATATTGAAGTATTTGTTCATATGTCAGTTCAGAAACTTTGACCGAGACTCCAGCCACTCTCTGAAGTGACATGTCATGAACCACAACTAATTCCCGATCCCTAGTTCTTCTAACATCCAACTCAATGGCATCAGCTCCAGCCCACAGTGCCCTTTCAAATGATAGGATAGTATTTTCAACCTTACCTTTTAATAATCCCGAATAACCCCTATGTGCAATCTTGAGCATAGGATCTTCTTCCCTTTTCAAAGAAAAACACATTTAAACTTTAGCACATCTGATTATTTAAGTCAATATTAATTTTGCCTGGTCAGATCGTAACGCATTATCATTTCTATCTCACGGACTGGCTTGTCGTCTTTTATTCCAAATGTCCAATGATGCTCGGTTGGATACCCAAGTTTTGAATCATTACTAATAGACTTACCTTCACCAACACAGAAACCTATATGCTTGTGCCCAGTCTCATCTGCCACCCAGATGATTACATCGCCTGCCTCTGGATTACTCACAATCTTCCAATCGCTAGCCAACAAATCAGAAACAGTACCGGCAACCGTAGCGTGAACACCGCCTATCATCTTTAACAAATAAAAGATACTTGAAACGTAAAAAGCACAGGATAAATTTCCATTTTTCAAAATATCAACTTCCTTGCCTTCTTCCTCAAATAAATTATTGCGAAACATCTTCGTCCCCACGCTCCCCTCTATCATCTTAAGCAATGTTGGTTTCAAAAGTTGTTTCATTTTTTAACCATATATAAAAAATAAAGTCTGAGCCCCGACGTAATCTGTCGGGGCGATTTTTATCACTAATATAATTAATAAAAAAACATGAGTCGAGCCCAGCTCGATGTATTGCCCAGCGGAGGCGAACCCTTTTGGCGAGTGCTCGCCAGCCAAAAGGGTTCGCGCAGCTGGCTCAGCAGTTAAAAGTATCGGCCATTTTATCTCAATTCCACCCCAAAAACCTCCGCGGTCCTCTTATAAATATCCGCCTGAATTTTATCAACTTCCTCACTAGTGAGGGTTCTCTCCATACTTCCGTAAACTATACGATAAGTATAGCTGGTGCGGCCTTCTCCAAATTTTTCAACATTCTCATATTTATCCAGTAGCTGCATCTCCACAACCAAATCACCCGCCAAATCCCTTATTAGATCAAAATAATTATTCGGCACAAAATCACTGGCCACAACAAATGAAATGTCTCTGACAATTGTCGGATACTTACTAACCTCCTTGAATTTGTTACCAAGTTTTAGCTGTTTTTTAACTCTAGGATCGTCAGACCAAAGTAACCTGATATCCGGCAACTCCATGCTTATTATCGCAAGTCTCTCAAAACCAAAACCAAATGCCCAACCGTTATATCCCTCGAGTCCCATTTTTTTCAAAACACTTTTTTTCGGCATACCGCCACCCAAAATTTCAACCCACTGGCCATTTAAATCAACTTCTACTTGTATTGACGGGTCTGTATAAGGGAAGGTGTCTTCTAGAAAACGATACTTCGTATCTTCGCCCAGCACTCCTCTCACAACCTTATCAAGTACATTTTTTAACTCATCGACTGGAACAATCCCTTTTGTATCTGCTTGTAGATACAGACCTCCAATCTGGTGAAAAACATTCATGTGCTTGCGATCAATTTCGTCCTTTCGGTAAACCTTGCCATAACAAAGCACCCCTAGCGACTCCTGGTTCTCAATCTTTTTTTTTACCTCTGGCAAATTCAAATAGTAATACCACATCACAGTATCATGTGTGCGTAAAACATTTTTTTCATCCACATAGTATGTATCTGATTTGCTGCGTGCTGGGTGATCCGAAGGAAAATCAAACAAGTCAAAAAGTATATTAGTTGCTATAATTTCCGGTATTTCAATGGAGTCAAATTTTTCTAAAATAGCTACTTTTTTAACCCTTTCGACAATTTCAAATAGCGGACTCCCATCTGTGCGCGACAAATCAGGCATCGCCAGATACCTCTTGATTCGCTCTGCCTCGGGATCGTGCCTCTCGGCTAGCTTATTTTTTAGTTCTACTTCTTCGGCAGATTCAATTTTTATGTAATTACCCATTCTTTAAATAAATCTTTTTATAAAAATAAATATCATAATAGCTGATGCCCCCACCAAACCAACAAAAAAAGAATCGTAAAATATAGGCTCATATGCGGCACTAGACAAAGCGCGCAACTTGACCAATCGACTTTTGATTCCAAAAGTCGCAAGACTTACCGCACTCCATATTAAAATAAAAATAGCTACAAAAAATAAAGACCTTACCAGTAGCGTAGCCTGCTGGGGCTCAACCTTCCACACAATCAAAATTATACCAACCAGAGAAGCAGCCAAAGAAGACCACAGGCCATAAATCTGCCAGATCAACATAATCAAATGTTAACAAAAACATTCCTAAAATCAAAAAGCTGCCTATTTGGCAGCTTTCAAAAACTTCTTTTTGTCATACAGATTATAGAATAGAATATCAACAATAATCACGGACAAGAAAACTAGACATACGGTTTTATAAAAACTCAATTCTAATATAAAGAAGGAGGTTAAGGATACTAGACATGATGGGGCAAAACGAATCATGAATCTATCAAAACTCTGCGGTATTTTACTTATAGCTTGCATGGACAATATGCGCCTCTCTGCATCCAAAAAACCAAAAACTTCCAACAAAGACAGCAAGATAATAAGAATGCTCAGTGAAAGTAAAAAAGTTATGAGTATTAACCAACTAGGTGCCTGCAAAGATATAGCCGATAGGACAGTAATCAGAAGGCAAAGATTGCACAAGTTAACAATATCACCAAAAATAAACTCAATTACTTTTCGAAGCATAATTAACTCTCTTTGTATTTTAAAAATCTATATAGAACAATATCATAATATACACAATAAGTCAAATAAAAAACCCCTAGGATCACTGGGGTCCGCGAGGTTGAGTATCATATTTTGATGTATGGGAGAGCAGATAGATATAGCGAGCAAATATTACAAAAAAGCAAAGGCTTAACAAAATTAGATCCGCCATCAAATAGGTAGTATACGGCAACAACAAGGTCATTACATCTATTAAGGCTACGAAAATTATGATGAAAACAATAAACAATAAAAACCTGGGTTTCTCATTAAGACCATCGTACCACTTATTAAAACTGCTAAGCCGACAAAATCTAATTGCGCAATTCACGATTTCCCTCATCAGGAGTAATTGAGGCGAATACAACTACCAACAAGACTCTGACAATAAACATCGAAAAAGAAAACAAAACAAAAAACAAAACTACCGGCACAACAGAACTTCGTTCCTTAAAAAGCAGTGTAAATATAAGGGTTGCGAAAATAGAAACACCAAAAAGATTTGGATAACGGCCAAAAATCCACTGCGCGATCTTTCCCATGACAATTTACTCTTTTTTAAAAATCCTAGTTAAAAGTAACAGGATAATGATTTTATGTCAACTGGAGCTTTTTTTACAATATATAGTCTGGCACCATATTAGAAGATATATATTTGTCTTTTATTGACGACGGTAAGGAATTAAATTTTTTAACCAGCCCCCGACAATCTGTCGAACCGCAATTGCAATCCATCTCCCAATAATCATCGGCAGCCAAAATGGTGGAGTAATCAATGGTAACCTCGGACCCTTTTTTAATATTTTCCACCGCTACAACAAAAAGATTATCAACAATTTTAGAAACCTTCGAGTTGGGGGTGCATGAATGATTAAGATAATCTCCTATTCTGCCCTCTGGACTTATGTACTTTTCTTTATCAAATCTGAATGTATTTGCGCGGGTCTTTTCATCAAGATCATCCTCCTCATTGCAGGAAATAAAAGAGCCCTTCACCTCAAAAATTTTTTCTTCGGGATAAAAATCACGTTTAGTAAAAATACCTAAACCATTCCTTGATTTTTTTATGTCTAAATCCTTCACGATATATAATTCCGAATACTGCGCGGGCGATGGCCCGCCTGTCGGTAGGCAGGGACTCGGTCTCGACTAAAGTTTTGCCGTCGCAAAACTTTGTCTAACCACCGCCTCGCGATTTTGCCTGTTGGCAAAATATCGCTCCGGCGTTCTCGTCCCAACACAAATAAAACAATTTATTTGCGCGGGCGATGGGACTCGAACCCACGATCCCCTCCGTGACAGGGAGGTGCTTTATCCAGCTAAGCTACGCCCGCCTTCGCCAGCTTGTAGCTGGCTTCGGCGGGGTAAAACCCGCAAAGACAGCGTAAGCTGGATACGATCACCCATTTGAGCTTCGGCGAGACAGCCCCGCTTAACTCAAAGGATTTTGTAAATATATCTGATTTTTAGCAAAAAGAAAAGGACCGCTTGGTCCTTATTTTTATCTATCATAAGACTCTGCACGAGCAGCATCTGATAAAATCTGAAAACCTGTTTGCTCATCAAATGGGTTTTGTTTTTTTAAATCCTCCAAACTCAGAACACCTCTATGACTTATACCCGCCCTTACGCCACCGAGAAGATCACTTATTACCCTGCTTACAGAGCCCTTAACTTTTACCTCCGTGGGTATACCTTCTGGCGACTTTTTGATGGCCTCGGCAACTGGATCATCAAAACCAGCAGCAGTAAATCTTTCTATAGCAGCTTCTTGAGATGCCATGCCACGATACAGTTTATACCTGCCATCCGGCTTATCGTAATCCTTGCCTGGTGTTTCTTCAGTCCCGGCAAAAACCGTACCAAGCATGACCGAACTCGCTCCGGCAAGCAGCGCATGAACTACGTCAACACCACTTCTAATATTACCGTCCGCACAAAGAGGCGGGATTTCTTCATTCATGTGATTAGAGATATAAAGATTCCAATAGATTTCCAGTATTGCAAAAAGTTGAGGAACACCGATGCCCGTGGCAAGTCGGGTCGTACATGGCCCACCGGGTCCTATACCGATTTTAAGACCCTGTACATCTTCTCTCATTAAGGCATGTGCCTGTTCTGAACTACCAATATTTCCAATAACAAGTTCATAATTTCCTAACCTTCGCCTAAATTCGCGTATAGCATTTTTAACTGAGGAGGAGTTTGCCGAAGTAACATCCATAACTATCACGTCAACATTTCTCTTCTTTAATTCCTGAGCTCTCTCTATATAATCCCCCACGGCACCAATCGCTGCGCCAACAATCAAGTTACCCTTAGAATCAAGGTTGGCAAGCGGATACTGACCTAATCTTTCGATGTCCTTGGCAGAGATCAGACCACGAACATAGTTGTTTGAATCAACAACTGGCAATTTTTTGATCTTGTGTCGAATAAGTTTCTGAATAATATCTGCGGCTGAACTGACTTCTTGAAGATTAGACACAATCAGATTACCCCGATCATATCCTGGAACATAGATTCTCTTAGTCATATGAGCGCTAACGCAATCTTTTTCAGGAACAAAACGTATATCTCTTTGGGTCAATATGCCGTCAAGTTTGCCATTGAAATCCAATACCAACAAACTCCCGATTCCATGCTGTTCCATTATATTTCTGGCAGCACCAACTGAGTCTTTATAGCCAATACATATTGGGTTTTCTATTAAAAAGTTATGTGCTCTTTTGGCAGAAGCAACCTGATCAGCCTGTTGATCGGGTGGAATAAACCTATGAATGACTCCCAACCCTCCCTCAAGAGCCATCTTAATCGCCATTTTTGACTCAGTAACATCTAGCATATTTGCAGAAACCAGTGGCTGCTTAAGCGCCACATTAACGGAAAATTTGGTATCGAGCGCTACTCCTGATCTTGATCCAGCAATGTTTTCACCCAGCGGAGGCAACAAAACATCGCGAAAAGTCTTACCTCG
>Ga0209542_10017486_pt1 | contig 11735 bp, 12 predicted proteins | sample RifCSPhighO2_01_FD_184028 | JGI IMG/M metagenome (GOLD analysis project Ga0209542, IMG submission 184028) | Soil microbial communities from Rifle, Colorado - Rifle CSP2_plank highO2_0.1 (SPAdes) (version 2) | ecosystem: Environmental > Terrestrial > Deep subsurface > Rock core/Sediment ...
TCTAATTCCGGTTCTAACTTTGCGTGTTGTTAAAACAATAGGAACCGTCTCCTGCTCCCAAATCCCATGCAGACTCATCGCATCCTGCAATCCAAGATAAGAAGGTTTGAAACAAAACACAATCAAGGGTGTTTCATCGTGGATTGTGTAATAGCCCTTAGTCAGCACCACTATCTCCTTTCTCTTGATCAAATGATTAATAACCGTATAAATGTAATCTTTACTCTGCTTTTTTCCCAAGAATCGCTTCAAGGAACCAATGTCAACTACAGGACTCTCCTTGAAAAACTTTCTGATTTTATCAAGGTATTTTACTTTGCCCATCTTTCAATACCTCTAAATAATTGTTCAGAACTTGGCACTGCCCCAGAAATTATTATCAAAGCCAAATTCTCTTCGTCCTTTGGTTTCACAAAACTACCGAGCAATCTCTTCAATTCTGCATGAACTTTATCTCTTTCTGCATAATTTAACAAAAAGTGGATATCATAAAGATCTCTGATTTTTCTCCTCTTCAAATAAGTTTCAACTTTCTCAAAAACCAATTCCTCAGCAGTTAAAGTAAACACATTAATAAAAAAACCCTCTGATTTCTCGTATTTTCTCGCAATTCCTTTTTTGCTCTGAAAAGTTGCTTCAAATCTCACAGGAATATCGTTAAAAACCATCTCAGAATAAACAGAATTCTCTTTGATTCTGCTTTTGATTATTTTGAATCCCTTCTTCGCTAATAACCCAAAAAAACCTTCTATTTTTTCAACATCTCTGCGGAGATAAGCATCTATATCCTCAGAAAATCTATTGCCGTTGTAACATCTCCATATTGCCGTCCCTCCATGAATTACCGCCTTTGGAAATAAATGATAAAGCTCTTCAACTAAAATATCCTGCACGTACGCTATCTTCTTGTGTTCTGCCTTTCTTAATTTTAAATTGATAGGTATTTTTCCTTCCATTTTAACGATTAACCTAACTTACACATATTTATAAGTTTGGTTGATTTATAAATTTTTCGTGCCTTTGTGATAAATTCTCTTGTTGATGCAAGAAATGTCGTTGGCTACCTCAGATACTGACGTTCTCAATCGCATACCTTCTAACAAATCAAAGACATTATCAATTCAATCTTGATATTAGAATCATATCAGGAAAGCTCTGCTCCGAGAGAGCGAAGTTGCGCTTCAATTTCCCTCCGTCTGGCTCTAGCAGTATTGGAATCAACATTTAAGATATTAAGATACTCTGCCTGCAAGTTTGCTATTATTCTTCTATTAGACCCGGATTTAAATTTCCCAAGTTCGTGAAGAAAGAAATAACTATGGATCTTTTTATCAAAGATAAAAACTAAAGCCATTACAAGAACAGTCCAGCCGTAAATGCTATTGATTATAGAACCAGCATCTCCAGACTTATATGCCCAAATAACCAAGAGAACAATTGTTGTGAAAATTAAAATAAGTCTTCTTCCAATGCTTCCCATTTGTGTCATATGAACAAAACCAAAAATAACTAAAAACGGAATGACAGTAGTCATAACAACCCCAAGAACTCCATAAGGCAATAATATCCCTCGGATTAATTGGTTCTCATCCATAAATCTGACAGCAAGCACCGAGATAATAAGAGCGACAATAACAACAATCCCTCGGTTCTCTCTGAATAAATCAATTCTTCGGAGAACTGCATTTATTACCACAAACAATAAAATAAGCACAAGAAACTTAGCAAAAAGAAAATCCTCGTTGTCATAACCGCCAAAAATCGCCTCAAATACAGGACCAAAAACAGAAGTCGCAGCATTAATTGTGCTTAATGAAATGTCTCTGACAGTATCTATTGGGCCAGCACTAACAAGCTGTAACATTAAGACTACAACTAAAGCCAAGAAAATTAAGAATATACTCTTTTTCATGCCAGATATAAATTTCCCAAGTTTAAAAACATAACCATACTTTTCATTACTAAGATTAAGAGATAACAAAGCAAAATATTTATAAACAAGTTTAATCTCATGCTATAATGAAAAAAAGAGCAGTTGTATTATTCGTTCTAGCTTTATTGTTTGTAAGTGTTTTAATTACTTCTTTTGTCTCTGCACAAACAGAACCTCAGGGACCAGGCACTTTAATTAAAGACGCATTTAATTCTCTTTTTGATTCTACTGGTTGGAAAGATGCAAATCTAGCTCCGAATGTCGCAAAGATTTTCTTCTTGATTATGGTAACTCTCATTATTTATCTTGTTCTTGAAAACATCTTCCCAACGAGTTCAGAAACTCCCCTTAAGAACAGAGGACTTGTCTTTATAATATCTTTTATAGTGGCATTCCTTTCAACCGCGTATCTAACTCCAGAAGATATTTACGCTCTTCTTGGCTCTTATAGCGCTCTTGGATTAACGCTCACAAGTCTGGTGCCTTTTGTAATCTTGATGGCTATAACATACAAAGCAGCAACAGAAGGAAAAGTACCTGGTATTATGTTACAATACGCTGCTTGGATAATGTTCACCGCATATTCTCTGTATCGCCTGTCTTATAATCTAATTGGTATTGGAGAAGGCTCACAAATTGTAAGTTGGGTTTTATTCGGCACAACTATTGTATCTTTGTTTGTACTAATTTTTAACAAGCCAGTTAGAAAATGGATATTTCATGCTTATCTAGGAGCCCTTACAGAAAGTGAAAGAGATACTCTCATGAAATCCGTAGGATTCATAAAAGAAACTGCTAGAGCTGGAGAAAAACTTGCTGGCTCTGCTTAAATTCTCTAAGACAAAAATGAATAAGGAATATTCCTGAAAATTTTTCATTTATTTGTGGCTAACATTTTTATAACCCCCTCCCCTAATTATCCCATGAAAAAAAGAGTTTTCCTACTAATTCTCCTATTAGCTATACCATTAATACAAGCAGCCGCCGACCCCTCCGACACCTCCCAAGTCATCGGCGAAGAATTCGGTGTCAACCCAGACAACATCCCAACCGACCCGGAAGAAATAAAATCCCAATACCTTCAGCAGGAATGGGCAAAACTCGTCGCTGAAAATAAAATTCTCGGTCCGGTTCATAACTTCCTGAATAAAATAAGTCCTGTATTCTCAGTAATCTTAAATCACCCATATGAAATCTCCTTAACTTTCTTCGGAATATTTCTCTTATGGCTCTTATTTGTATTAGGCGGATTAAAATTTTGTAAGTCATTCAACCTTAACGGCTGGTTATCGGGAGGTATAGGAATTGTATTCGCATCAATCTTAGCACAAATTAATTTAATAGAAACAACCGTAACTTCCATACTCGATTTAATCTTCAAGCAGGAAAACTGGTGGATTAGATTAATACTCGGCATACTTATAATCGGAGCAATCATTATCGTAATCTATTCATGGCTGTATCTTTCAAGCTACATTAAAAAACAAAAAAAGGCAGGCAAAGAAAAAGAAACAGACCAAAAATTAAAGGAAACAAAAGCGTTGGTTAAAGGAGTAAAAGAATAATTACCTTTTACTGATAGTTTCTCTCTGAATCTTTCCCATCTCGCTATTAAATCTTATATTTCTCCCAACCGACGTCATCTCTTCAACTCCCATTTTGCCTTTAATTATCTTCAAAGATTTCAAGAAAAAGTAAAACAAAACAGCCATAACAATTAAAGCGAAAATGAATCTCAAGAAACCGTGTTCCTTCAAAAATCCAAAAAAGTTGCCTAAGCCAATAAACCAAACTGCAATTTCTCTTATGGACCCAGTTATTGCAATAATCAAAGTAACAACTGCTCCCAAAACCCACTTCTTCCATCCATGAACCATAATATCAAGAAGACTAACAATTAAAATCAATAAGATAATCCAAAATCCAATCAAAACAACAAAACTCTGCAGCTCAACCTTATCCCCGCTCCCCAGCCCAAAAAGAACCTTCGTAATCAACTGCCAATTCTCAGGAATCTCAATTTCCTTGGATAAAACTTCATTTGTCTTGTCTCCAACTGCAGAGGTATCTGCCAGCCCTCCAATAGTTTCCCCCAATTCATTTGCATCCCCATTACTCTCGTTCGCAGCCAAACCCAACCCAGTTAACAATAAAAAAACCAGCCCAAAAACCACCAACTTTTTTTTCATCTCAAAATAAATATCTTCTCATTTAAATCTCTTTCTAACCTAATCTTTCCCGCGAACCCTCAGTCTAAAAGCTTTTAGCTCTTCATACTTCTCGAAATCTTTTTTCTTTAACCCCTCCCAAAACCTCTGAGCCATATCGAACTGGGCATCAATAAACTCGCCCTGGCTTCTGCTCCACCTATCAACAGAATTCCTCTTCATAAACTCCGCCCAATATTTAATAAACCATATTCTCTCTCTGAAGTTTCTCATTTTATCATTCTTCATCTCGCCAAAATCAACCTCAATCTCCTTAGGATTTATTTTTTCAGCCATTCAAACTCCTTCAAAACGTTTAGTTTCTTAATAAAATAAATCAACTTGCCCTTATTAATTTTGTCATGAAAGATTTCATACAGATGTTTTGCGTCTTCAAAGTCCTTGTCAGAACTAATTTCCTCAAAATCGCCTTGAGAAATAAGAGACAACTTATAAGCTATTTGCAATTCAATTGGCGATATAAACAATTCCCCACCTTTCAATAAAACCCTTATCTTATTATCAAACGCTTCTCTTTGAATATCATTAGTAATTTTCTTAAATTCTATATTTGGCAATGGCTCACCTTTGTAAAATCTTATGGCATGCTCATTCCACATCTCAAACGCATCTTCAGAAATAGAGCTGTTAGCGCACTCATACCCTTCGCCCATTAAATCTTTGAATAACTTATCAAATTGAGAAAACTTCATGTCGGGGATTAACAAATCAACATCTTCAGAAGCACGAGTCCTGCCCAATAAAATAGAAACATATCCTGACACTATAACATAATCAGAATACTTTGTAAGAATATTAACAAAATCAATTGTGAATTTATCAAGTTTATCTATATACTTTTCATTCAGATTAATCTTTTTCTTTTCAGCATCATATTCCATTCAATTCAAGAACATCTTAGATATAAATTTCTTTCCCACCACTAAATAATCACTCAGAACAGCTTCTGTTGAGAAGCTTTCCCCCGCCCCTCTTTCAACTTCCCCAGCTGTTTCTCAACCCTTTCCATAGAAAAATCATGTTCACTAACTAAAATCTCTTTAATCCGCGAAGCATCCAGCTTCCCAAACTTAACCTTCGCGTCTTTGGTAACATTCGGCTTCTTGAAAATCTCAAAAACTTCCTGCCAGTTAAAATCAATCTTATGCTCAACCTCTCTAAAAACTTCAACTGGATATTTCTTCTGACGAACCAAAGTCAGCGCTTTTTTCGGACCAATTCCCGGCACGCCCTTCGGATTAAAATCAGTCCCAACCAAAATCGCAAGCGAAATAAATCCGTCCGCATCAATTCCAAGTTCATTCAAAACATCCTTATAAGAAATAATCTCAGGAGAAATATCAACAACCCCGCTTACAGTCTTCCTTTTCCGAGCCAAAGTCAAATTCTGAATCAGTCTCTCCCCTCCGACGACAAGCGCGTCATAATCCTGCGACGCAACAGCCCACGCTTCTCCGTCTTTAACTAACTGTGAGCACTGCATCTCCCCCTCGCCCGGCGCCTGCACAACTGCAATCCCCATCGCCTCCAATAAATCCTTTGACTCCTTAATCATCTCTTCGTCAATCCGGCTCATCATCCGAGCATACTTCCCCATCGCCTCAACATCGTCCTCTTCCTTCGCCTTCTTGTATTTCTCATTCGCCTCTCTCTTAACCTCTCCCCGATTTTCCTGCGTCCTTCCCTTCAGCGAATGATACTCCCCGTCAAAAACATAAATCAGTTTAATCCCCTCGCTCAGCAAAGAAATATTCCTGTAAAACAGCCCGCTAAGATGCGAAGTAACTCTTCCTTTGTTATCCATCAAAGGAGTTCCGTCCGGCTGTCGAATAGATGACAAAAACTGATAAATCGCATTGAACGCGTCAACTGCAATCGTCTTTCCCTTCAAGTCTTCAAATCTCAAATTATGCCGCGTGACAATATCGCCTATCTGCAATCCCATCATTCGAAATAGAATTCAAAATTAATAAAACTATCTCAAACACTCAGGTAATTATCTCTAATGAACGGCTGCATAAATTTTTCATATTTCCTGAATATTCCTCTCGGCAAAAATTGAACGCTTCGAATAACTTTTCTGCAATTCTTAGACTTGCAGTGACAATTCATCTTCCACTTTTTATCAATATTTGTTGTAGAATAGTCAATCGTTATTTCCTCGCCTGATTTTATATTCCTAAAAGCATAAATAAATTTTCCTTTGGAAAAACTATTTGGATTGCAACTATGATTAAGATTCCAGCCACAAGAATTTTTGTAAGGATACAGCCACAAATTGTCTTTGATATTTATGCATCTGCAACACACCCTGCAATGACACCCAGGCTTATGATTTATCTTAATTATCCTGTCAGCAAATTTAAAAACTTTCTGATTCTTTTTCATCCTGCCCAAAGTAAACACGCCATTGCCGCCTATTTCAGATTTTCTAATCTCAAATCTTTTCAACCTTTTTAACATCTTCTTCAATAACCTCCCGCTTCTTCCCAAGAAGCTTGCGCTTTTTCCTTTCCTCGTCCCTCTTTCTTAATGCTTTCACAACTAAATAAGCCGCAAACAAAAAGACAACAATAATAACCGCTGTGCCTCCTGCCCAAAACATTGAACTTCCGGAAAACCCTTCATCTCCGTCAGATTCATCCTCAACTGCCGTGCAAACTCCATCCAAGCACAATTCACTCAAAGAACATTCATCATCGCTGCTGCATTCAACTCCAAGCGCTTCTTCACAAACTTCAATTTCACTCGGCCTTGTTGTATTCACACCGCAATTTCTTGCATCAACACAATTTCTGTACCTAACGCCGTTTTCGCACGCGCTCCAGCTTGTGCATGTCCAATTAGAAAAACAATTTTGTGTGGTAGAACCTCCGCCGCCTCCGCCTCCACCGCCCCCATTGCCATTATTGCCATTGGGAACAGAAACATGCTCCTTAATAAAAATAGTATGTTCAGAACCCAAATCAAGACTTAAATTAATCACGCCATCGCTGTTAGAATTGACTTCACAGAGTCCGGAACCGCATTCAACAGAATCATAAAACAAATCGTAAGCCAAAGAACTATCAGGCATTTCAATAACTATTTCAACATCGCCCTCGCCAGACAAAACAATCTCTGCTTCTTTCTTGCTTTCATCCAAAAATGTAGAAGACATCACACCAACATTCCTGTTAATAAACGAACCATCTGCAAGATAAGATATCTTGGGCCCAGCATAAAGATAAGTGAAATTAACATAACTTAAACTATCTGCAAAGGTTCTTATCTCTGAACCAGGAGCTGCAAAATTAACGCCAAACCAATGAAGTCTGTAATCATAGTCAGAAGTAATATTCAATCCGTTTAACTCAAAATCTGTCCATATTAGCTCTCCTGATGTCGGAGCAAGCTGTATTCTATAATCATAACCGCCCAAGCGATCTGCCCATCTTTGCGCAGTAGCGCTGACAAAAAAATCTCCTGTTGTCCTATACCACCATCCAAAACTCGCGTTTTTCACAATCGGTAAAGGTCTGAAAACTTCATCGATGTAAAAATAAACAATATTCGCACAAAGAATTACCTCCTCACCCTCAACTGTTTTTCTTGGGAGTAGAGTACCAGTATCAGAAGAATATCCTCCCCTATAATTTATACTCTGGGGGGCTATCAGATGCTGAAAATAATAAGTAATGACATCAGTCTGCGTCTCGCCAACAAGAAAGACAAACTTTCTTTTTTCAGAATTTCCATTTTGCAGGGTAACATTGACGACAAGGCTGTACAATCCTTCTCGAGAAGGAACAAAAGAGACATTTAGTTCATTCCCTTCTTTAACTGCAGAAATTTGCTCCGAAGGATAGCTGACAATCTCAAACTTAAAATCACTTGGAACAGAACCATCAACATCATTAACAAAAATACTTAAATTAATTTCCTGATTAACATCGTAAGTTCTTTCAAGTTCCTCAGAAGAAAGCGAAGAGTTGATAATAACCGGGCGCATCACATCAACAAAGATATTATCCTCATAAATATTGCAGCCGAAAAAACTGCAAAATTGAGGGCTGAAAAGATCATAGGACCAATAACTATCTTCAACGATATTTGAAATAATTCTGTTGCTTCCTGGGGTAAAATCTATCGCACGATAGTCTGTTCCGCTTATTTTATTTTGCGATATCAAAGAGTTCTTAAAAAGATATCCATGGATTCCCCATTTTTTATTATTGGACAATACGTTATTGCTAATCTCTAAATTTTCAGCCGGCCGAACCCCAAAAGAATTTATTAAAATTCCGTCGGCGATATTTGAGTATATAATATTTCCAGACACATTTGCAAAATCAAAATGTGTATGAAAATCAATTCCTTCAAGATTAGAATGAATGGAGTTATTGTAAACCGCCAGATTGTAGGAATACTCAACAAAAATTCCAGCGCCCTGATTAGAAAGATTATTATTGAAAACATAAGAATAATTTGAGTCAAATAATCCTATGCCGAACCCTGCACTGCCCATGTCTATATTGCAGTTCTTTACCGTAGAATTGAACTTGTTTGAATAAACCCCACTAACGCTGCTCTCACTTATGATTGAATGCCCCTGGCAGTCCAATGTAACATTTTCTGCAGTTATGTTAATACACGCTTCTTCCAAGTCATTATTAACAACATTTGAAATAAGAAAATACTCTGTATTTGGCTCCGTCAATTCTCCGCATTCACTAATTTCCATAGGAGCAAGCAAAACTTCCGGCTCATGCACAAAAAAGTAGACTGCCAGAATTAATCCCAGCAAACCCAATATAATCTGAAATGCAAGCCAATGATTTTTTCCCATCTTCCCTCTTTTCTTTTCGTAAACAAACTCAAATTAATAAAACTAACTATAGCCCAAAGTTAACAAGTTAACACGACGCGCCTGAATCTGCGAAGCAGATTCTGCTAAACAAGACACGAAGCGTCCAATTGCACGCCGTGTCGCTTATATTTTATATACTAACATTTGCCCATCACAAAACATAATTAACATAAACTCGAGAGATTACTTATTACTGGTGGTGTTTTCAATTATAAAGAGTGTTGTCAAAATTTTGACACTTGCCTTCCTAATTAATCTTTACAAACAAAAAATGATGTGCCTATAGCAAAATATAATTAATGTAAATTCTCGACAGAACAGCTGACTGATTTTACCACATTACCAATTTCCTTTTTCTTATATTAAATCCCACAACCATTATTGTTTATTAAGATGATTGTTTCCCAATAAAATTACCCAAACCCAAGCCTTCCCTTTACCCACTCCCAAAATCCTCCAGTAGAAGGCGGACTCAAACTCAATAAACTATTTCCATTAAGCGACTTAACCAAAGCCATGTCAATCAAATTAATTTGCCCATCAGTATTAACATCAAACTTGGCAGTATTATCATCCAGCAAAACTCCGTTCAGTGATTTAACCTGAGCCATATCAATCAAGTCCGTGCTTTCATCTCCGTTTGTATCGCCTTTCAAAACTCCGACAGTGAAAAACTGCCCATCAAATCCATCAATCCCATTCAAAGAAACATCAAGCCAACTCTCATCGCCAACGCCGGAAATCGCAATCATCATCTCATTCCCGCTAGCAGAAACATCGTCAACACTTCCCAAAGATAAACTAACCTCTGTCTCGTCAACAACCCCGTCATCCGCCTGCACCTCATCCAAAAACCAAAGAACAAGTTTTTGCACTCCACCATTTCGCGTCTCAATCGTTCGCCCATTCAAACTCAAATTAATATCAAACTCTCCCGCACTTCCGTGCTGCCGTCGTGAAACAGCGCCAATCAGCTCATTATAATAAATCTGAGGAGGAGACGCCCCAGCAGTTAAATAAACTATCTCAATTGTCGGCGCATTTGTCCCGCTTCCAAAATAGAAAGTTCTGTACTTATCAGACGCCCCGTTAACATCCTGTCCTCTTAATTCAATAAACTGCTCCGATTTCCCGCTCAAAACAGCACCAGTCACGTCTATTGTTTTCCATCCAGCGCTGCATGGTGTCGCAGGAATAGGTGAAGCAGAGGCATCCCATCCGCTAGGAACACCATTATCTGAAACAGAATTATATGGCCCTGCTTCACAACTCAATGAAGTCCCAGTATAAGATAAGATAGGATCAACATACTGACAGGAAGTCCCCTGTCCCGACTGATAAATATTCAAAGTCGCAGACTCTATAGCTGAACCGGATGGTATAGCCGAATGAGCAAACTTTAATTTTATTCCATAATCCCTATAACGGCCGCTAACAAGATCTGTCGCAACATAACCAGATGTTGAAGTAGTATCAACTGTTCCGTATTTGCAATAGACACTGCCAGCTCGCGTGGCTGTTATTGTTGTTCCTCCACCAACATTTACACAAGAATCCGCCCCCTCGTCGCAAACCTGTCCCGCTCCGCAACTAACAGCCGTTCCGCTCTGACATCCAGAAGCCACATTGCAAATCTCAGTCCCATCGCAATACAATCCGTTACTGCATAAAGCATTATTCGGCGCATGAACTATTGTATCCGTAACTTCATTGCAAGAATCAACCGTGCAAGAAATACCATCGTTGATAACAGGAGGAGTTCCAGCCGCGCAAGTTCCCGCGCTGCAAACTTCCGCGCCGTTGCAGTAAGCTCCATCATCACATTGCGAATTCAAAGTGCATCCTCCAGTACTGCCAGTTGTGTAAGTTATCGTCAACTTTGGCGTCGGCAGACTTGTTGTCGAACTCTTTAACTCAAATCTCCTGTATCCTTTACTTGCACTGCTTAAATCGTTTCCCCTTACTTCAATATATTGTTCTGCTACCCCTTTAACTATTGCATCTTTTATCTCAAAAGTTTTCTTTTCATTTACGCAAGTATTAGGCGACGGATGAGAAGCTGTTCCTCCAAGAGGAGCCCCACTATCCGCAATTGAATTATATCCTGTCTGGCATTCTAAAGCCGTAGCTTTGTAAAAGTAAAGAGGATCTGCTTTTGTACAAGGATTAGAAGCATCTTGATAAACAGTCAGCTGATTCAATTCCAATATCGCTGAATTTATTGTCGCATCAGCAGGAATTGCCTGTGGTAATATAAACTTGATTGTCCCGCCATAGTCTTTGTTAAGCGAGCCATAATCTGTCATCGTAAATATTCCGCTTGATGAAGGGTTGCCATTAACACCTCCGCCACTATAACAATATGTTGTAGCGCTTGCTGTCGCAGTTATTGTTGTTTGCCCGCCACTCGTTGTGCATCCGTTCGTATCAAACGTGCACAAGCTTGTGCAAGCCAAACTTCCGCCGGTAAATCCGCCGGGACGAGTCAAGCAAGTTTCCCCGCCAAGAATATCATCAGACGGACTGGGAGTATCATTATCATCGCACAGCTCATCGATATCAGGCAATCCATTCCCGCACAAAGAAGTAGGAACACACGAATCCGCCCCCTCGTCGCAAACCTGTCCCGCTCCGCAACTAACAGCCGTTCCGCTCTGACATCCAGAAGCCACATTGCAAATCTCAGTCCCATCGCAATACAATCCGTTACTGCATAAAGCATTAT
>Ga0209542_10017487_pt1 | contig 11735 bp, 11 predicted proteins | sample RifCSPhighO2_01_FD_184028 | JGI IMG/M metagenome (GOLD analysis project Ga0209542, IMG submission 184028) | Soil microbial communities from Rifle, Colorado - Rifle CSP2_plank highO2_0.1 (SPAdes) (version 2) | ecosystem: Environmental > Terrestrial > Deep subsurface > Rock core/Sediment ...
AAGGAAAATATAGACAGGGTGATCCACGAGATGGGAAAGGTTGGAGGAGAGATGAAAAATCTCGTGCATTACGCGAAAGAAAAGTTTGACAAGGCGGACGATAAAACAAAAAAGAAAATTTTAACCGGACTTGCCGGGGCTACGGCGGTGCTCGCGGCGATTATTGGCATGAAAAAGCTTAGAAAAAAGAAATAATGCATTTGGCCATACCCAGTATTAAAAAGCACCCCAAGGCTATCGGGGTGTTTTTTAATCTGTTTTAGGGTTCAATTCCTCGCGGCGAGCCTTGGAGCGTCATTCCCCTGAAAAGGGGAATCTATGTGTAAATACTTTTCCTTTGGATAATTGCGATTGTTTCTGGATTCCCCCCGATAGCTATCGGGGGGGGGGAATGACAGTGAGCTGATACCTCGTCAGCGAGCTTTGGGGTAGTTCATTGAGAGTTTTGAAATAAAAATGGATATATGCTATAATATTTTTAACGCAAATACATAATAAAAATAAAATATGCCAATACAAAAAAGGAAAAGAACGCCAAAAAAGAAATTAACTCGGCAAAAAGCGATCATTAAAACAGAGGTTTCCGTGCTCGCGGCAATAGCGCTTTTTTTAGCTGCGATGCCGCTTGCCGTCATTATTGGGCTTTGGTCGGCGTTATTTGCCGTTGTTATCTCGAAGACATAATATGAGTCGTACGTATAGCTTTAGACTGTTGAATAATAATAAAATACTATCTTTTGTCATCCCCCCGATAGCTATCGGGGGGGGGGATTACAGTAAATGAATTATTAAACGGTCTAGGCTTATGAAAATACGATAAAAAATCCCCATGCATGGGGTTTTTTTTAAGCATAGCGTCTTTGATATGCTATCTTTTATTAAAAAAATAAATAATAAACAATTTTTTATACTCGCGTTTTTTTTAGCGCTCATTTTTCGTTTTTGGGGGATAACGTCGCAGGATATACAAAACGATCATGCGCTCAATGCTTCGCGAGCGCTTGGGTGGTTGGATTTTCTCGCGGGACAAGGGCAGACGTCGCCCGTGAGTTGGTTTGACAAAAATCCATGGTGGGGAAGCCTTTCCTTTCATGATCATCCTCCGCTTGTATTTTTCATCCAGCGCGTTTCTTTTTTGCTTTTTGGCGAAAACTCTTTCGTAGCTTTTTTACCCTTTGCGCTTGCCGGCGTTGGCGTAACTCTTATTATATTTTACATGCTTAGAGAAAGGCTTTCAGAGGGATCGGCGATACTTGCCATGGTTCTTGTGAGTATTTCTTCGTATTCCATCTGGGCAGCGCGCACGGGATACCTTGAAGGCGTTCAGATATTTTTTATAATGCTCGCCGTTTTCTTTTTTGTAAAATTTTTAGAGAAACAAAATCCAAAGTTTCTTTATTTATGGGGGGCGTTTATGGGCTTGGCAATACTGTGTAAATACACTTCTTTATTTTTAATTCCTGCGGGCATTGTTCATTTAGCGATTTTTAAAAGAGATGTTTTTAAGAAAAAATATTTTTGGCTTGCCCTCCTTCTTTTTTTTGTTATTCTTACTCCTGTCATTGTTTATAATTTTGAAGTGTTTCGATATCGGGGACACTTTGACGCAGCGCTTTCTTCTATGGTTGGAATGAAGCCGAAAGATTATGAGGTATTGTCCTATAGAAATCTTAACGCGAATATTTTAAATAATATATTTTTTATTTTTAATATTATACGTTCAAACACATCACTGCCGTTTTTTATCGCGGAGATGATTGCCTTGGTTTACGTCATTTTTCTAGCGATGAAGAGGGCCAATCCTTTTTTGTACTACATACTTTTGAATGTATGCTTCTTGATTGCGATGCTTTCTTTCTCTAATCCCGCGAGCAGATTTCTCTCAATAATAACTCCTTTTCTCGCGATTATTTTTATAATATTTATCCATGATTTTTGGCACAAGCGTCTTTTGGAGGCTCCGTGGAAAAAATATTTCGGGTATCTTGTCATTATTATTTTTTTGGGAGAGCTTTTTTATATGATAAATACGAATATTCTAGCGCGCCCGTACGGGAAAATGAACGTCGCTTATTCGGGTTTTCGCCACTATAATCACGGATTTTTGGAGCTTGAGAATTATTTGGAAGAAAATGTTTTTGGCGTGTTACCCAAAAGGCAAGCTGTTTATAGTATGAAAGATCTCCATTACAATGACGTTAAGGGGCGCTTTATTATTTTGTTTGACGAAAGAATAGATTGGTTTTCTCGAGTGTGGTATATGCAGAGATATCAGATGTATTATAATATGCCCTTTATCAGCTTTACCGATCTTTCCTTGTCATTATCGCAAGAGGAGAATATTTTTGATGCTTTGCGAAAAAGCGGAGCAAAGGATTTCTGGTTTATCGGAGGCGTAGGAGACGGGGTGGCGTCGAGAGACAATAAAGAGTATAACAATGTTGTGGAGTCGTTCATGGAGCTTTTGGAAGAGAGCGGCATTCATTTTCAAAAAGAAATTAAAGATTATAAAAAGGATACGGTATTTAGAATCTATCATTTTAATCTTGAGAAAAAAGTATAGCGTCTATTGACATTTTTTTGTTTTGGAGTAGTGTAAAGTGTTGTACCTTAAAAAATTTTATACGTATATTTTATGCCGTAAGGCAGAAAGAGAAGATGATGGACATATCATGTATTGCCATTGATTTGGACGCGACACTGTGCAGGTTTCAGGGAGGAAAGGAGGGATTATTCTCCATATTCGTATGCCCGCAAGCATCAGAAAATGATATTAGGGAAATATATGAACGAGTAAAAAAAAGCCATGGATTTTCCATTGCGAAAATGCAGAGAGGAGTTGAAGAAAAAATAGGAAAAAAATTTGATACCGCGGAAGTTGAACAAAAATTTTCCGAGTGGCTCAAGCGCAGTCTTGTATTATATCCTGATTCTATTCCATTCCTCACGAATTGCAAGACCTGTGGCCTTCCGATTTGTATTGTCACATTTGGCGATACGCAGTTCCAAAAGCAAAAGGTTGCCGCGCTCAATATTCCGTACGACGAGCTTTTTGTTACGGAAAAAGAAAATGGCAAACCGCGCATTATACTTGAGCTTATAAAAAAGTATGGCAGCGCTGTAGTTTTTATTGACGACAAGCCAAGCGAGCTTGATCGCGTGAGAGATCAAGGAATGGACGAGAGCGATGTTATTACCGTTCAAATATATCGTGAAGACGGACCCTATGGCGGAGAGGAGCCGAGATTTGAGCATAGAAAAGTTTCATCACTCTATGAGGTTGTGCCGATATTGCTTTCTGCCACAACCCACGCATAAAATATATTAAAAAAGCGCCGAACATCACATGATATTGCGGCGCTTTTATTATTGGCAGGCTTGACTTCAAAAATATATATGATACTCTAATTATTACTTGTTCTTTTAAATAATTTTGCATGCTTCAAAGAAGAGGAGATTCCATTATGGATGTGTCAGAGAGGGAAAGCCGCATGGTTGCGATAGCAACAAAAGCAGTGCAGGAAAAAATTGAATCCACGGGAAAATGTGTCCGTTATTATCATTCTGATCTGCTCAAGGCAACTACGCGCGGTGGTCTTGCGATAGCATTAAAATCTGTTGAGCCAAGGCATTTGGAAAAAATCGCGCACGATAGCGGCATAGAAGCCGCAAGACTTGTTGCGTTTCGGATACGCGAGAATCTTTTGGAGTATTATGAGCTTTTGCGTAAAGCAGAGGTGCCGGTTTCAGATTTGTATAGCATAGAAGTGGATATTTCGCCAGATGACGTTGTGCTTGTTGAGGTGTCCAAAGACGCTGGAGAAGACCTTAGAACAATACTTCAAAAACATTCTGAACACGCAACGAGGCATATTTCGGAGGTAATCCACGCGATTAAAGGAGTCCTTCACAACCCAATGCTCGGGATAGACACGAACCCCGCAAATTTTTGCCTTACCAAAGGAGATGGCTGCGGATGGGCGGATTTGCATTTTGTTGATTTGTTTCCTCCGATGTTTTTGAATAAGGACGGAGTATACCTTGTTGGATTTCCACAGCCAGAATGCAGATTGGCGGAATGTAACAAAGACCGCTATTACACCGACAAGGGAGCCTTGCGCATACTTCGTTTTAATTTGATGAGGATTAATAGCGGGTTTGAAGAGGAGTTTTTGCACGCCCTTCAAAATTCCATGGACACATGCCATGCGCGCGAACTCATAGATTTTTTTATGAGTCTGCCCGACCAAAAGGCATTAACTCTGCTTCGAGATGGAAAGAAAGATGACGTGTGCGCCCTCATAATGGAGCGCGATCAGTTTAAGATAGATGATCTTCGGGAGATCGCTTTTCGGATACTTCCGAACAATCCAGCGATTTTGGATGAGCTCTTTAAGCTGACTATGATGAATTTTTTGATTCCCGAGGAGGAACGAAAAGAAAAATTGCAAACATTCAAATGTTTGCTCGTATCCGAGGTTTGCAAATTATAGCACGATTAAAAAAAATAAGCCGACTGAATACGTTCAGCCGGCTTTTAGAATATTTCAAGAAGTATTGGATAGTGATCTGACGCGGTGTCAGTATATTGATTTTTTAATTCTTTTGCCACGCGAATACTCGATATCAGAGGTTTTGAAACAAGCGCGTAATCAAAACGGAGGCGGGCAATATGTTTTTCGCCCGTCGGTTTCTTTGTCGGTACTGTGTGCTGGATGCCTTTTTTTGAAAAAAGTTTTACCGCGTCTACATATCCAGATTGAAAAAATTTTTTCATTACCCTTGTTTCAATCCGTTTGTTGCCAAATTTTGTAATATTATTTTTTCTGAAAAGCCTTATTAATTTTATTTTGTTATATTGATCATTTGGCGCAAGTGAGTTAAAGTCGCCAATAATTAAAGAGTTTGGATATTTTTTTGCAAAACGAATTACTTTTTTTGTCTCGCGAAGCCTTATTTTTTCATTTATCGGGCTAAGATGGATTCCCAAAAGCGTGAATTCATAATTTTTTGATTTTAATTCGAACTGGATACAAGAATGATGGAAACCCCTGTTGTGAGCAAGGATTCGTTTTGGACGTACGTTGGCAAGGAAAGCGATGTTGTGCTTTGTATTTGATTGAGATATAAAAAAGTATTTATATCCAGTTTTCTTGGCAAATACCTTAAGCTCTCTATTTTTTCTCCATCCCCACGCTTCAAGAATAATAACTATATCAGGGCGCGATTTTTTAACCACTCTAATAATTATTGGCCACCGGCCCCGAAGATTATTTTTTTCTCTTCCGCCGTGATCAATATTGTATGAAAGAATTTTCATTGTTTCATATTTTTAATATACTGAAAAATTTTTTGAAATTGCGAGAAAGATACCCCTGTTTTAGCCAAGGACATATTCGGATTTTTTTCTTCGCTGTGCCAGTCGCTTCCTCCAGTCACCAATAGATTATATTTTTTTGCAATGCTTATAAAATATTGTGTGTCTTTTTTGGTGTGCGTGGGATAATATACTTCAATGCCGTCAAGCGAGAGTTGAAGTAACTTTTTGAGGAGTTCTTGGATAATTTTTTTTGCTTGGCGCTTTGTGTATACGCTTCTTGAATAAAACATATCGCCCGGGTGCGCAAACACGGCAATTCCCCCGGCGCGGTGTATGAGCTCTACGGCATCTTCGGGGCTCATTGCCCATTGACCATATGGGATGAACGCCGGTCCGCCCCTTTCAACGAATTTGAGCGCTTGCGGGAGAGTTATCTTTTCTTGCCGCGCGATAATCTGCGCGATATTTACCTTTGAAACAAAAGTCCGAGTCTTCGCAAGAAGTTTTTTAAAATCTACGCGGGCTATTTTGAGGCGGTTTACTTTTTTGGCTATGGCCATGCTCCGAGAGTTATAGCCCGCAATTGTTTTTTTCATACCTTTTTCAAGCACCTTAAAATCAAAGCGCGTTGAGTATCCAAGAATATGGATGTCCGCGCCCTTATATTTTGTTGAAATTTCTATGCCTTGAAGCGTCGCAATCTTGTATTTTTTCGCGGCAATAAGGCTTGGCCCAATCCCCGCGGTGACGTTGTGATCGGTAATAACAAGACCCTTGAGGCCAATTTTTTTTGCCCGCGCGAAAATGACATCAGGCGTATACGCGCCATCTGCGGAATAGCTTGAGTGAACCTGCATATCGCATTCGTATTTCATATTTTCATTATATCATTAAATGATGTTATTCAATAGATAATGCAGTTGCCTTTTTTTCTTTCTTATATTACTATAAATTTATGAATATTATTATTGCACATTAAGCAGAGACATTGTATCACGTCAACTACTTACAAGAAAGGCAATAGGATGGATGCGCAAAATTTTTACAATCAAGCCATATGTTCGCTCGCCAATATTTCTAACCCTCTGCAAGCGCCTTATGTTTTACAGGAGAGAACAAAAAATTTTTCTCCAAAAAGCAAAATTCAGATTATTATTTGGGCTGGTCCAAGCGGCGTTGGCAAGGGCGAGATGGCACGAGAGCTGGAAAAACAAGGCATAGGGCGAATTCCGCGCGACGCAACCCGCGCGAAGCGGCCAAACGAAATTCATGGGAAGGATTATTTTTTTAGAACAGTCGATGAATTTAAGGAAATGATTTCAAGAGATGACTTTGTTTGGTGGTCGAATGCCGGTGTTGGAGGATATCGTGGTTTGAGTATTGAGGCAATTGATACGGTTCTCGCGACGCATCGAGCCGCATATATTGACTCTGGAGGAGAGTCGGCAATTGACCTTCCCAAAATTCCAAAGCTGAAAGCTTATGGGCTTTCTACTGTGATGATCCTGCCGCCTTCGTTTCAGGAGCTTTCTAGTCGAATGCAAAAACGTTTTGCGAGCGACAAGATGGCGGACAATACTGAAGAAATGCAAACGCGCCTCTCTCTTGCAACGAGACTCCTAGAGAAAACTCAAGGCGATGTTGATATGTATGTTGTTAACGATGCGATTGAAAATATTTCTAACGCGGTGAAAGCGCTTCTTGAGGCGCTTAATCTTAAATAGTTTTTCATAGAAAGATGGGAAAACCCCCATCTTTTTTTATTGATCAATAAAATTAAATAAAATCGAATAAAATAATATCAAGATTATAGAACGATCGTTTCATAATATTGATATTGTTTTTTACATTTAAAATGAAAAAATTTTATTTTTCATTCGTAATTTTTTTTATCAACGCCAAAAGCTCTTCTTTTTTTTCTTCTATTTCGTAATAGAGATCAATGCATTCATTGGTTCGGTACACGCTGTGGGCTTGACGCGAAGTGAACTTATTTGGATCAAAGCGAAAATAGTTCCCTTCAAAATAATCTCGCACAAAGCGCGATGCGAGCTGAAGACACTGCACCTCAATTGCCCGGGGGATAAGCGCAAACTCTTTTTTCAGGAGAAATTTTTTCGATCCTTCCCAGTATCCGCGAAAGGCATACGCAAAGTATTCAAGTGAAAAGTGCGTTTTTTCGCCATCATACACAGCGCACCATGAGCGAAAAGCGCTTCCAAGCTCATACAAAATGTTTGAGTGCCTGCCCACGTCGTCAAAATCAACCATGGTTATAGCTTTTGGGATGGGGTCAGTAGAAAATATAAAATTTGTAATTTTGGTATCGCCATGCCCAACGCTTTTTCTTAAATCTTTTGGCAAATCCAGCGCGATCACTTTATCAATCACTGGAAAAATTTTTTCAAGTTCTTTGTTGGAATTTTTTTCTATGACTTTTTTATACTTTTCATACACCGCGGGGATATTGTGTTTTATGGAGCGGACATGTTTGAATTCATAATTGAAATTCGTATTAAGGACTCTATGATATGTGCCAAGCAGTTTTCCCGCCTCATGGGCTATGTGTTTATTTTTAATATGTTCAAATGTTTGGCCGGGAATAAAAGTGAACATTCTCCAGAAGCTGTCTTCGTCTACGACGGAGAGAGCGCCATCTTTTGTTTTTACTATCTCCATGGTCGTAAGGCCGTTTTTTTTGAGATGTGCGAGCGCCGCTTGGATATCTTCCATAACTTGTGGCTTGAAAATAGGGCTCATTTTTTGCAATATAAAATCTCCGGCAGTTGTTTCTATCTTGAAAGTTTCGTTAATAAAGCCGTTATGTATCGGCAAGATTTTTTTTATCTCGCCGATTGAATACAATGGCAGTATGTCTTGAGGGGTTTTCATAGTATATCTATTGTATAATAAAAAAGAAGGACATGCCAGTAGTTTGGCATGTCCTAAATTTAGAGAACTTCAATCGCGACAACGGTTGCGTCGTCGGATCCGGCATTTTTTTCGGATTCTTTTTTTCTTATATGTTCTATAAGAAGACGTGGCACATCTTCTATGTGTGCTTGGGACGTGAGATCAATAACCTTGGCGTAGTGTTCTATTTTTTCAGGTTCACCCGTGAGATTCTTTTCTGATAATACGTTTATGGCGTCGGATGCCATAATGATTTTATCGCCTGTGCAAAGCATCAATTTTTGTATTTCAAGAAAATTCATCGCTTCATCCTCGCCCGTGAGCACGCCGTATCCAATAAGATTTCCGTCTGGATCCCGCGCGGAAGTTTTATTTCGAGCTTCTTTTCTTTGAAAAATAAGTCTTTTTCTTTTTGCAGCTTCTTGTGAGAGGCCTTCTTTTTTGACGAGACTTTCAAAAAACGGTTTTGAATATCTATGGCACGGAGCTACTTGGTCTCTCGTGAGAAGGCGGGCTTGTCCATCCTTTGGAATATGAATAGCGATAGAGTCTCCGATAAAGCCAAGTACCGCGAGCATTTTTTCTTCTCGCCTGTGAATCCAAAGAACGCAGAGCGTTGTGCCGAGATAGTCTATACTGTCATAGTCGATGTTTCGAGGTATGTTAAAGGCAATGTTCGCTTGCCAGACTTCATTGTTTGCTTTACGCGCGGAATCTTCCAAAATAACTTTTGGTGAAGTATCTATTTTTGTGCGGCATCGGATGTAATCATGCACTTTTTCGCAGGCAAGTTTTGGGGCAATGGTGCTTCCCTTTGGATATTCGCCATATTTATTACGCGAACGAGTTACCCCATCCGCGAGAATGGCGAATCCCAAGTCGTTATCAATTATAAAGTAATCTTCATTTGGCTTGTCAGAGTCGCCTTTTGGTTTACTGGGATCAAGCGCGTGTTTTTCCGTAGCGCCGAACATTCTGATTGTTGGGACGTCCATCTATACTCCTTTATTGTAAAGAACATGCAAAATTTTTAGAATATAGTACAGATTAGCATGAAAAAAATTTTTTGTCAAAGAAAAATCGTATTTAAAATTCTTTTTTCGAAAAATATTTTTTTGTGTATAAGCCATTCATTTGAAAAAGTATTGTTATTAGTATATAATGAAAGCATCTTTAATCTATAGCCGTCGCATATATGAACAAAAGAAAAAAAATCCTCATGCTCTATTGTGGAGCAATCAATAATTATTCCGAGAAAGACGCCAAGGGGTGGATTTCCGAATTATCGGAAATATCAATTATCTCCGATACCGAGGTAGAGATTTTTTATACAAGAAATACTTCCGATATCACACCTAAAGAGTGGATCGGCCTTGCTATGGTGATTAAAGAAAGCTACGAATTATTTGATGGTTTTGTCATCTTACATGGACTTGATAATATTTTATACACTGCAAGCGCGCTTTCTTTTTTAATACAAAATTCCCCCAAGCCCATTGTTTTCACTGGAGGGCATCTTTCGCATAAAGCGAATAAAAAGCCATATTTTGGAAGCGCTAAGGAGGTTGGCATTAAGGCAAATATCATTAATGCCGTGCAGGTCGCGACGCTTGATATACCCGAGGTATCTTTGATGTTTGGCAATAGGCTACTGCGAGCAAATCAAGCAAGAAGAATTAATGACTCGTCTCTAAATATTTTTGACGCGCCTGAAGGCGCGGTGCTTGGAAAGATTGACTTTAGCATACGAATGAATGAAAAAAATATTTTAAGGAGCAAAGGAAAAATTTTATTTCATAAAGCGCTTGAAAATTCGGTTTGCTGGTTTCATGCCGGCTTGTCATTTGATTTTTCCGGATTAGAAGGCTATCTCTCAAGCTTTCGCGCGATTATTTTTGATTTTTCTTTTTTTGAAACACCGCCACGCAACATTGAGATACTTATTGAGAAGCTTATAAACAATGCTATCGTAGCTGTCAGGATGAAACCCCATGCTGATTTTTCGCAATGTAAAGAAAATGTTATAAATATTTCCAATGTGACTCCGGAGGCGGGCTTAGTAAAACTCATGTGGGTTTTGACGCAAGGGAAGAATAACCGAGAGATTAAAAAGCTCATGGATAAGAATATCGCGGGGGAAAATCTATGAAACTTTATTTTTTCGGAAATCCACACTCAACTCCACAGATGCAAAAGCGGTTTTTTCATATAATTGAAATATTTGAAAAAATGGGAATTTTGGTTTTTAGTAATTTGAAAAAACGAGAATTATTCACGCAAGAAGTGCAAAAAATGATGGAATCGGAAGAATCTATGATTGAAAAAATTGACGCCCTCATAATAGAAGGATCAAATCAATCTTTTGAAAGCGCGCATCTTATCGCGCTCGCCCTCGCGCATAAAAAGCAAACTCTTTACGCAGTGGAGAAGAATAAATATATTGATAAAAATCTTTTGAAACTGCAAGAAGATGGCAAGACGAAAAGATTTTTCAGGATAGAATTTTATACCGATGATACGCTTGAGAAAATTTTAAAAGATTTTATTAACGTAATTGAGGTGGGCGTTGAAAGTAGCCATTTAAAGCCAACCATTAAGTTTACTCTTCGAGTGACATCCAGACTTGAAAGATATCTTAAATGGAAAACGCATAATTCCAAGTATTCCAAGGCTGATTATATTCGCGATAAACTGGAGGCACAGATGAAAGAGGACGAGGAGTACAATAAATTTATTAAGGAAGAATAAGAATTTGACATAAGCAACTTGTGTGATAGAATGATATTACGTTAATAATATTTTTATGCTCGAAGATAAAGACATACAAAAAATCGGAGAGGAGCTGGGAAAGGTGATTGAGCAGAATATCAATCCCCAGTTTGATGAAATCCGGGAGCGTATAGACGCATTAGAATTAAATGTAACTACGATTAAGTCAGAAATGGTCACTAAGTCTTATCTTGATGATAAGTTAGCCAATCTGGAAGGAGGCCTTATCGGCAAGCTTAGGAAAGAAGATGCAAAAATAAATCGTCTTATTGAATTTCTCAAGGAAAAAAATATTCTCGGAAAACAAGAATTAGAGGAATTGAAAGAGTATCAGATTTTTCCAAGGATGTAATTGTCAAGAACACCTATCTAAGGCTAGAAGTAATCAATCCATTATTGGATTGATTTTTGTTATATTTATATTTCCTCCTCTTATTGCAAGTGGAGCCTAGGAGGGATTTAAGTGATTGTAGCCCAATTATTTGGAATTTAAAAAAATTTGTGTATATGGTATAATGCCCAAGAAATGAAGAATCCATAAAATCATTGAGGAAATATATGGTAAGATGGTCTAGCAGAGATAGAAATTAAGCGCGAGATTTAAAAAGAATATTTTTAAAATAAAAAGATATATAGAGAAAAAAAGAATTAATATATTGAATTGGAGCCATAAAAATATGAAAACAAGAATTGTTACAAGGGTGATAATTTATGATAAGAAAAAAGTACTATT
>Ga0209542_10017491_pt1 | contig 11733 bp, 12 predicted proteins | sample RifCSPhighO2_01_FD_184028 | JGI IMG/M metagenome (GOLD analysis project Ga0209542, IMG submission 184028) | Soil microbial communities from Rifle, Colorado - Rifle CSP2_plank highO2_0.1 (SPAdes) (version 2) | ecosystem: Environmental > Terrestrial > Deep subsurface > Rock core/Sediment ...
CCCACGTGGCCTTGGTAATGAGAAAAAGCACCTTTTTGCGGCGGTCTGCGCCTTCTTGATTGATTGCATTCACAATGCCATGATACGTCAAATGACCCTTGTACCCAAACGGGAATACGTCTTTCTTCTGCTCGGCGATGTGGCCGTATTCGTGGCTTCCCTCTGGCTTGCGCTTGCTTTACGCTACTTGGAATTTCCAAGCGAGGCGTTCTTCATTTTGCACCTGGTTCCGTTCAGCTTCCTGTTCGTTGCATGGCTTGGGGTCTTCTTTCTCGCGGGGCTCTACAGCCGCCATTCGCGCATTTTCAGAAGCCGCTTAAGCTCAACGATTTTTTATACGCAAATCGTAAACATGTGCGTTGCGGCCCTCTTTTTCTTTTTTGTTCCCTCATTCGGACTGGCTCCCAAAACAATCCTCGTTCTGTACTTGATTGTGTCATTCGCGCTTATTTTTTTATGGCGGGCAGTTCTGTTTCCATATATCCCGCGCACCCGAAAGTTGAGGGGCGTTCTGATTGCCTCGGGACCGGACGCGGCGAAGCTAGTAGAGGAGATTAAAAATGATACGCATGCCACGTTCGCTTTTGATTACGTCGTTGATACAAAGACCGCGCCCACGCACGAGGTGATACAGCGCGCGTGCCGTATTGCCGAGGATGACGACATCACGTTTCTTGTGGTTGATTTCAGGGACAAAGCGGTCTCTGCCGCCCTCCCGATTATTTACGAGGCCGCTTTTCGCAAGAGCCGTTTCGCGCTTATTGACGCGGCCGATTTGTACGAGGATGTGTTTGACCGCGTACCGCTCTCGTTCGTGAATTATGAACGGGTGCTTGGAGTTGTCGCCGCCTCGCGCGCATACGACATTCTAAAACGCATGTCGGATATAATAGGGGCCATTGTCATCGGAATCTGCACGCTCGTTTTTTATCCATTTGTGTGTCTGGCCATAAAATTAGACGACGGCGGGAGCATTTTTATCACGCAGAAACGAGTCGGGAGATTTCAAGAGCCGATATATATAACGAAGTTCAGAAGCATGAGCGGAAATGATGAGGGCGTTTACGGCAAAAACGGGAAAACCAAACTTGTCGTGACGCGCGTTGGTAAGTGGCTGAGAATTCTGCGGATTGATGAATTTCCGCAGTTGTGGAGCGTGCTCAAGGGAGATCTATCGCTTGTAGGGCCCCGCCCTGAACTGCCCGCCTTGGCGGCAGAGTACAGCGCAAGAATTCCGTATTACAACGCGCGCTACCTAGTTTCCCCGGGCCTCATGGGTTGGGCACAGCTTCATCACGACAGGCATCCGCACCATGGCGCCGATGTAGCGGAAACAAAGGAGAAGCTCTCGTACGATTTATATTATCTGGAACGCCGTTCGCTATCCCTTGATTTATTCATTACTCTACAAACCGTGCGCATAATGGTTACGGCTCGCGGTTCATGAAGGGGCGCTCAAAGGTCGGGGTGTTTTTAACGGCCTATCGGTTTTGATAGGCACCTGTAGACGGGACGAGTCACTCAAACCGTTAAAAACCGTTAGGTCTTTTCTCTAAAGTTGGGAAATGCATATGCGCCACTCTATAAAGATTTGCTCCAAATTTGAGAATTAACAGCGTCAAAGACTATAAAGACTATGAGGATAGTCATACAAAGAAATGACAGAAAAGACGTTGACCACATTGCATTTCCAATACTTTGCCCCCTCTTTCTTTTATCTGCGATTTCCATTATTGACCCAATGAGCGAAAAAAAGAATCCGCCAAGAAAAGAGAAAAATTGAACTGCAGAACTACTTATGAAGGGAGGAGGAACGGGATTCATTAGTACTGCCGAAACAGGTTTTGCAATAGAAATAGCAGAGCTTATCGCAAAGATTAACGTGATTGCGATGATTACCCAGTTGATAACCACAAGCTTACGGGGCTTGGCGGAATCTTTGTGTATAAAGACAGGCAGGAGAGCAGCGATTAGTGGAACAAAGACACCCAACAAATAGAAAGACATAGCGTAAACTTAATCATTAAAGATAATTACTGTATGGTAGCACGCTCGCCTAGAGATGGAATTGCGAGTAATATATAAGACATGAAAAAAGCGGTTGTTACAGGCGGCGCCGGATTTATCGGTTCTCACCTTGTTTCCGAGCTCGTAACGCGCGGGTTTGATGTGCACGTCGTTGATAATTTTGCGGGCGGACGGATGGAGAAGAGGATACATCCAAAAGCAGCGTACCACGAAGTGGATATTCGCGATTACAATAAGCTCGCGCCCATCGTCGCCGGCGCTTCGTACGTTTTTCATGAGGCGGCGCTCCCGCGCGTGCAGTTTTCCATAGAGCATCCGCAAGAGACATTCTCGGTGAATGTCGATGGCCTTGTCTCGGTGCTACGAGCCTCACATGAAGGGGGAGTCAAACGCCTCGTCTATGCGGCTTCAAGCTCTGCTTACGGCGACCAGACAAAAATGCCGCTTGCAGAGGATTTTCCCGCACAGCCCAAGAGTCCTTACGGATTGCAGAAATACATCGGAGAATTAAGTTGCCGTGTATGGTCTGAAGTGTACGGACTCCCCACGGTGTCTTTGCGTTACTTCAATGTATATGGTCCGAACTTTGATCCGAATGGTCCGTATGCGCTCGTCATAGGCAAGTTTCTTTTGCAAAAATCTAAAGGCGAGGCGCTCACGATAACGGGTGACGGCACGCACACGCGTGATTTCACGAATGTACGTGATGTTGTCCGTGCGAACATGTTGGCTATGGAATCGGACAAAGTCGGTAATGGAGAAGTCATCAACATCGGCGCTGGCAGGAATGCATCTATTAACGAAGTGGCGGAAATGATAGGCGGTCCCGTTGTGCACGTAGATCCTCGGCTTGAACCGGCCCATACGCTTGCAGACACCACTCGCGCTAGGGACTTACTTGGCTGGGAACCTGCGGTCACACTTGAAGATGGAATTGCTGAATTAAAAAAAGCCTCTGGTTTCCTATGAACATTCTCATATTCTTAAGAATATGAGAATATCCTGAATTGTTATGATAGTTGATGGCAAAACAATCGCCGAGGATATATACGCGGGTCTCGCTCCGCGTTTCTCAGCTCTCAATAGACAGGTCAAACTCGGCATAGTAGTGGTGGGGGAGAATTCGGTAATTGCGTCGTTTGTGAAAATTAAGGAACGCTCGGCCTTACGGCTCGGCATAGAGATGGTACGCAAAGATTTGCCGGAGTCGGCAAGTGAGGCGGAAATTATCTCTGCCATACATGCTCTAAACGAAAAGGCTGACGCTGTAATTGTCCAGCTTCCACTTCCGAAGGGAATCAGTACAAATAATGTTCTTTCCGCAGTGCCCAACAATATGGATGTTGATGCTCTGAATCCGGATGTCTCCGAAGAGAAACGGTTTGTCCACGCGCCGGTTGCACTCGCCGCAGTCGAGATTCTTGAACGCTCACAGGTGGAGATCAAAGGCGCACGCGCGGTTATTGTAGGCGCGGGCCGTCTTGTCGGCGCGCCATCGGCGTGGCTTTTGAAAAAACTCGGTGCGAATGTCTCGGTATTTTCTTTGGAAGAAGGTTCCATTGATGACTTGAAAGATGCCGACATAATTGTTTCAGGCGCAGGGACCCCGGGTTTCATAAAACCCGCACATATAAAAGAAGGTGTTGCGCTCATTGACGGTGGCACAAGCGAGCTCAATAAAAGAATAGCCGGCGATGCCGACCCCGCATGCGCGGAAAAAGCGAGCGTATTCACACCGGTTCCCGGAGGCGTCGGGCCAGTCGCAGTCGCCATGATTTTCAGGAATTTGCTCAATCTTCTAGAACACCGAAGCAACGTATTGACAATGTAATTACGTTTGTTAACATGAATGCATGAATTCAACGTTGCAAGTACGTATTGACAAAAAGACCAAGGAACGTGCACGGCGAGCGTTTCGAGCCGCGGGGATAGATCTCTCAAGCGGCCTGCGCCTGTTCCTCACGCATATAGGTAGGACGGGCGAAGTGCCGCGGGAGATGTTTACCTACGATAATGCGCCGGCGTCGTTTATGAAGAAGCTGATGCGCGAAGCTGACTATGCGCTTAAGCATGGGAAGCGCTACAATTCCGCAAAAGAATTACTAGATGATGTACTTGGGAAAAATAGATAATCTATGTATCAGGCGGTACAATCCGCGAAGTTTCGGCGCTCGCTCAAGAGAGTTTCTCAATACCGGAATTTTGATGGCGATGAACTCGAGAGAATTATCGATCTTTTGCGAACAAACCAGCCACTTGACCAACGACATTACGACCACGAATTGAAGGGCGAATATCGCGGTATTCGCGAGTGCCACATCCGTAATGACCTTCTGCTTCTCTACCAAAAGAAAGACAATATTCTTGTCTTGCTTCTCGTTGACATCGGAACGCACGCATCGGTATTCGGGAAATAATCCCTTAGGCCTGCATGTTATCCGCCGTCGCGGTGAAATTCAGGAATCTTTTGGAATTGATAAGTAAGAAAGATTGAAAAAGCAGAGTCCGAAAATAGGTCGGGCCGGAACCTGTAAAAGGCCCGGCCCATGAGCGATGTCATGCATAGGCGTCTCGTCGGTGGAATATCCAGCCGATTGCTCCCATGGTGATATTGACCCAGAGAAGGTAAAGTTCGGTGGTGTGTAGCCACCGATCAACCGACGTTAGTAGATAGGGCGGTAAACTAACGTACACTAGGGTATCAATCCAAACCCCTAGTCCGACAAGCCATAGCGCCACTCCTATCGCTGCAAGGTCCGTACCCTCCGTTGCTTCATATCTGAGAATGGAGCGAAGAAGGTATCCGGAGGAAAATCCTCCGCCTGCCATGATAGCCAGTATGCTCAATAACAAACAAATCGCGATGCTCCACATCACCGTCTCCCAATTTACACCGCCTACGCGGCCAGCCTTGACTATGCCAAAATAAACGAGTTTGTCAATCATTGATACATGAGATTTTGCGGGTATACTGCTCGCTAATATGTTGAAAAGACGGCTCACTGCTCTTATTGTTCTCCTGATTGGAGCCAGCATCGGGTGGTTTGTTTACAGCTCGCAAATTCATGCATCACGGCCTTTTAAACTTGGGCTTGACCTCTCGGGGGGAACACAGCTTACATATCGCGCGAAATTGGACGCGATACAGGGAAGCACTGTAGCGGACTCAATGTCCTCTTTGCGCGACACAATTGAACGGCGTGTGAACTTATTCGGAGTTTCGGAACCAATCGTTCAGACGGAGCACGGAGGAACGCTCGCAGGAACTTCGGAGGAGCGTCTTATCGTAGAACTGCCGGGAGTTACAGATACGCAGAAAGCAATTGACTTGATAGGTCAGACCCCAGTTCTGGAATTTCGTATGTTGAAAGAAGGGGTAGCTCCGCCGGAAACGGGAGTGACCCCCGAGAATGTAAATGAACTTTTTGAACCCGCTTCAATTACAGGGAGACACTTGACTAGCGCACAAATCCAATTCAATCAAAATCCGGGCGGGATTCCGAACGAGCCAGTGGTGGCACTCAACTTCAATTCCGAAGGGGGAAAAATCTTTGGTGACTTAACGAAGGCGAATATAGGACGCTACTTCGGGATGTTCTTAGACGGTGTACCGATTTCCATACCGGTTATTCGAGAAGCTATTCCAGACGGCACCGCGATAATTTCCGGCAACTTTACCGCCGTTGGCGCGAAGGAGCTTGCGAGAAACTTAAGCTTTGGCGCACTTCCGGTTCCGATTGAGTTAATCGGAGCGCAGACCGTGTCGGGCACTCTTGGCGGGGAAGCTGTCGCGCGCGGAATTTCCGCCGGTCTTTGGGGTGTTGGATTAGTGGCCCTCTTCATGATTATTTGGTACCGCCTTCCGGGAACTATTTCAGTCGTCGCACTCGCACTTTATGTCGTTGCAATTCTAGCGCTTTTCAAACTCATTCCCGTTACCTTGACTGCCGCAGGTATCGCAGCCTTTATTCTTTCTATCGGTATGGCGGTAGATGCAAACATTCTTATTTTTGAACGCACCAGAGAAGAGATGGAAGGAGGCAAATCCGCAAAGGAAGCAATTGGTGATGGATTTGCCCGCGCGTGGCCATCCATCCGCGATTCCAATATCTCATCCATGATTACAGCGGTCATTCTTTTCTGGTTCGGCACCTCGCTCATCAAGGGATTTGCGCTTGTCTTCGGTCTCGGAGTTCTCGTTTCTATGCTTACAGCAATTTCCGTTTCCCGCACGTTCCTTTTCGCGCTCGGCATTGATGCAAAGACCGGTTTCTCCCGATTCTTATTCAGTAGCGGAGCAAGCAAGTAGTATGTTGTATTGCACATCCCGTATAACTACGTACTACGTACTACGTACTACAAACTAATTCACTATGCTCATCGTCAAATACAGAAGAATATTTTTTGGCATAACGGGGGCAATCGTGCTCGCATCTCTTATTTCGGTGCTTGTTTATGGGTTGCATCTCGGTACAGATTTTACCGGTGGGACGCTCGTGCAAGTCACATATCCGGGTGGAAGGCCGGCGCCGGCTGTTCTGCAAGATTCCATTAATACGGCGGGATTCGCAGGGTATTCGCTTCGCGAGGCCAATACCAATGATTATATTCTGCGCGCGGGGAATCTGACGGACGAAGAGCGTACGAACCTGCCGCAGATTCTCTCTGTCGGCGGAAATAATCCAGTTACCATAAATACACTTACGGAAGTCGGGCCAACAATCGGCTTGGAGCTCCGCAATAAGGCACTTGTAGCACTCGCGCTCGTTCTGTTTTGCATCTTACTTTTTATCGCGTTTGCGTTCCGCAAAGTTTCTAAACCCGTGTCTTCATGGATATACGGATTCATCGCGCTCGTTACACTTGTGCACGACGTCATAGTCCCCGTTGGATTCTATGCGGCGCTCGGATATTTCCTGGGTGCGCAAGTGGACACGCTTTTTGTAACCGCGATTCTCACCGTGCTCGGCTTTTCAATACACGACACCATCGTCGTATTTGACCGCGTGCGCGAGAATCTGCGCATAAATCAGGAGCACAACCGGAAAGAGGGTTTTGAGATCACCGCCGGCCGTAGCTTGGGTCAGACGTTCGTGCGCTCCATAAACACATCTCTCACCGTACTTATCACGCTTCTCGCCCTCTTCTTTATCGGGCCGGAATCTACGAAGGATTTTGCGCTGACGCTCTTGGTCGGCATCATCGCCGGAACTTACTCATCGATCTTTCTCGCCACGCCGTTACTCGTCACCACGGAGCGTTATTTTGCAAAGCGGAGGTAATCTTACACGTCTTTTCTTTATGTACTTATATTAACCGGTCGGTTAACATAAGTACATACAAAAAAGAATATGGCTTTTAGTGGAGATGGCTTTTGGGGACTATTGATTTCTGGCAGCTAAACTTTTAGTGGCTATCGGGAAACGCAATCTAAAGTAGTATAATCCGTTCATGGATATCAAGACTGTCGGAATCGTAGGATACGGCTTGTTTGGGGCGCTTACTTACACCCTTTTTCAGCGTTTCGCGCCCTCAATTCAAGTGCGGGTTTTTTCACGCGAGCAGGAACCGGATAATAAGAAATTCTTCACGCTTGCAGAGACGGCACAGTGCGATGCTGTTATTCTTGCAGCACCTATTCATGTATTTGAAGAAGTGCTTGCGAAAATTGTGTCGCTTGCGGCAAAAGATACGGTTATTGTTGATATCGCGACGGTCAAAGTGCACACGGTGGAGCTTCTCAAAAAACTGGCAAAAGGCCATCGCTACATCGCTACGCATCCTATGTTCGGCCCGGAGAGTTACGAGAAGCGAGCGGGCGACGTGAAAGGATTTCGCATAGTGATGACGGACGGCACGCTCGCGGTGGAGGAGTACACGGCTCTCACAACATTTCTGAAACAGTGCGGATTTGATGTTGTTGAAATGACGGCTGAAGCTCATGACAAACAAATCGCAGACACTCTATTTTTGACACACCTTATCGGGCAAACAGTTTTGCACGGCGGCTTCGGGCGCAGAGACATAGACACCGTATCGTTCAGCTACCTCATGGACGCCGTTGAGAGCGTTCGGCGCGACGAGAAATTATTCCGCGATGTGTTCCGGTATAATCCGTACTGCAAGGATGTTCTCCACCGGCTTATAAAGGCCGAAGAGAAAGTACGCGGTTCGCTTGAGAGGAGAGCAGATGCCCCGAAAAAAGACGGCATGAGAATTGGCATATCCGGCGCACAGGGCAGTTTCTCGCAAGAGGCCGCAGAAAAATACATTGAGGATGGCAAGCTCAAGAAATGCAAGCTCGTTTACCTTATCTCGGTAGAGAACGTGCTTTCTGCGCTAGAAGCGGGAACGATAGACCTCGGCATTTTTCCTATTGAGAATTCTACAGGCGGTGTTGTCACCGAGACGGTCCACGCTATGGCCAAGCACAATATCAATATCAAAAAGATTTTTGATATTGATATCCATCAAAATCTTATGGCGCGCGAGGGTTTGAAGGAAGAGGAGATAAAAACGATTACCTCGCATGAACAGGCGCTAAAGCAGTGCCGGGAATATTTAAAAAGTAAATGGCCGAAAGCAAAAATAGAAGAATACGAAGATACGGCAAAAGCAGCCGAGGATTTGGCGGCTGGAAAGTTGCCGGAGACGACGGCAGTCATCGCGTCCGCCGCCGCGGCGAGGCTCTACAAGCTGAATATCTTGGGAAAAGCTATCCAGGACCTCAAAACCAATTACACGACGTTTATTGCCGCAACCCCACTATAGCTGTTTATTCTTTTCCTCAACGGACAAAGAATGTCGGTGAATAGCTTCAAATATCTCGCGGAGCAAGTCTTCCGGGAGCGATAGCGCACGACCAGTTTCAATCCACGTCTTCAGGAGCGCGTCGCGCCTGTCCTCATCTAGCGCCCCCATGTTGTGTGCGGCCTTGTATCGTCCGATTTCCTCTACGAGTTCCATGCGCTCCGCAAGGGAAGTGATGATATTCCTGTCTAAAATGTCTATTTCCGTGCGCAATTCCTGCAATTCATCCCGTTTTTCCATGCTGGTATTATCTCAGGGAACACCTTCCTTGACAAATCTGCCAATACTGCTATGCTCTTTTTAGACAAATCCTTTGATTCGGGTCTCGCATTTTGTGCGGGATTGGGCCTGAATCGCCCGTAAGGGCAAGGTGATTTCTGCACTAGTGGAAATCCGGACTCCCCCGTAATAGGGGTAACAAGATCTCCTAACTGATAACACGGTTTTGAGATGAAGTGAGGTGGTACCGCGACATGAAAATCGCCCTTACCGCACAAGGTATACTTGTGCAGTTAGGGCGATTTTTGTATATGAAAAAGCTACCCAAAATCAAGATATTGCAAAAACCCACTTACGTGAAAATCGCGGAAGGCGTGGACATATTTCCCTTGTTCAAGAAAATTGAGCGCAGATTTGAGACATGCTTTATTTTTGAATCATTGGGCGAAGACGGCAAATTTTCCCGCTACTCAATCATCGGGTTTGACCCATCGCACATCATCGGAGCAAGGAAAAACGTTCTCACTGTTGACGGCAAAGATTACAAAGTCTCGAATCCATACTACGCCCTGCGCGATGTCATGCCCCAGCGCACGATTGGCAGGAATTACGACGGAGGATTGGTCGGGTACTTGAGTTACGAGGCGCTTAATTACATGGAGCCGTCGCTCAAAGTAAAAACACACGATGAATTTGAACAGTTTCTTTTCGGCGCTTATACGGACGGGGTTATTTTGGACAAACTTACGGACGAACTAACCTATTTTTATTACGCAACGGACAGAAGCGCGTTGCTGAAGGAAATCATCGGCTCAAAAGTCCGGCACGAGTCCTTCGTCGCAGAGTGCGTGTACGAGGGGCTTTCGGAAAAGGAGCACGCGAGAATCGTTGAGGATGTGAAGGAGAAAATCAGAGAAGGAAAAACATTCCAATGCGAAGTCGGATTCAAAACGAAATACAAAATAACGGGCGACACATTGAATATCTACGGACGATTAAGAGAAATCAACCCGTCCCCATTCATGTATTATCTCAAGTTCGGCGAAAAACGGATTATCGGGGCGAGTCCGGAATTGCTGTTCTCCTTGCGAGACGGGGAAATGACGACGCGGCCGCTTGCGGGAACTATTAGGCGGGGTGCAAACCCGAAAGAAGACCAACAACTTGCCCGCGAGCTCGTGAACGACGAGAAAGAGCGGGCGGAGCACAATATGCTCGTTGATTTGCACAGGAATGACATCGGAAAGGTGGCGAAATTCGGGACAGTAAAAATACGCGATTTAATGACGGTGAAGAAGTTCAGCCACGTCCAGCACATTTCCAGCGAGGTGGTCGGGACGATTCGCCCCGGAGAGGATATGTTTTCCGGTTTTGCGAGCCAATTTCCGATGGGAACCGTATGCGGAACCCCGAAGATAGAGACCATCAAAATCATAGATGCCAATGAAAAGGAGGCGCGCGGCCCGTATGGCGGAGGCGTAGGGCATTTTGGATTTAATGGAGATTGCACATTCGCTCTTACCTTACGTTCGGTCTTCATATCGGGCAATGAAGCATACACGCAGACGAGTGGGGGCATCGTCTACGATTCAGTGCCTAAAAAAGAATACACGGAGATTCAAAACAAATCAGCGGCAATGAGGCGAGTCCTAGAACAATAATTTTATGCGCGTACTAATCCTAGATAATTACGACTCGTTCACATTCAATCTCTACCAGTACGTGGGAGAGATTCTTTCGGCGAGCGGTGAGAAGTTTACGCTTGACGTAGTGAGGAATGATGAAATAACGCTCGCAGAAATAGAAAAGCGCAAATACGACAGGATTATTATTTCCCCGGGCCCGGGAGACCCGCGCGACCCGAAATACTTCGGCGTATGCGCGGACGTACTCATCAAGATAGGAAAAACGACTCCCGTGCTCGGCGTGTGTTTGGGGATGCAGGGGATGGCGTATTATTTCGGGGGAGGAGTCACGCGCGCACAGAAGCCTATGCACGGAAAAACGAGTATCATAGAGCATGACGGAAAAGGAAACATTGCCGGAGTGTCTGACGGTAACGGCCACATCAACCGACACGGGAGAGATTATGGGACTGCGCCATACGCAGTATCCGATAGAGGGCATACAGTTTCATCCGGAATCATTCGCAACAGAGGGTGGGAAGCAATTACTCGCCAACTTCTTACGCCAAGAATGATGCGCTAGAATTATCCTATGAAAACTGCCACAGAAATACTGAACACGTTAGTAGAAAAGAAAAACCTGACATCTGCGGAATCGCGACAGTTTCTTATTGACGTGATGGAGGGCTCTATCACACCAGTGCAGTGTGGCGCAATTCTTACTGCCTTTCGGATGAAGGAGGAGAGCGCCGACGAAGTGCGCGGCTTGATACAAGCAATGCGCGAGAAAATGGTTTCTATACGCGCGGATGATGCGATGGACGTTGTCGGCACTGGCGGCGACGGTTCCGGAACTTTTAACATCTCAACGGCCTCCGTTTTTGTCGCTCGCGGAGCGGGCGTGAAAATCGCAAAGCACGGAAACCGCGCGGCGAGTAGCCGTTGCGGCAGCGCGGATGTGCTTGAAGCCCTCGGCGTGAAGATTGAACTGACACCAACACAGGCGGAAGAAGTATTTAAAAATGCCGGAATGGTATTTTTATTCGCTCCT
>Ga0209542_10017493_pt1 | contig 11732 bp, 10 predicted proteins | sample RifCSPhighO2_01_FD_184028 | JGI IMG/M metagenome (GOLD analysis project Ga0209542, IMG submission 184028) | Soil microbial communities from Rifle, Colorado - Rifle CSP2_plank highO2_0.1 (SPAdes) (version 2) | ecosystem: Environmental > Terrestrial > Deep subsurface > Rock core/Sediment ...
CGCCTCCCATATACAAAATCCCAATTACTATGGCGCAGTGTTTTATATTCTTTAACGCTCGCGCGGATAAATCGGAGAAAACTTTATTGTTATCAATATAGCCGAGTAATTTAAAAGTCTGCCACAGCGTGATAAAAAACGGTATAGTGGTCGCATATAAACCAAGCATAATAAGAAATATTGCATCAGAAGCTTCCGGAAACTCCGCCGAACCCCCTTTCCACATATTAGGTAACGCAAAAATAGCCAAGAGAAGCACGATAGCGCTCATCACAAACAAGGTCATTTTTAATATAAGAGTTGCACCTCTCCTTGCAATAAAAGTATCTTTTTTATTCATAGTATTCATCCTGCATTATAACACACTAAAGGTTTTTTGTTTTTGTTGATTTATGGTATAATACACCTATGGCTCACTATATTTGTACAGGCACCTGCAAGGGTGTTTCAGATGTTTCAAAAAAGTGTGAAGATAAATCTTGCGCTCTCTTTGACCACGAGCTTGCAGAATGCGATTGCGTAGATGGCAGACATTACGGCAGGCAAGATGCGCATATAGAGGAAAATAAAGGAGAGTAGAATACCCAGGAAGCACATCAAGGCAAACTTTTGTGGATTGTTTTTGTTTATGCTATGATGTGTTTTTAACATATCAAAGATGGCAATTCCTAATAACAAGAAAAATTCTCAAAGGGGACATAAGCCAAAAAATCTCGGACAGGGGCTTACCTTTGACGACGTGTTGTTCGTGCCAAATTACAGCGAAGTCCTGCCAAAGAACGTAATAATAAAAACTCGCCTGACTAAAAATATCTCTTTGAATATTCCTTTCATCTCTGCCGCAATGGATACAGTTACCGAAGGAGAGATGGCTATCGCCATGGCGCAACAAGGGGGCTTGGGCATTATTCATAAAAATCTATCTATCACCGACCAAGCCAAGGAAGTAGAACGTGTAAAAAGATTTGAATCCGGCCGTATTACCAACCCTATAACTTTATCCATAGACGCTACGGTCGGTGATGCATTTGCCATACAAAAAAAATATAATTTCGGTGGTTTCCCGGTGTTAAACAAAAAAGGTTTACTAGTCGGCATAGTGACAAATCGTGATTTGCGCTTTCAGAAAGATGAATCTATTTCTATAGAAAATATAATGACGACGGATTTAATTACCGGCAACCCGAACACAAGCATAGAAGAAGCGAATGAATTGTTTAATAAATACGGCATTGAAAAGCTTCCTCTGGTAGATAAAGATAAAAAGTTAGTCGGCCTTATTACTTATCGTGACATGGCAAAATCCAAGGAATATCCCCTCGCAACCAAGGACAAAATGGGTAGGCTCTGCGTAGGAGCGGCAGTCGGCACGGGGGCAGATGCTCTAAATCACGTGGATGCTTTAGTAAAGGCAGGAGTTGATATAATTTGCGTTGATACCGCTCATGGCCATTCAAAAGGAGTGCTTGACGCGGTTAAGAAAATTCGCAAGGCATATCCAAAGCTTGATATTATGGCAGGCAATGTCGCTACGAAAGAAGCAGCCCTGGCCTTAATAAAATCAGGAGCGGATACTGTAAAGGTTGGTATTGGACCCGGCTCAATATGCACCACGCGCATTGTTTCCGGTGTTGGAGTGCCTCAACTCTCCGCCGTCGCTGCTGTTTATGAAGCTTGTAGAACGCTGAATATTTCAGTTATTGCCGATGGTGGAATAAAACATAGTGGAGATGTGGTTAAGGCGCTTGCTTTTGGAGCGGATGTCGTTATGGCAGGCAGCGCTTTTGCCGGCACCGATGAGTCTCCGGGCGACACCATCACCATGAATGACCAAAAATTCAAAAAATATCGCGGTATGGGTTCAATGGGAGCAATGCAAAGGGGGTCCAAAGACCGCTATTTTCAAGACTATCAATATGACCCTATAAAGTTAGTGCCGGAAGGAGTCTCGGGCCATGTGTCATATAAAGGCGCGCTGTCGGAGGTTATTCATCAATTGATTGGCGGACTTCGCGCCGGAATGGGTTATCTAGGCGCCAAAGATATTCCGAGCTTGCGGGATTCTTCATATTACACAATCACATCAGCTGGGTTAGATGAAAGCCACGTTCATGATGTTTTTATGGTAAGCCCGGCGCCAAATTATAAGAAATAATTAAATGAGATTGAGAAATAAATCTAAAGTCACTCCAATAATTGGTCTTCAATGGGGAGATGAAGGAAAAGGAAAGGGTGTAGCCAGAATTGCTTCAAGTTTATCAGCCAAAGATTTGATTGTCAGGTTTCAAGGAGGAAACAATGCCGGGCATACCATTTGGCATAAAAAAAAGTGCTATGTGTTTCATCTGATACCCTCCGGGGTTTTCGGCCGAGCGCAAATACACCTGGGCGCCGGTATGGTCATAGATCCTTCAGCACTAAAAAAAGAAACCCTGATGATTCCTCGGGGTGTTTCTTTTTTGAACCGTCTATCCGTATCGCCTCACGCTGTTCTAGTGCTACCCACGCATTTACTGCTTGATTCTATTTCAGAAAAAACAAGGGGTAAGAAAAAAATAGGCTCTACCGGCAAGGGAATTTCACCATCTTATACCGACCTCGTGCTGCGCAGGGCTTTGCGAGTCGGAGATATTTTTCACAGTGATTTCAGAAGAAAATATAATGCGCTTTCATTGGAACATAAAAAAACTCTAGGAAGCGCATTTAATTACAAAGTAAATAATAGGGAATTAAAAGAAAAGGAAAAAGAGTTTTTCGCGGGAATTAAATTTTTAAAATCGCTTCCACTTCGAGACTCATCAGAGATAATTACGGAAGCCCTCTCCGCTCACAGAAAAGTCATCGCTGAAGGCGCGCAGGGCGCGCTCCTAGACGTTCGCTTTGGACATTATCCGTATGTTACTTCTTCTCACACTATCTCAAGCGGAGTGGGGACAGGACTTGGCATACCTCCTTCGTATATAGGAAGCGCAATTGGTATTTTTAAAGCATACACGACTAAGGTTGGTGAAGGACCTTTCCCTACAGAATTAGGAGGAGCTGAGTCGGCTATTTGGTGCCGTGATAAAAAATTGTTAGATGAAAAAAAGAAATTTCCAAATCCAAACCCAAATAGTAAAAGTGAATTTGAACAGGGGATTGCCTTACGTATGCTCGGTAATGAAATCGGAGCTACTACTGGACGCTTACGTCGTACTGGCTGGCTGGACATTCCATTAATGAAATACGCAATAAAAATGAATAATACTACCGAGCTGGTCTTGACTAAATTAGATGTTTTAAATGGATTTAATAAAATAAAAGTTTGTACGTCTTACTTAATAAATGGCCACGCCAAAGGACGGGCAAGTAAAAAGACAGATAAAGTCCCTTTTGATTTATCCAGAGTAACTATCAAACCTATCTATAAAACTTTTCCTGCCTGGAGAGGGAAGCTATCTGATTATGGGAATAAACTGCCAGCAGAAGCGTTGCAGTATGTCAAGTTTTTAGAGAAAACTCTGGGTGCGAAGATAATCTACGTCGGCACCGGTCCGGAAGAACACCATGTGGTAGAGCGCTACTGGAAATAAGTGTTATAATACTAATATATGATGACAATCATTCTGGCAATATTTCCAAGGTTTCTTTTTTAAGGGAAACTAACTATTAAAAATTTTATGAGAACCATTAATCGCGAAATAGTGTCAGCGCATATATATTCAAGTGATGGAAAATTGCTCATGGCAAGAAATACTCGCCCTGAGGCAAATGTTGTGTATGGCGATTGCTGGAAAATACCTGGGGGCGGAATAGAGCCGAAAGAGATGGCAATTGAAACGCTCATACGAGAGACCCAAGAAGAGACTGGAATCGACTAAAGTAACTTTAGATAAACCTGCAAGTCAAGTATCAGTAACGCTTGATTCTCACGAATTCAATGAATATCAATGGTTCGACTTATCAGAGTTGAAATCCCTTAAGCTAAGTCCACCTTCCGTCGAACTTTTTACTAAATTAGGATTTTTGTAGAAACGTACTCGTTCCGATGAGCCATCGGCTTTTTCGCGCGAATTAGAGAATAGATATATACATATGACACATGATAACTTAATAGCAGCGGCCGCTGCTATTAAGCTATCAGCGATTTAGAATAGGGTTAACCATTTATTTCAGCTTTAAGTTTGTTGAGACCTTGCTCGTCGTAGAGGATTGTTTTTAGGTTTGGATATTTTTTAAAATCAAGTCCTTCAAAATGATGCGCTTTGTCGTCTATAAAAATTACTTTTTCGTCCTTATGTTTTTCGCATATCCTTTCTATTGCTTCTTTTTTACTGCCCTGCACTATATTTATCCCGCTAAATAAGGAAGCCACTTCAGTTCTATCAATTTTTTCCTGCTGATATTCCTGGTTTCCATAAGTCACTAAGTAGCAGTTGTATTTACCCAATTTTTTAATTAATTCAATTAATTCTTCATTCAAAAATTTTTTCCTATCTCCCATGTCTTCATCATAAAGGCTTTTCTTTTTACTTGCATCAATTCTTCCCAGGGTGACAAAATAATCTAGCATACTTCTCAATGAAAAACCTAAGGTTCGATTCTTTTTATAATAATTTTCTATTTCAGGGCGAGGTATGCCATATTTTTCCAAAACTAAAAAAAGCTCCTTGTGGTGAGTTGTAGAATTATGTATCACGTCATCAAAATCAAAAATAAATTTCATTTTTCTATTATTTTTTTTATGCAATTAGCTAATTTTTTAGAGTCGTGACGAATAAAACTTCTAACATTATTGAAAAATAAATGAGATAAAAGTTTTCTTCTTACTAAGCGCGGATCGTTTAAATCATCTTTTATTAATACTCCGTCTCCTTCTTTTAATTTATAACGCTTAATTTGCGCCCGAGAGAGGACTTCGTTGTTTATCACGATAACATCAACGGACTTGCCTAAATATTTTTCGGTATTTTTCACATAGTCACTCATTTTCCAATATCTGGTATGTAATTTTTTATTAGTGAGATTCATGACCATAATTATCTTTGCTCGGCTTTTTTTTATAGTTTCCTTAAATCCGCTAACGATAAAATTAGGGACTAAAGTTTCATAATAATCCCCAGGACAAATGATGATATAATCCGCTCTAATCATGGAAATCCTGGCTTTTTCGTTTAATTTCACTCCCTTTTTGTAAAAGATTCTTTGAAGACCCAGCTTGCGTAAATTTGTTTTTCCTATATTTACTTGTCTCTTTATTATGGTCCCATCGGATAACTTGGCGAATAATTCCGCTTTTTCTTTAGTCACCGGCACCACCGAACCCCTCACCTTTAGAATATCCGAAGCAACTTCAACTCCAGTCACGAAATTCCCTGTCACTTTTTCCAGGGCCGCGAGAAAAATATTACCGAAACTATGACCTGCGAGTTTACCTTGGCTAAACCGATAATTCATAAGTTTTCGCACTATATCGCTATGCTTACTTAGGGCAACAAGGCACTGCCTCACATCACCAGGAGGAAGAACTCCTAATTCATCGCGCAATACTCCAGTAGAACCGCCATTGTCAGCCATGGAAACAACCGCAGAAAGAGAAACATTTTTAAGGTTCTTTAATCCAGACAAGACTGTGTAGCTTCCTGTACCTCCTCCTACTGTAACAATTTTTTTAATACCTTTCATTTGTCCTCGTATATTAGCCTAAATTTAAAAATTTTGCTATTATTTTGTGCATGTGCGGAATCGTGGGATACATTGGCAAAAGGGAAGCTTATCCTGTTTTAATAAAAGGATTAGAGCGATTGGAATACCGCGGTTATGATTCTGCGGGAGTAGCTTTGATGCAAAATGGAGCCTTAAACGTATATAAAAAGAAAGGCAAAGTTGCAGAATTAGCTAACTTTATTAAAAATAGAAACACTTCCGGCACCGTAGGCATTGCGCACACAAGGTGGGCAACTCATGGCGAACCTTCAGATAAAAACGCGCATCCGCATCTCTCAAATTCAAAACAGATAGCGGTTGTGCATAATGGCATAATTGAAAATTATTTATCAATAAAAAAGGCTTTACTGGAAAAAGGTTATAATTTTAATAGCGATACGGATACGGAAGTTTTGGCTAATTTAATTGAAGATATTAAAAAAAACACAAAAACGTCCATTGATGAAGCGGTTCGGCTCGCTCTCTTAGAAATCATCGGGGCTTATGCGATAGCAGTACTTAATTCCATGGAGCCTGATACTATCATCGTTGCAAAGAAAGGAAGTCCAGCCGTCATTGGTATTGGCGATGGAGAATATTTTATAGCTTCAGATGCCACACCCATAGTGGAATACACGGATAAAGTCGTTTATTTAAATGATAGTGAGATGGCAATAATTAGGAACGGCAAACTCACAGTTAAAACTATAGGAAATGAAGTTAAGATTCCATATATACAAAAACTGAAAATGAAGATAGAGGAACTGGAACGCGGAGGCTTCCCTCATTTTATGTTGAAAGAAATATATGAACAGCCGAAATCAATCAGAGACAGCATGCGCGGCAGAATCAATGCAAAAGCTGGTACGGTAAAGCTGGGAGGAATAGAACAGTATGAAGATAAATTGTTAAATGCCAAGCGCATAATAATACTAGCCTGCGGAACGAGTTTTTATGCTGGACTCGAAGCTAAATATTTTTTTGAAGAATATGCTCAGGTACCTGTGAGCGTGGAATACGCCTCTGAATTTAGATACAGGAATCCGGTAATTTATGGAGATGATTTAGTGATTGCGATTTCACAATCCGGTGAAACCGCCGACACGCTGGCGGCAATTAATTTAGTAAAAGAAAAGGGAGCAACGGTATTTGGCGTTTGTAATGTAGTAGGTTCATCTATACCCCGCGCAACCGATGCCGGATCTTACACTCATGCGGGACCGGAAATAGGAGTAGCGTCTACAAAAGCTTTCACGGCGCAAATCACCGTGCTTTTACTGATGTGTTTTTGGTTAGCGCGAGAGAAAAAAACTCTTAGTGAGAATGAAATAAAAAAATTATTAACGGAACTTGAGAATATGCCGGAAAAAGTAGAACATACCCTAAAAACAAACGCAAAAATTAAAAAAATTGCGGAAAAATTTCAAAATGCGGATAATTTTATGTATCTTGGCAGGGGATATGGATTTCCCCTCGCGCTGGAAGGCGCTCTAAAACTCAAAGAAATCTCTTATATTCACGCAGAAGGCTGTCCTGCCGCTGAGATGAAACACGGTCCCATAGCCTTAGTGGACAAAAATATGCCCGTAGTTTTTATTGCAAACCGTGGAGCTTCATACGAAAAAGTAATAAGCAATATGATGGAAATAAAGGCGCGCCAAGGTATAATTATTGCTATAATTACAGAAGGCGACGAAAACGCAAAAAATATCGCAGATTATTCAATAGAAATTCCCGAAACGGGAGATGTGATGATGCCCCTCGTTGCATCTATTCCGCTTCAGCTGTTGGCTTACCATATAGCATTACTCAGAGGATGCGATATAGATAAACCGCGCAACTTGGCAAAATCCGTAACCGTAGAATAAAAAAATGACTATTCAAGAAAAATTACAGAAAATAATAAATGTTAAGCAAGATCTGGCAAAAGATTTAGTTTTGCTGTGTAAAGATAAAAAAGAAACACAGAAAGGGGTTTACTTTGACGGAGAAGTGGAAGTTGAGCCAGGAGTATTTTTTGACACAAGCGAGGGAAATATATTCATTGGCGAGAAAACAAGACTAAGGGCTTACTGCGTTCTTCGCGGACCTATAATTATAGGGAAAAATTCAAAAATAAATAGTTTTGCCGAAATCACCTGTTCGCGAATAGGAGATGTTAGTTTTATAGGAGGAGAATTATATCAATCCGTAGTTCAAAGTTATTCTAATAAGCCTCATCCTGGATTTGTCGGGCATAGCTACGTTGGTAGCTGGGTTAATTTAGGAGGAGGCACAAATACTGCTACGCTTAAAAACACTTATGGAGAAGTGAAAGTTGACGGCATTAATACAGGTCAAATTCAAATCGGGTCAATAATTGGAGATTATGTAAAAACTGCCATTAACACTTCAATATTTCCCGGCAAAATAATTGGACCAGGAGCAAACTTATATGGCACAATAATAGATGATGTGCCGGCTTTCACGAGTCACGTAACGCCTTCTCATTTATACGAAATTCCCGTTGATATTTCTATAAAAACACAAAAGGCGATGGTAAAAAGACGCGATGTGGAATTTACAAAAGAAATGGAAAATGAAATAAGGGAATTATTTGATAAAACACAACAGATAAGAGACAAGGCGAAAGTAAGAAAAGAAAAATTATCATTTATGGTTTTTGGCGAAAAATAACAATAAACTTATGGAAAAAATCTTGGTTATCGGAGCCTGCGGGCAGATAGGAGTGGAACTTGTTTCCGCTCTAAGAAAAAAATACGACAATGTGAATGTAATTTCAGCTGATATCAGAGAAGAACATCCACTACTTTCAGGCACCGGTCCGTTCGTCAAATTAGACGTCCTAGATAAAGAAGCTACGGCTTTGGTTGTAAAGGACAATAATATTACACAAATTTACTTATTAGCGGCATTACTATCTGCCACTGGAGAGAAAAATCCTAAAATGGCATGGGATTTAAATATGGGTAGCCTTAGGCAAATACTGGACTTGGGAATAAAGGAAAAAATCAAAATATTCTGGCCGAGTTCCATAGCTGTCTTCGGCCCTACGACTCCAAAAGAGCAGACTCCTCAAGAAACTGTAGTAGAGCCAATCACTATGTATGGCATTACTAAATACGCGGGCGAACTTTTGTGTCAATATTATCATAAACGCTTAGGACTAGATGTACGAAGTGTACGCTATCCAGGGCTTATTAGTTGGAAAAGCGAACCGGGGGGCGGAACCACTGATTATGCAGTAGAAATATTCTACGAAGCGATAAAAAATGGAAAATATGTGAGCTTTCTTTCTAAAAACACATATCTGCCGATGATGTATATGGACGACGCTATTCGCGCCACAATTGAGTTAATGGAAGCTCCAAAAGAAAAATTAAAATTAAGCATGGCATACAATCTTTCTGCTATATCTTTTTCTCCAAAGGAAATTGCAGAAGAAATAAAGAGGCATATTCCAAATTTTGAAATCGATTATAGTCCTGACCACAGGCAAGCTATTGCTAACAGCTGGCCGAAAAGCATAGATGACAGCATAGCAAGGACACATTGGGGTTGGAAACACGAGTATGATTTAAAAGAAATGACAATAAGTATGCTCAAGAATTTAAAAGAAAAATTAAAATAAATGTACTCCAAAAAATTACAACAAGACATAGAAAAAGAATTGGAAAATCTGAAAGCCCTCGGTAAATTAAAAGTTGAGAGAGAGCTTGAGGGCGCGCAGGGGGCAGAAGTGGAAATGGGAGGCAGAAAAGTCTTAATGTTCGCCTCAAATAATTATCTGGGCCTGGCAAATCATCCTGAAATTATAAAAAGTACTAAAGATGCACTAGATAAATACGGTTTTGGCCTCTCCTCAGTTAGGTTTATATCTGGCACCGAGGCAATACATAAAACCCTAGAGCAAAAATTGGCTAATTTTTTAGGCACAGAAGATTCTATTCTGTACTCTACAAATTATATGGCCAACTTAGGATTTTTTGCCAGTATCACAAATGAAGCATTTGGCGGAGATGGCAAACATATTGATGCCATCTATAGCGATGAACTAAATCACGCGAGCATCATAGATTCTTTTAAGCTTTGTAAAAAAGAAAATGTCATTAAAAGAATTTATCCTCATGGCGACCTGTCGGCGCTTGGAAAAATGCTGGAAGAAGACAAGCAGAAAGGCTACAGGTTTAAAACAATTGTAACTGATGGAGTTTTTTCTATGGAAGGATATTTAGCTCAACTCCCTGATATTTTAAAATTAGCGGAAAAATATGAAACGCTTTTATTTGTAGATGACGCGCATAGTGTGGGAGTACTCGGGAAAACTGGCGCTGGCACACCTGAACACTTTGGCTTGCAAGGAAAAATAGATGTCCTTTCAGGAACATTTGGTAAGGCTCTCGGTGGAGCAGTAGGGGGATATATCGCTGGTAAAAAATATCTGATAGACTTACTTCGTCAGAAATCTCGCACCTATATGTTTTCAAATTCTTTGCCTCCCTCAGTAGTTATGGCATCCATAAAAGCGTTGGAGTTGTTGAAAGACAAACCAGAGCTTTTAAATATTGTAAAAGAAAATTCAGAATATTTTAGAACAGAAGCCAAGAAGCTTGGATTTGAGGTTCTGGAAGGAGAACATCCGATAGTGCCGGTAATGCTCGGTGACGCTAAACTCACTCAAGAAGTCAGTAAAAAATTATTAGAAAAAGGACTTTATGTGGTAGGTTTGTGGTTTCCAGTCGTCCCAGAAGGTACTGCTCGGTTACGTTTTCAGATATCTGCTGCCCATTCAAGGGAGCATTTAAATAGAGCAATTGAGATTTTAAAAGAAGTTGGCAAAGAAATGGAAATATTGTAGTATATCTACATGATTTCACGGATATATGTGCTACCTGCCCGAAATGCTACGCGTAACGTTGCAGGCGGGCCGAAAAATGAGGGGACAAAAGAAAATACAAGCGGAAATGCATATATTATTGACTCGAGGCTTAGCAAAAAAGAACTCACAAAGCTAGCTCAGGCGCTCACTAACCCAATTTTAGAAAAATACTTTATCAACGAATCTCCCCAAGTGGGAAATTTTTCCCGCCACGGCGGACAAGCTTATGCGATTGAAATAGGATTTTTACCTGGAGTTACGGACAACGTCGGTCACACCATTAAAGAGACTGCTATTGACTTACTTCACTTAAAAGAAAGCTCAAATTTTCACGTCTATACTTCAAAGATTTTTTTAATTTCAGGTTTTAAAAAAATGAATGAAATAGAGAAGATAGCTAACACTCTATACAATCCACTTATAGAAAGAGCTAACATAATACAAATTAAATCTGGTAAAATGAATCTACTTCTAAAAGCTCCGGAGGTAATTTTACAAAAACACATTCCTGTTATAGATATACCACTATCAGTTTCTGATGAAGAACTGGCTAAAATCAGTAAATTTGGAATAGAGGAGGGGGGTAAACATAGAGGACCGCTCGCGCTAGACCTATCCTCAATGAAAGCTATTCAAGCGCATTTCGTAAAACTAAAGAGGAACCCGACTGATATTGAACTAGAAACTTTCGCTCAAACATGGTCTGAGCATTGCAAACACACTATTTTTGCCAACCCAATAGACAACATCAAAGACGGCTTGTATAAAACTTATATAAAAGGAGCAACGAATTTAATTCGCAAAAGAAAGGGAAAAAAGCTTGCCCCGTCCAAGGGCGGGGATTTTTGCGTTTCAGTATTTTCCGACAACGCTGGGGGAATAATCTTTGATGATAATTTTTTAATAGCTCACAAAGTAGAAACTCACAACAGTCCTTCCGCCCTTGACCCCTTTGGTGGAGCTATCACCGGTATCGGAGGGGTAAATAGGGATATAATTGGTTTTGGATTGGGAGCCAAGCCCGTAGCCAATACCTATGGATTTTGCTTTGGAGAACCTGAGGATAAAAGAGAGCTATTTTTAGATAAAAATTTGAAGCAGAGAATGCTTCCACCTCGTAGAATTATGGAAGGTGTCATAAAAGGCATCAATGCCGGAGGAAATACTT
>Ga0209542_10017494_pt1 | contig 11732 bp, 10 predicted proteins | sample RifCSPhighO2_01_FD_184028 | JGI IMG/M metagenome (GOLD analysis project Ga0209542, IMG submission 184028) | Soil microbial communities from Rifle, Colorado - Rifle CSP2_plank highO2_0.1 (SPAdes) (version 2) | ecosystem: Environmental > Terrestrial > Deep subsurface > Rock core/Sediment ...
TCTTGTCCGCAATGTTATGAACGTTATACGTGGCTATGGATGCTGAAAGGTTGCTGCACTCAACGGTCGAAACGCTGAACGAAACGTTGTCCCTGCCGCAGGTTTTCTCGCCTGTCGGCTGGAGCGTGGTGATGCACGTTTTCTGCGTCCCGCCGGGCAACCCCTCGCTGACTATCACAGCCTCGTACGAAACGTTTTCCCTGTACGCCACCAGTTCCTGCTCCGGCATTGGAACGAGCAGAACCGCCGCCGCAGCGATCAACAGAAGAGCCGCGTAAATTATCCGCTTGTCAATTACAGGCAATGCCATACGATAGTATGCCTGCAAGCGGATTAATATTTTCTTTTCCAATAATGGCTATGCTTGAAAAGCTCATGGAAAGCGATCCTACAATGTTCGGCCTTGTCATGAAGGAGCTTGAGCGCCAGCGAAGCGGTCTTGAGCTGATACCTTCAGAGAACATACCCTCGCTTGCGGTTCTTGAAGCCCTATCCTCTTTCCCTCACAACAAGTATTCCGAAGGTTATCCGGGAAAAAGGTATTACGGCGGAAACGATGTCATAGACGAGATAGAGAACCTTGCGATAGACCGCGCGAAAAAACTTTTCAACGCCGAGCACGTCAATGTCCAGCCTTATTCCGGCTCGCCTGCCAATCAGGCGGTGTTCCGCGCGCTTCTGCAGAAGGGCGACACGTTCATGGGGCTTGAGCTTTCGCACGGCGGGCACATAACGCACGGGCTGAAAATAAATTTTTCAGGCATGGACTACAACGCCGTGCCTTATCACGTAAAAAAGGGTGACGAAACGCTGGATTACGAAGAGATAGAATCCCTTGCAAAGCAGCATGCCCCGAAAATGATACTCTGCGGATACACCGCGTATCCGCGCATCATAGATTTCAAAAGATTCCGCGAGATTGCGGATTCTGTAAGTGCCAAACTCTTCGTGGACATGTCGCATTTTGCAGGCCTCGTGGCAGGCGGCGCCTACCCATCGCCGGTGCCTTACGCCGACGTAATAATGACTACAACGCACAAAACGCTCCGGGGGCCGCGCGGCGCCATGATACTGTGCAGGCAGGAATTTGCCGAAAAAATAGACAAGGCGGTTTTCCCGGGGCTTCAGGGCGGGCCTCACGAGCACGCGATAGCTGCGAAGGCCGTATGCTTCGCCGAGGCGATGAAGCCGGATTTCAAGGACTATGCCCACCGCATAATAACCAACGCGAAAGCCCTTGCCAAGGCCGTTGAAATGAGGCTTGTTTCAGGCGGCACTGATTCCCATCTGCTTCTGGCCGACCTTGAACAAAAAATCACTGGAAAGGAAGCCGAATTGCTTCTTGAAAAGAACGGCATCTACGTCAACAAGAACACGATTCCGTACGACTCAAGAAAGCCATGGGACCCGTCGGGCATGCGCTTCGGAACGCCCACGCTTACAAGCCGCGGCATGAAGGAAAAAGAGATGCAGGAAGTCGGCTCCCTCATAAACCGCGCCATGAAAGGCGAGAATGTCCGCGAAGAAGTGCGGGAACTTTGCTCCGGATTTCCGATATATCCAGGGATATGAACCGTGTTTATGCTTTGCGCGCAGATGCGTTTGCACCCTGGATCAGGCATGATTTTACAACCCCCATATCGAAAGCCACACGCTTAAGCCGGTGAAAACACGAAGATTCAGCAATGGCTGAGGCTCTGCCATAATTGAACTGTACTTACGACGAGAAGGAACACACCGTCAAAATCGCGAGTGCTTTCTGGACATTGCTTCTGTTTTAGGAAATCCCGCCACTTTAGCGGCGGAATGGTTTACATGCCATAGATTGACGACAGACGATGGGGACTCTGCCTAATAAATCCGGAAGAAGCCGGCAGGTTACGTTCCACGCGAATGCAATCACAATATCTTTGCCCGCTTAGTGCTTTTTGTGCAAAGCCGGCGGTGGGGAAAACTTTATACCTATAGATTTTAAGTGGCATCATGGTATATATAAAGAGACGATATATGAACATACCAAACGTAATTATTGCCGCATTTCTCTTACTGCTTCCCGCATCCTTTGCCGCGCCTGTTCTGGAATACGTGGCGCCCACACCCCTTGACGACACAAGAACGGCAAACGCCTCTGTCGGAATAAACATATCCGTCATGGAAGGCAACCTCTCGGAACTCAATTATGAATGGAACGCGGCTAATTTCACATTCTATAACGACTCCTTGCTCGTGTTTTACAATTTTGACAACAGAAGCACATTGGGGGAGAACGGCACGTACGTGGCCGACATTTCATCGCATGGAATCAGCGGGACGGTAAGCGGGAACGGGGATGAAATAAATCCGGCCGCCGGCAGATATGGCGCCGGCATTGACCTTGATGGGAACGGGGACTATGTCACTTCGGGGGGCATTGGAAGCCTTCTAGACGGGAAATCCAACTGGTCAATGTCGTTGTGGATTTATCCCCGCGCTATAAACGGCAACATAATAGGGACTTCTGCAGGAAGCGGTATGTGGATATGGGTGGGTTCAAGCTATCTGGTAGGGTTTGATTCTTATTTTACCGGAACGGATCAAAACACCGATGCAAACGCTCTGGCGGCAAACCAATGGAATCACCTCCTAATTACCAGAAACGTTACTGAATTTAACGTTTATGTGAACGGCAGCCTCTTTGACACTCTTTACTCTTCCACAAGCGTGAACGCGAACGTGGGGGGGAACCTCCAGATAGGTAGGTTCTCTTCAGGCGGCGCTGATTCCAATAGCCGCATGGATGACTTCGGTTTATGGAACAGGACGCTGTCGCCCGAAGAAGCATACCAGTTATACGTTTCCAGCCTTCAAAAATTCAATTCGACCCTGTGGCAATTGTACGTCAACCAAGCCAGCAACGCCACATCCGGGCTGATGGAAGGGACATACACGCATTCCGCCTACGCCCGGGACAGGGATGGGAACGAAAACACAACGGGGGGGAGGGAGATAATCATCGACAGGACCGGGCCGCTGGTGACGCTGGACGCTCCAGTGAATGGCACTTATTCCGGCTTCAACATAACCTTGCAAGTCCGTTCAAATGAGGCCATCACCAACTGGTGGTACTCCCTCAGCAACGGCAATACAAACGCCACCTTTGTGCCCAATGCATCCTTTACGGGGACGGAGGGGGCAAACCAACTGATAATATACGCCAACGACAGCGCAGGGAACGTCAACCAGACCGCCGTCAATTTCACGATAGACAGCATAATTCCGTCAATCACGATACTTGTGCCTGCCAACGCTTCCTTCTCCAGCACGAACATAAGCCTTCGTGTGAACTCAAGCGAACAAGTGGGCAGCTGGTTCTATAATCTGGACGGAAGCGGCACAAGAAACGCTTTCGTGCCTAACGCGTCATTCACGGCCGCGCAAGGATTGAATAGATTGTTCGTTTACGCCAACGACAGCGCGAACAACACGGGCGCGTCAGCCGTCAATTTCACGGCTGACGGCATAGCGCCGCAGATAACGATAGCATCCCCGGAAAACAGAACCTACGGGCAGCCCAATGTCACGTTAAGCTTTACGGCGGACGAATCTACGGACTCTTCATGGTATTCCCTCAACGGAGGAGCTACCAACACAAGCTTCGTCTCGGGCTCTACGTTCACGGCTTCAGGTGGAGTCAACGAAGTTTACGTTTATGCGAACGACTCGCTAAACAATACGGGAATTGCCAATATAAATTTCACGATAGATGCCGTAGCCCCTATCATTACCATAAACACGCCTGCCAACGTCACGTATAATGCGCTCCCCATAACGCTGAATATAAGCGTCAACGAGAATAGCACCGCCAGATATTCCATTGACGGCGGCGCGAACGTGAGCCTTGCGCCAAACGCGACTTCTACAGGCTTTACTTCACAGAACGACACGATACAGGACGGCACGCATAACGTCACCTTTTACGCAAACGACACGACCAACAACATCGCAATCGTGTCCGTCGCGTTTACGCTCTATACCGCGGATTCGGACGGGGACGGCATACTGGACTCCAACGACACGCTTATCGGCAACGAATCGTCTGTCAGGTCTTCGGGACTGAGCCGTATAAATGTAACGGTAGCCGGGAATTCCACGAATGGAACGTTTTACGGGACACAGGAGGTCATCATCAGCGACAACACGGATATCATGGTCAACTTTACCTACAACTTCTCGCTGGCCAGCCTTAACCTCAGCGGAGTCTACGTATCCAAATCGTCGGACTCGCTGGTCATAAATATTTCAGGCTATTCGCAAGTGAACAAGACCGTATACTTCAATGACTACGGCTATACCGAACTTTGCGTGAAAGACGCAATAGTGAACTCGCATTCGGACATAAGCGCAACGTGCGGGGACGCTAATGAGACCGATTTCAGCACGTGCATAGGCGTTTCGGGCGGAACGACCATAAACGGGATTTCCTGCTATGACGAAGGCTCAAAATTCCGGTTTGAGAATCTCCGTCACAGCGGGATAAGAGGCTCCGCCGTGTCTGCAGACGACAAAGAAAATTACTCGTGGACCACCACGTGGTGCGCAAACACATGGGTTTGCACCGAGTGGAGCCTCTGTAGCAGGGATATGATACAGTCCCGGGCATGCACGCTAAAATTCCCGAAGGGCTGCATCCCATCCCGGGAAAAGCCGGAAGAAACACGGGAATGCCGTGACGTTCTCTTTGCCATGCTGCTGGAAATGGATTCACGCCTGTTTGTGCAGTCCTCGCTGCTCATGAACCTAACGTTGAAAGAAATGAATACCAAGGGCGCGGCGGAGGCGATCGTAAGGTACGTCATTACAGATGCAGAAGGACACGTAATCCGCGAAGAAAACGACACTCGCACTGTGGAGAGGGAACTGCAATACTGGAAAGAAATAAGCATAGCCGCCATCCCACTAGGCGATTACACCGTAACTGTTTATGTCGCTAACCGAACAAAGGAATTTGCCAGCGCCGGAAAGAATTTCAGCATCAGCGAAACGACCCGACCCAAGCCCGCGGACAACAGCCATTCGCAAAAAATCGCGGGACTGGTATCAATAATAATTCTATTCTGCTTTGCTGCGCTGCTCATTACAAACAAACCTGTATCAAAATAAGCCCATCCGGATTCGACCATTTTTTTCACGCTATTGTCGGCCATTTTTTGGTACATACTTAAATACCATGCGATGTACCGAATATCCCGCGCAATAAACCGGTTTCTGCTCCATCTTCGCCCTTTTTATCTGCGGATGCCGGCGGTAGCAAGACGGAAACTTACCAATAAGTAATTCGTTCTTCGGGTTCCATCAAGCCATTTTCGTGTCGCTGAAAGTCCTTTTCCCAAATTCCCTTCATTTCGCGTCGGAATCTCTCCAGAGTCGCTTGGTTACCTTCTTCAATCAACACCTTTTCAAGGTAATCGTCCACTGCTTGCAATTCCTTTTCCCAAGCAGGAACTAGGCGCATTTCCAGCTCCTTGCCCGTTGCATAGAGCAAGAGGTTCTCAACCTCTTCTTTCTCCAGTTTCACCTCGGTAACTCTTTGTTCTTTATATCCCAAGAGAAACCCTCCCTTTTCCAGCTTTTCTTTGAGCGCGTCTGTCACGAAGATGAAGCTACGACTCGTATCATTGAAAATTCGATAGCCCAGATGCTCAATAATGTCCGACCGGAACACTACTGAGCTTATTTGAAGCGAACCATCATCGCAATATTGGCTCCGGTGGACGTCCACTTCATAATCTGAGATCACAGGCAACCTTCGCCACATCATGAGATAGCGTCGTTCACCCTCTACGATGATAGGGAAAAAATCGAACGGAATGCCTTCGCTCTCGACGAAGCGCTTGAATAGTTCGCTAACGCAGTAAATACCCTCTTCTGCGACTGACTCCACATCAAGTCGTCTTTTGCTGGTTTCCCCCACCACGGATAATTCGGAGTGTTGATATTTATCCGCATGTAACATTAAATAACGATGGATAAGTATGCCATGCTGCCAAACCTTACTAATTGCGAAGTCCAACTTCATAAGGTCTTCAGGTGGCATATATCTGCGGTACAAATTGCCATGATCGTAGTACACGGTTAGCCGATAAATTTTCATAGCTACCAACCTCAATATTCAAAATAAGCATATAAAGATTTAGCTTTGTTTAATAAATCGTCTGATACCACAACCCGTTGTGTTTCAGAAAGCAAATATCGCAACCTATTGCACTCCGGGGGATTATTTAAACAAAGCCCTGTTGTTTATAGGTTTCTTGCGGGCCGCAAAGCGGAAGCGCCCCAACTGCAATGGCAAAGACCGAGACGCCGATTGTCACGGAACTGGCAGAGATCCTTATTCTGGCGGTCGCTGTGTATTCTGTAGGGGCACTGGTAGATGCCCTGGATGCAACGGGTCGGGCGTCGCCTAGCGCCTATGTCGGCTGCGGAGGCTCTTGACAATCACATATTTGTCTCCCAGAACCCACTCGCACATATCAATAATCTCATCAAGTGGCTTAACGTACTCTACTTTAGGGAAGCTCAGGTCAGGGCGGGCATCGAGTTTTTGCAAAAATACATCCAGCTTTTTCTCAGGCCTTGTCGACTGCCTGATATATTGCACTTTATGGCATCCTCATGGAAATGACGAATTTTTCCGGCTGCGCCAAAAAGGCATCCCTTAAGTATTTTCCTCCGTGAATACAAACATGCTCGCTTACATTCTCGGAATCCTTGACATTGCAACGTCCTTAGTTCTGGGTACCCATGCGCTTTGGGGCTGGTTTGACACCTCGGTTATTTTCTACCACGCTGCCTATGTGACGAGCAAGGGCGCGCTCTTTTCGCCGACGGATTTTGCAAGCAGGATAGACCTTGCAGCCGGAATTTACATGTTCTTGATCGCCTTTGGCGTATATTCGCATCCCAAGCTGACGCTTATAGCCGCTCTGTGGCTGCTTCAGAAAGGAGTGTTTTCGATAGTGTCGCTGCTGCGCAGGATAACTTGATTTATAGATTTGCATCCATAAAATAAGATGGCAGCCGAAAGCTCCATATCCGGAAATCTGGGGCTTCTTGCGCAGGATTATGCTCATCGTATCCTCGTTGATACATCGGCCCTTAGCGAAATGAGGGAGTTTTTTCCAGAACCTATGGATTTTTTCCGCGCAGTCTCGCCTCAAGACTTGGATATTGCAGCATTGGAAGGCTTCAGAAACTCTTTTGATGACTACCGCGCGATTCTGGAATCAGGGAAAATCATTACAGTTTCCCCTGTAGTTTCAGAATTTGAAAGATATTCCAGACTCGTCGGAAGAACATCCCGCCTGCTTGCAGCAATACGCAAAGGAAAAAGTAAAAAAGTAAGGCATACCGAAGCCCGGCATTATGAAGCCACTTCATGGGATGAAGAATTGGCATTGCCAAGGAAACCGGACCGCTACCGCGCAGCCGGAATCACGCAACAGGAGATGGTTATTGCGGAAACCGTTTCTGCAATGAAACAACTGGGGAGAAAATTAGACGCCTGTGTTTTCATGCCCGGAAACACGGATCTTTATCACGATTTGGAAGACATTGTAATGGAGATCGGAATCAACGGAAAAGCCGGAAAGAACGATGAGCCTCTTTTCGATGAAAATTACAACGGAGCCGATGTTTCCGTAGTCACTGCAGCCCTATACAGGACGCTTGTAGGAAATGAGCCAGTGGCAGTCGCTACGCGCGACAATGGCATTCTTTACCTGCTGGGATCAGCATGCAATTACCTTTCTTTCATTCATCCGGACATCATGAGAGCATTGCATGATTATCCCGTGACTGTGGCAAAGACGTTTAACTATAATCCAGACAATTTCGTAAGCACATCGAGGTTCGACCGGGGGCATGCCCAGCTTTATCCGAACGACGTTCAACGCGAAAGGATTTGGAGATACAGGGTAGAAGAAGTGATGCACCGGATAGTGGACGCGCCGAAAGCCGCAATGATAGCATAGTCATTCCCCGTACTTCTTCCTAGCTTCTTCCATCTTCCTGTCAATGCGCTTCTCCGCTTCGTCCCGTTGCATCTCGTAGTCGTTCATGTCGACGAATTTCATGTTCTTGAAAACCATGGGATGAGCGGCTTTGGCGAGCATGAACATCTTCTGGCACATCCGCCTGTAATCAGGATGCCCCTGTTTGACCGTGCGAAGCTCCACGAGATGGTAAAGTTCCCGCGCATTCAGGGTGAAATACCAGCGTATCCGGTAGCCGAACGGCACGACGTACTGCGCCTGCCACGGCATCGAAGCGCTTATTTTCTCCCACGCTTCCTTGGCTTTTCTCATCGCGCCATGGTATTTTTCAGCGGCCCCTATGGCAACGAGTTCCTTGGGAACGTCGTAGCCAAGCCCTGCCGTGAGCAATTGCCTCTGCTGCGTCAAGGCGCGGTGCCGGTGCAGGTCCCGGTATATGCCGTAGTTGCCGAGCATGTCAAAAGTATAATATGCGTTCTCGAACGCCCTGCCAGGCCTGTGGCGGCGGTTGCTTCTTCTTCCTGTATATTCTTCAAGTACACTTGCCTTGTCCTCTGGGCTCATAGAACTCGAAACCTGCAGCGCCTTTGTCATAGAGATCTGCGAATGCGAATAAAGGATTGCGGCGATTATCTTCTCCTCGGCGTTCTTGTCAAAGCCGGCGAGTATGACTTCTTCACCCCCTGCATCGTTGTTGACCAACGAAGAAACAAGCGAACGCGTGGACGCTTCGGTCTGCCTCATGTATTCCTGCATTGTCCTGCCATACGCATCGTCCGCTCTTTTCACAAAAGATGGTATTATTTTTGCTAATTCTTCCTGCATGGACTTCCCTATGTCCCGCACTTCCTGCAGGGGCGACGCGTACATCTTCGTTATGAGATATTCAAATGCCCTGCCGTTGCCGTATATGCCCATGTTGGTTAGGGTCGATGCCGGAAGGAATACCCGCAATACATCGCACGCTTTTGCGCGCACGGTAAAATCATACGCCCTATCACTCATGTCAGCCGGTTTTGGAAAGACGCCAATAATATATGCCTTCATTGGTTCTATGAGTTCTGAGTAAGCATCGAAAAGCATATTGCACGTTTCTTCGTAAAGGCCGGCAAAGCCGGATGCCATTATCGCAGGCTCGCGGCAGAACTTGTATTTGCCGTTTTCTTTTTCATTAAAAAATACGTACCTTGTGCTTTTCTCAAGCGGCGAAAGCCCTATTCGCGAGTCTTCCAGCACCTTCGTGGCTATCATGGAAACGCCTTCGCATGCAATATGTGCGCCGCCAAGCTCCGCCACCGAGTCATCGCCGTATTCCACCAGCACGCGGTCGTAGAACTCATCCGCCTTCTTGGTCGGTATGCCTTCAAGCTCCATCGTTGCAACATCCTGATTCTGCAGGAATTCCGTCAAAAGAAGCTCCCGCAAGCTCTTGGATGTCCTGCTGTAGCGCGAAAACATGGCGCCTTTCACGACTTCCGGCAGGTTCTTCAGCGCAAATATAGGCTTGTCTGTGTTTGTCATGAATTTTGAGAGTATGCGAATCTGCTCTTCCGTGAACATTCTCTCTACTTGTAACGAAATTTTAAATGCGGAAGCAACCCATATATCAAATGGGAAATAATATGAAGACAAAAAATACAAAAGAAAAACGCACCGGTAAGTCTCTAACGAAGAATCTCGAAGTCCATGCAAACCTGAAATCAGGCACGCCGCTCGCAGTTGAAACGCAGAAGATGCCGACGATATGCATTTCAACGGGCATCGAAAAATTCATAACTGAATTGAACGGCTGCGTGAAAGGTTCCAATATAAATCCTCTTGAAATAAAGAAAATGTGGACGGAAACATTGCCTTTCCGGGCGCAAAAGTCCATGTCAGGCAACCGGCAAAAAAGCGTGAAACGCTTCTTGTACGGCACGCCGGCCGGCTCATTAATCCCCTGCAGGAATGACGCGCATTTCCCAACGTTTTTATCCGTATCCGTGAATTATGGAAATGCCCGTATCCGCCCCGATAATATTCCTTGTATCATTGGCACTGAACTTCTTGTTCAAAAAAATGAGCCCGTATCTCGCGGCCTACCGCCGGGGCTTTGACACAGTTGTCTTTTGCGCCATCTCAACAGGCTACGTTGGCGGCATAAAGGACGGCGCCATTTACGGCATCCTGATTTCAATAGCCTATTACATATGGCGCAGCAAGCAATGGGGCCATGCCATGTTCGTGATACCGCTTGCGGGCCTGACGGGCGCTTTGGCGGGCGTGTTTAACGGCCAGCCGTACTTCCAGATAGCCCCGATCATGTTCGGCTTTTATCACTTGATTTCCGCCCTCATGGTCACAACCGTCTACAAGACCATGGGCTTCAGGTACGTGACTTTCATAGCGGTCAGCTTCGTCACGACGTTCCTGCTTTTTGGGATTGCTAACAGTTATGTATGACAGCTGTAGATAGAAAAATTAAGATTTCCTTATCTTCTCTACAAGCTTCTCCATCTTTGCCACGCCTTCTTCATGGGATACTCTCGTGACCCGCTTATTAAGAACTTTACTTATTTCCTTGTACAAATATATTTCTGTCATGATAATCCTACGTCTGATTTACATTGAGAAAAAGCTCTCTGTATCGTGTAAAGCATCCCGCCACTGATGGTGAAAATTGTGAAAAAGTGGCGGGCTTTGCTATAATAGAAGGAAATCCCCGCAAAAATCGCGAGGGTGCTTTCTGGCATGGTTCCTTTGATTTCCCTTCTCGCCGTAAGCACAGTTCAAACGTGGCAGCCTCATCCCCACACCGAATCTTCGTGTCTTGGTGTTTTCACCAAGATTAGCCGGCGTTTTCGCCGGCTTCTATTTTCGCGAAGATTATAATTATGTTCAGTTGGTACTGTAACATTTTATGCTGAACATACAGAATAGCAGGTTCGCGCTGAAAGTTCCGATATTAGGCAAACCTGCTATTAGCCGGCGTTTTCGCCGGCTAAGCGTGGGGCTTTCGATATGCGGGTTGTAGATACTTTCACGCCTCGTCCTGAACGTATCGTTTGCCTGAGTTGAGGCACGCCTCGGCCCGCGCCAGTTCATGACCTATATACGCCGCATGGTCGTATCTTGAGAAAAGGTTCTCGTGGGTTATCTGCCGATAAAGAAGCTGCGCCTTCGTGCCACGGAAGACGTAATCGCTCTTCCTTCCGTCCTTGAGATAATGCTGCACTGTTATTTCGCCGTTGCCGACTGCAAGCACAAAATATCCGTTCTCGTCTTCCTCAAACTTCGTTATCTTGCCGGAATAATTGTCGTGCACGATGTCTTCTGCCCTGCGCCAGTCATGCTCGTAGACATGCGCGGAATTGGAAAGTATCACGAGATGTCCGGCCTCAATCTCAAGGCTTTGCGCCACATGCCTCTGAAGCCTTCTCATGGCGTATGCATTGAGCTGCCATGCCCCGAAGATGTCGTGCGACCTGAAGACGCACGTCTGGTAAAGCCTGTTGTCCTTCACGTTCCACATTATCTGCGTGAGGCACGGCGGGTTCTTGCTTTCGCCGTCTCTGGCAACGTCCCACGTTACCGCGGTTGCCCTTCTTGTATAGGATGCGGCTTTTATTCTTTCTATGGCTATTTTTATCTGGTCATGCCCATTAAACGAAAATAACCGTTCGCCATAAGTATATTCCACGCCTTCGGGCTTCGCAGGCGAAA
>Ga0209542_10017495_pt1 | contig 11732 bp, 14 predicted proteins | sample RifCSPhighO2_01_FD_184028 | JGI IMG/M metagenome (GOLD analysis project Ga0209542, IMG submission 184028) | Soil microbial communities from Rifle, Colorado - Rifle CSP2_plank highO2_0.1 (SPAdes) (version 2) | ecosystem: Environmental > Terrestrial > Deep subsurface > Rock core/Sediment ...
TTCATGTTCCTCTCGAACCAAAACAAAAAGATATTTTAAAGAAATTGGGTGTAATGCCTAAAAACTAGGGTAAATTCAGGTAATTAGTATAAAATTTTCATGCAAATCTCTAATGGATAATTGCCGAAATTGTAGAATAATCAATGCAATTACCCATAAAACCGATAATTGTAATATATTTTTATCGATTTTCTCTAATGGATAAACCCTTTCGCCCCGTGTTATAATCAATTGGTTTATCCATATGTAAATTCTAGGATAAATATGCCACAATCAGAGAATTATCTGTAATTCAAGTTTTAGATGGAGACTTAATTTCTTCCAAGTAAGATAGGATATTTTCAGTTTCTTTTACTAGACTTATTGATATATCTAAGAATTCCTTAATCTTTTCCTTATTGGGCAGGTTTGGGGCATCGCTATAATCCCCAAAATCTGCACGTATCCTTAACTTTTGCAATATAGCAAATGTTTCTGAGTAGTCTTTCTTTAAATATTCTAAGGAATGATAAAGAGCAAATACATCTATTTTTGACTTATGTTCAAAAAGCGGCTTGTTATTTTTTGCATCCTTAATGATGTTTATACAATTTTCAAAAATAACCCAAATATAATGGATTGTCTCCGCCATTTCATTCTTGCTGAACTCTTCTTTTGCTTTTTTTAACTTCTTTTTTGTGAAGTTTAAATTATTTTTGGCTCTTTCAAACATTTTTTTGCAACACTTCCTTTACATTTTTTTCTGAAAGACTATTGTAGTCTTTGCATAGTTGTTTATCTATGCTATTGAGATTATCTATAATGTATTTCCTTGAGCTTGGGATAATGCCTTTTTCAAGAAATTTTATTCTAGCTTTTTCTATTATATATAATTTTAATTGTTCAACCAATTCTTTATAATTTTTATTTTTTAATAACACAAGCAATCTACCTTTTAAGGTTTCAAGTCTCTCTTTCTTACTTTCTATTACTTTATATGATGGCGCAGGCAGGGGCTTATTTAATAAAAAGTTTATTATTCCATTATCAAATAAAATTATTCCATTCATTAATGCATTAAGTATGAGATCATTTGCGAATAAGTAATCACTTTCAAATTCATCCTGCGTTTTTTCTATTATATTTAGATTTTCAAATGATAATATTCCTTTTTTTCTGTAATCAATCTCCTTTTTTTTATTAACAACCACTAAAAAATCTATGTCACTCTTTGCGGTTTGCTCATCTGAAGCAGCGCTTCCAAATATCATAAAAGCAAGCAGACCAATTCCATATTCTGATTTGAACATATTATATACACCCTTTGTTTTATTTTTGTCCTCTGTTTTTAATTCAGATAATCTTTCTGCATCATAAGATAATTTAAACGAGTATGCAAAAAAGTTGTTGAAATCTATCTGAATTTTTTTGCCATCTTTTTTCAATAACTCTTTCTGCTCAAATTTTTTTATTATTTTATAGACTGTTGGGGCGCTTATTTCTGTTTCTTTTGCTATTTCATAGGCTGAAAAATATTTATACCAGTATTTGACTAAAAATCTCATTATTTCCAATTCTCTGTTTTGTTCTATTATCATTTTTTATATTGTTAAATCTATTTTATATTTTATTAATCTTATTTAATAAATTGTTAAATCTATTTAAACATTTCGGTTTAGTGTTTTTTGGTTGGTTATAACTTTTTTGTAATTTTTTGACAATAAAATAAAAATTCTATCCGAAGAGCGGGTCGGGGTATTTTTAAACATCAGAATTCCACGAGTGGAATTCTGAGTGCAACAAAAATCCAAAGATTTTTGTGCCATCAAAATATCGTATATTTTGAGGCTCCAAAACAAAATTCTCTAAAAGAGAATTTTTTCAAAGTTTTGGATGCTTCCAAGCAGGGAACGACGACCGAGGCAGAGTCGTGCGGGTATTAAACCCAGTTGTAGGAAATAATATATGATCCCACGGAGAATTGAACTCCGGACCTCCGGCTTTCTTCGACTACTCGACTAAAGCAAGGATTCTAATGAATCCGCGTCTTATAAGACCGGCGCTCTAAACCAACTGAGCTATGGGATCTTAAAACTAAGGGTTTTAGGCAATTTATAAATTTGTTGTATTGCCTAATTTTATTCATAATACGCATTTGCAGAGGATTATGGGGATATGGGATAAACCTCTAAAATTATCCGATGCTTATTAATATACACAGCTTATTGTCAAGTCAATGATAATTAGCTGTAATTCGATACTTTATTGGTGACGATTGGTATAAATGTTATCCGCACTAGATTTTCTATAGACGACAAATTTTATAGTTACAAATAAGTAGTTCATTGTTAAGTCAAAGATATTTATTATCTATAATTTGATACTTTATTGGTGATAATTGGTATAATTAAGAATATTGGATTTTTTATATTTTACTAAATAAATAATTCGTTGTTAAACGTGGACTTTGGTTTTAGTTTAAGAAGGCAGTTCGTATACCCTAATCCAAATAATTTAAATAAACCTCTATCTGTTCTTAGTGATGAAAAAGGTGGTTGTTATTTCATTAGGGGGTTCTTTAATTATCTCTGAAAAAGTTAATTTTGAGTTTTTAGATAATTTAAAGAAAATATTACGAAAAAACTATGGTAAATATAAATTTGTGATTGTGTGTGGGGGCGGTTCGGTAGCGAGGAAATACATTTATTTGCTGGAAAAAGAGAATAAATCAAGAATTGAACTTTCTAAGGCAGGCATACGAGCAACTCGTTCAAATGCTCAATTAATGATGCAATTTTTTGGCAAGGAAGCAAACGATAAGCTTCCATTAAATATGGTTCAAGTTAAAGATAATCTTCATAAAAATTCTGTTGTTTTTTGCGGGGCATTGCGATTTACGAAAAATTCAACTTCAGATACAACTGCTGCAAAATTGGCTCATTTTTTGAATTCTCTTTTTATTAATTTAACAAATGTAAAAGGTCTTTATTCATCTGACCCTCGGAAGAATAAAGATGCAAAATTTATTCCTTATATTAGTTGGAAGGATTTTGAGAAGATGGCAAACAAGATTAAATATAAAGCGGGTCAGCATTTCGTTTTAGACCAAAATGCCTCGCACTTAATAAGGAAAAATAAAATACTCGCATATATAATTGGCGAGAATATTATTAATCTACAGAATGTATTAGAAGGAAAAAAATTTTTGGGAACACTGATTAAAGATTGATTAATAGGTAAAGAAATGAATAGTGCACCTTTGCATTTTTCTATAGAATACAAGTTTTGGAGAAATTTTTTTTGATTCAAATAAAATCTGGTTTAATCCTTCCCAAAATAAAAACCAGCTTGCTGGTTCAAATAATATTGTAAAAAAACTTGCAATCATTGATTTTTCTTTGAAATAATAAAGAGAAAATGTAGCAAGGAACATGAATATAACTCCGAAAAAAGTAAAGATAATTCCTTTTTTGATAATTGAACCCTTTTCTTTTTCAGAAGATAAAAGATGTTTCTTAAAATGTTCTTTTAGCCTTTTTTTAATCATAGACTCTTGAGTTAAATCTCTTTGTTTTAGGGGTATGAGAAAATTAAGGTCTAATTCTCCGTATGGTTTGTCTATGCTTGCTCTTTCAGTTTCTTCCAATAAGTCAACAGACAGGGATCTTTCGAAATAGGGTCTTGGGTCAAAATCTGAGAAAATATCATCATAACAATCAAGAACAAGGCTTATTTCAGACATCTGCAATGTCTTTTTTATCATATCTTCATCGTCTGTAGAAAATTCTCCCTCTTTTTTTGCCATAGACTATTAAAAAAAGACAATCTTATAAATCTTATTGTTAAGTTGGTTTTAACATTATCTCAGCTTCAACTTATCCTTGCTAAATATTCTGCTGTTATTTATTGATAATTATGTGATAAACATCTGCATCGTTATGTGGAGAGCAAATGCTATGCTGATGGGCTGATTTACTATTTATGCAAGGTATTTATACTTCAATTTATTTAATAATGGGATGATAGTTACAGAAAATATAGAACGAGCGAAAAGAGAGATAAAACTCGGGGAGAAAATAATAAAGGCCCAGTCTGAAGAATTTAATCGTAAAATATTAGAATATGGGAAATTTAAAATTTTAGTATTTCCTGAGCTAATTGGGGTTTTTAAAAAGGATTCTCAAAGGCAGCTTGATTCTGGATTAAATCATGTTCTTGCAAAAATAGCCTCAAAAAATGAAGTCGCGATTGGTTTTGACTTGGAAGAAATAAGAAAGATGCAAAAAGAGCAGAAAGCAATAACTTTAGCAAGATTGAGGCAAAATATTAAGGTTTGTAGAAAAGCAAATACTAAAATAATTCTTCTTAATGTTAAGGATAAAAGAGATGCTCTCTCTTTTTTTATTTCAATGGGGGCGTCAACAAAACAGGCGAAGGAAGCAACAGGTTAAATAAGGTGTAACCAAATATTTTTAATATGTCAAAACTTACTTATAATATGATTGGAGAGCAAGAAATCAATAAAATAATAGAAAAACTTTCTCCTTTAGAAAGAAAGGTTGTTCCTTTATTGAATAAATCATTTGAAGAAATACTGAAAGAGTCCGGACTTGATGGGGTTTCTTTAGTTAGGGCACTTAAGTTTTTGGAAAGTAAGGACATATTAAAACTAAAAAAGTCTTCTGTGAAGATGATTTCTCTTGGAACAAATGGTATTTATTATAAAAAAAATATGCTTCCTGAAAGAAAATTGCTTGTTCTCTTAGAAGAGAATAAATCACTTCTATTAGAAGAAGCGCAAAAACTTTCTAAATTAACGGAGAATGAATTTAAAGTGTCTCTTGGAGTTTTAAAAAGTAAGGCGCTTATTGAATTAAAGAATGGAAAGATATTTTTGAATGCTACGAAAGAAGAGATAATTAAAAAAACACTTGAGGAAAAGCTATTGGAATCTCTTCCAATTGAAGAACTGAAATTAACTCCAGAACAGCAATTCGCATATGTTAATTTAAAAAAAAGGAAAGATATAATTGAACTTGAAGAAAAAAGTACAATCGGATTTGAATTAAGCGTTTCTGGAAAGAAAATAGCTGGAAAAGAAATAAAATTCGATTCTATAGAAGAGCTTACTCCTGAAATAATAAGGAACTGGAAAAATGATAAGAAATTTCGTCCATATGATATAAATTATCCGGTACCTGTGATTCATGGAGGTAAAAAACATTTTGTCTCTGGGGCAATAGAACACGGGAAAAGAATTTGGCTTGATTTGGGTTTTAAGGAAATGACTGGAAAAAAAGTTCAAACGTCATTTTGGAACTTTGATGCATTATTTACAGCTCAAGATCATCCTGTAAGAGAGATGCATGACACTTTTTTTATTAAAGATATAGAAGGAAGACTTCCTGAAAAAGAGCTTGTTGAGAGGGTTAAGAAGGCGCATGAATCTGGCACGACAGGCAGCAAAGGATGGCGATATAAATGGAGTGAGAAAGAGTCAAAAAGAATTGTTTTAAGGACACATACCACCTGTATATCTGCTCAAACTCTTGCGAAACTGAAGAAAGAAGAGCTGCCTGCAAAATTCTTCGCAATTGGACGCAACTTCAGGAATGAAACAGTTGATTGGAGCCATGGTTTTGAATTTAATCAAGCAGAGGGGATTGTCATTGACCCAAACGCAAACTTAAGAAATTTAATTGGTTATCTTAAGGAATTCGCTAAAAAAATGGGTTTTGAAAAAATAAGAATTCAGCCAGCATATTTTCCATATACTGAGCCAAGTTTAGAGGGAGCTGTTTGGAATGAAGAAAGACAGACTTGGGTTGAAGTTATTGCAGCAGGAATATTCCGCCCAGAGGTTACAGAGCCTTTGTTTGGCAAAGCAATTCCTGTTCTAGCCTGGGGACCTGGTTTTGATAGATTAATGATGATGGCAAATAACATAAAAGATTTGAGAAATGTTTACAATAATGATTTAAAAGATTTAAGGGATAAACCCCTGAGGATAAAATGACAAAATTAGACATAATTGTTTGGCTTATAGTAATTGCACTAACAGCATTAGGCTTATATGCACTAATCAGAGGATAAAATGACAAAAATAAAAATGGAAGATATTGCATTTTGGATATTAATTTCTTTAGTTGTTGGAATAGCTATCTGGAAATTAATTGGTTCACCAACAGATACTGCTGCGTTGATATCTATATCTCTATTTATTGGAGGATCTGAATTAGTTTTATGGAAACACTTGTTTGCAATGGATAAAAGAGTATCAATTGGATTTTTTAAGATGAAAAACGATTTTAATAATTTAAATAAAGATTTTAATTATCGATTTGATAATATTGAAAAGGATTTTAATAATCGTTTATCATCAATAGACAATAAGTTAAATGATATAAAAAATATTATCAAGAAAAAATGACTAACATAAAATTCCCAAGAAAAGAATTTGAGAAGGAGATTAAATTAACACCAGAAGTAATTGAGAAAGTAAGTTTATTTGGGACTCCTTTAGAATCAATTAGCAAAGAAGAAATAGAGATTGAAGTGTTCCCAAATCGCCCTGATTTGATTTCAATGCAGGGATTCTTGAGAGGGTTTAAAGCATTTTTAGGGAAAGAATCGGGATTGAAAAAATACTCAATAAAAAGTTCTGGTTTTGAAATAATTGTTGATAAATCTGTTGAAAATATAAGACCCTATTGCATGGCTGCAATTGTGAAGGGAGTTAATTTTGATGATGAAAAAATTAAAGATATTATGCAATGGCAGGAGAAAATACATGCAACAGTTGGGAGAAATAGAAAAAAGGCGGCATTGGGTTATTATGCGTTAGATAAGGTAAAATTTCCAGTTAAGTATATGGCGGATAATCCTAAAAATATAGTGTTTGAGCCGTTAGATATGCCTAAAAAAATGGATGCCTTGCAAATTTTATTAAAACATTCGTGTGGAAAAGAATATGGGAATCAGCTTTCTGGTTTTGATAAATTTCCAGTGTACTATGATTCAAACAAGGAAGTATTAAGCCTCCCACCGATAATAAATTCTAATAATTCTGGAAAGATTGTTGCAGGAACAACAGATGTTTTAATTGAATGCAGTGGCAGTGATTTAGGAATATTGAAAAAAGTAATTTCCATAGCTGTAGTTGATTTAATTGATATGGGGGGAAAAGCGTATTCTGTGGATATTGTCTATGGTAATAAAAAGGAATGTATTGATTTAAAGCCAGAGACAATGAAAATTTCTATAGATAATATTAACAAACTTTTGGGTTTAGATTTAAAAGAGCTTGAAGTAGGAGGGCTTCTTGGAAAAATGGGATATGATTATGATAAGGGGAAAGTTAAAATTCCTGCTTGGAGAACAGATATTTTGCATGAAGTAGATATAGCGGAGGATGTAGCAATTGCTTATGGATATGACAAATTAACTCCTCAGATTCCAAATATTTCTACAATGGGAGAAGAGTCTTTTGAGGGCAAGGCAAAAACAAAAATCTCTGAAATTTTAATTGGTTTGGGTTTAATAGAAATTTCTTCATATCATTTGATAAAGAAAGAAGAATCTGTTTTATCGAAATTAGAGAATCCTTTGGAATTGGAGAACTCAAAAACAGATTATAAATTTCTAAGACCAAATCTTCTTATACCTGCCCTTAGAATACTGACTGAGAATAAAGATAACGAATATCCTCAAAAGATATTTGAAATGGGAACTGTTTTTACAAGGGACAATGCTAAGAAGACAGAGACTGGGGTTGATGAACATGAAAATCTGCTTATAGCATTGAGTCCGAGCAATTTCACAGAAATAAAACAACATTTAGTTTATTTATTTAAAATGCTTAATCTTAATAATACTTTTGAAGAATGTTCAAAAAAATCATTAATAGAAGGCAGAACTTCAAGAATACTTTTTGATGGAAAAGAAATTGGGTATTTTGGGGATGTTCATCCAAAGACATTAATTGATTGGAGTATTAAGATGCCTGTTTCTATATTGGAGATTTCTTTGGAAGAAGTTTTTAATAAGTTAAAGATTAAGTAAAAAATGTATCTGCTAACAATTCTGAGGTAAAATTATAACATGTCCAACAGATTTATCAAACACAATAGCCATTATGCAATATGCAGATAATTATCTCTTTAATCGGTGCTGTGGGAGTTTTAGTGGTTAGCGTCAGTAACTTTGATAGAGTAAGTAAGTGTAAGTAAGTACTAAAATATTATCCGAAATAAGTCCTTTCTTTCTTTACAAAATCTCTTGGTTTTTTAACATTGCTTAGAAGTTCACAGAATAGGGGCTTTAATTCATTCCATTTTTTGAATACATGACTGATTAATTCGGCTTCTTTAGCTTCATCAGACCTTATTTCTAAATCTAAAGAAATCAAACTTAAATCAGCAAATGAAATATAAAGGGAGTCTATTTTACTTTTATCTTCATTGCCCATTGTTCTTATGAATGGATGATACATTCTAGGAGAATTAACTGGATTAAGGAGCATTTCTAGGAAGCTCATTGAATTGACAATTTTTTCCATCATTACTTTTCTTATTGCTTTGAGTAATAGGTCTGTATCTCTCTCAATTTTTTCTACTTCAAAATCTTCATTTAGATTAACAAAATTTGGCAATTTGTATTTCTTGCTTAAATCAGCATATTTTTTCTTCAATTCTTTAAGCCCCATTATATCATTAAAAAAAACTCATTTAAATAACTATCTAAAGATTTTATCAGTTTTTTCTTAGTTAAAAACAACATTTATGCCCATTCAATTTCAACCAATCTATCTTATTTCTATAATCAGGCATGGATTTACCAACCAATGCCCAAAATTTTGGGGAATGATTTCTCTCGATTAAATGTGCCAATTCATGGATACAAACATACTCCAAAACATCTTCTGGGGCAAAAAGCAGTTTTGTTGAAATATTAATATTTCCTAAAGAAGAACAGCTTCCCCAATTAGAGCTATTATTTTTAAAGAAGATTTTATTTATTTTTTGATTAAAATGTAACTTATTTAAAAAATCCATCTTATTTTTCAACTCCCCAATCCGTCTTTTGGCAACACATCTGCTCAATAATCCAGAGATATGCTCATTTTGTTTTTCTTTTGTTAACAAATTACTTATAGATAAATAAAGGATATTCCCAACAATTTTCGCCGAACTACTTTGTTTCGATAAAAAATTTAATTTTAAGATATAATCTTCATTTCCTACTTTTAAAATATCTCCGTCATTATATTCCTTTTGGGGTATTTGTTTAAATCTATCTGGATTCTTGCTTATTTTCTTTATTATCCAAGATTTCATTTTTAACAAATGTTTTTCTTGCTCAGCACGATTAAGATGTTGAGGTATTCTGATATTTATTAAATCTCGACTTATTGATGCCCGAACACTTCTTCTCCTTTCATGATAGATATTAATTTTATAATCTGTTCCTTTGATATTAATCATCTCTTCTTCCATCTCGAACACAAAAATAAAAGGGTTAAAATAGTTTATTGTTAAGATAAAGTAGATGAATATTTTCCTCAGTAATCTTCTTCTAAGATATTATTTATTGTTATTTTCAAACATCAGAATTCCGCGAGTTGAATTCTGGGCGCAACAAAAATCCAAAGATTTTTGTGCCATCAAAATATCGTATATTTTGAGGTGCTCAAGAATCTAAGTAGTTGGTGACTCTTGATAAGAGTCGGAAATTATCTGGATAATTTTATTTCATTATAGCCCAATAAATGCTGTAATTGATAGATAATTAGTTGGATTCGCTATAATCTTGATAATGAATGAAGTATTGGTAGTTGGAGGTTTGTAGTGATTGATTAAACTTATAGCCATTTTTTCATCTACTGTAAGATAAGTTAAGATAAAATTCTATAGCTCTTTATATAAAAGCATCCAACATTTCCATTGTCTAAATTAATAGAATACTCTTTTTCTATACCATGTCCTGCACAAATATATCTGTACGTTTTATTAAGATAGCCTATCATGGGACCAAAGCCTTTGGTGGCGCCTAGTTCAAGTTCTACTACATTTCCATCAGAAGCTTTAGAAAATAGTTCTTTTAGTAATCTACTGGATTGTTCTCTAATTTTTGTTAGGGGAGAATTTTCAGTGTTGACGTTCATATTATGTTTAATTAATACAGTTATATAAAACGCTTCACAAGTGTAAATATTGCAGAATATTCAAAAAAATTAATAAAAATCCCACCGTTCGCTAAAGCTCGCTTCGCAGCAGAGCTGCGAGGTATTTTTAAGCCTCAAACTGGGGACTGGGAAATCGCAGCAGGCCGGCGGGGTTTAAAACCCAGTTTGAGCAATTAAGATTTAAAATGGAAAGATTTATACCTTATAATTAATTAATTTTATTATGTCAAAAAAAAATTATATTGGGACATTCAAAATAAAGAGAATCTCGGTTATAATATTATCTGTGATTATATTATTAATGATGTATCTTTTTCAGAATTCTTCCTTTACTCTTAGAGCTTTAACTTCAATTGCTTTGATTTACTGCTTTTATCTTATAGACCATTTATTTTATATAAAATTTAGAATGCACCATTATCTTTTTGTTATAATAATTGTTTCAACAGGTTTACTTTTAAGCCCGCTTTATTATATTTATCCAAATTATGATAAATTTCAACATTTTATTTTACCAATGCTGGTGTATTCAATAGTATTTTTTATGGTAAAAAAACAAACAATAAAACTAAAATGGAAATTGGTATTTACTTTTTTTATTGTTGTTGCAATTCTTGGTTTGTTTGAAATTGGAGAATATTCTTTGGATTATCTCTTTGATTTGAAAACTCAGGGAGTTTATATAAGAGAGCTGGGAGGTTTAGAAAAACTTAATCTAATAATTGACCCTTTAACTGATACAATGACTGATTTAATTTTTGGTACACTTGGTTCAATATTTTATTCGGGAATTACTTGGGTTTTCTATAGAAAAAGAATAAAAGAAGAAAAATTACCTCAGTCAAATAAAAAATAAAATAAACCTAAGAAAATAATTAACTAAAACGCTTTTAGTTAATTACACTTTCCATTTAAGCAGGTACAATTATGCGACCATGTTTGGAAATAAGTGTTATTTCCAGAATATCTGCAACCGTACTCGATTAATGTTTCATTGTTTTGGCAATAGTCATACATTATTCCCCAGTCGCTGTCATTTAAGCCGCTATAGACTGTTGAAGACGCTTTACTGACATTCAACCCATCATAATCATAGCATATAGCTACCTGCTTCTCACTTATAAGTGTTAAGGCATAAACAAAAACAGATAACATAGAAACAATAGCAATCGTGCTAATTACAACACTGATTTTTTTATTCATTCTTTTTTACCTCCTTTCAATATATTTATTTAAAAATAATATATATATTTTTCTATTCATTTGTTGAAGAAATATAAAATTCTAAATCACTATGTCCTCTTTCTTTTGCATAGGCATAAAGCGCATCAATGACTCTTAAGGGAGGATTACTTTTATTTGTTCTCCATCTTGAGACAGACCGCTCATTATAACAGCTTTTCTTTCCAAAGCCTTTAGCGTCAACATATTCGCCAAATTCGCTGGCGAAACTACACGCATCTAATTTTTCTCTTCTCATTAATTCTTTAATACTTTCTCCCTTGAATGGCATGAAAAATGAAAAAAATGGAGGTATTTAAACTCTGTTAAATCAAGTAATTGCTCAACA
>Ga0209542_10017496_pt1 | contig 11732 bp, 14 predicted proteins | sample RifCSPhighO2_01_FD_184028 | JGI IMG/M metagenome (GOLD analysis project Ga0209542, IMG submission 184028) | Soil microbial communities from Rifle, Colorado - Rifle CSP2_plank highO2_0.1 (SPAdes) (version 2) | ecosystem: Environmental > Terrestrial > Deep subsurface > Rock core/Sediment ...
GTCCCTTATTCCTGCCCAATTAAGAGTTCCAAGTCTATTCAGTATCGGGAGCCATGAAGCAGAGATTTGATAAAGACTCGCCAAAAGCGAGTCTTTCTTGTGGCATGCTTGCCACATCAAATCACGCTTCATGGCGAACCCTGTAGTCACGCGAAGCGTCTACTACTGTGGTCTGGTGTTTCTTTGAGGATATATCATATACTCAAACTATGATAAAAGACTCCGCGAAAACGATACTCTGTTACGGTGACTCGAATACCTGGGGAAGTGTGCCAAGAAGCAGTGAACGATATCCCTACAGTATTCGATGGACTAGCATACTGCAATATATGCTCGGCGATGAGTATGAGGTGATTGTTAATGGAGTATGCGGAAGAACCCTTGTTGCCAGTAATCCTGAGAAGCCTTGGCTCTGTGGGATTACACACCTACAAGCCATTCTTGAAAGCGCAAAACCAGTATCTCTTATCATAATTATGCTTGGTACGAATGATGTAAAAAGTACGTATAGCCTAAGCGCTGAAGATATTCAAAAGCACTTAGAACAAACAGTGCTTCTAATTCAGGAAAATCAAATAAATCTTGAAGCGATCCCTAAGGTTCTCGTCGTCTGCCCCGCACCCGTTATCACTCCTGCAATAAACGATTTAGACGAACAAATGGTGCGAGGATTAGATATATTCCCCCAACTTCCAAAGGCATATAAAGAAACTGCGGATAGGTATGGCTGTGAATTTTTGAATGCTGGTGACTCTATTCAATCAAGCAGCATAGATGGATATCACCTTAATGCCGAAGCACATGAAAAACTTGCAGAAATAATCAGTACTGCTATTAAAAAACTTCCTCTTACCTGATATGCAGAACAAAAAGCTTGAAACTGTGGTACTGCGCAACCGCGTTTATGAACATTATCGCGGCAATCGATATCTCGTTGTTGATATTGCAAAAGATGCTGACAAAGATGGGGATGAGTTTCTCGTCATGTATAGAGCACTCTATGATCACGGACAGCTGTATGCGACAACGCTTGAACGGTTTACAGGAGTAAATAACGAGGGCCAACCGCGATTTCGTTTACTTACAATCGAAGAAGAAAACAGAAACCCAACACACACGTATCCAACAATTACAATGTAACAACTTTAGAGCTTGATAGATATAACAGGTGAAGCAAGTTATTGACAAAAAACATATAATGCGTATATTTACTAGTCCGCTACTGGTCTGATCATTACTTTAAAAACACCGTATCTCTTTTAGGGGACTCTCATGATTCATGCAGAAGTTGCAGAAGTTTTGGAAGCAAAACGACTTGAACTTGTGCGAGATCTAGCAGAATGGGCACAAGAAGCAGGAATATCTCCCGCTGATTTCAAGCTTGTAGTGAACGTTTCACTGGAACTTGTACCCCATACAAGCGTTGAAGCAAAACTTAGCTTGACGACGAGTATCAAGGAAGAATTCTTTAGTCGAGGCCGTATCATTATATTGCAGAGAAAACTCACGGAGGGAGAACTTGAATGCATAAGAAACATACCCTGGAGTATTCATCACAGAGTAATAGCCGACTTTCTTCTGGAACAAGGAAACGAAGAAACTTCCAGCAAAACAATTAATCAAAAGTTGGCCGACGCGGGGTACGATGCCGTTGAAGCAGATATCTATTATATCTACACTCGTCTTAATGCCAAGCTTGTCCGCCATGCACATCATCTTCGGTTTACCTACTCGATGGACGGAAAGGCAAGAGGGGGTCCGTATAGATTCTTTGCAGCATTAGAGAGCGATAAATAGTTCACAATCCGCCAGCTCATATTTATGGGTAGGCGGTTTTCTTTTACCTAAAATATTGGAAACAGGTTCTTAGCTGCCTACCGGCAGGCAGGCTTCATCCACTACGGGGCGAACTCCTGAAGTATTACCCTGAACCGTGCTTGCTCTGGTTCGGGGGCTACTACTGTGGTCTGGTGTTTGTGTGTAGATAGGCTACATTAAAAGGTGGTTTAAACAGATTGCTATTTTAAAAAACAAGGGAAAAGTTATGAAAACAGCCATACTGACTGGCTTCGAGAAGTTTGGAAGCTACGCAGTCAATCCCACAAAAACACTTACTCAAGACTTGAATGGAAGGATATTGGCCGAGCATAGAATCCATTCGATGGTCTTTTCCGCGGCACCAAGTCAACTCAAGGATTGCGGAAAGGAGATTGTTGAACAATTATTATCGGTACATGCTTCCGTTATTATTTCTTTTGGAATGGCATCTGAAGCGAAAGGCGTGCGGGTTGAAATGCGATGCGTGAATTGGGTAGAAAACGACAGGTACTGTATGCCTTTTGAAAATCGTACGCCAATTTTCAGCGATATACCTATTCATGACGTGAGGTGTGTTCCTCTTGAACAATGGGATCTGAAAGCGGCGTCTTTTCGCCTGTCGGCTATGGGCATGAGTTTTGAAACTTCGCAAGATGCAGGAAGGTTTTGCTGCAACGCGCTGATGTTCAGAGTATTACGGGCACTTGAGGAAAAGTCTCAAACGATTCCGTTTCTGTTTGTCCATATCCCGTGCACGGAAGAAGCTATTGCAACAATTTCTGACTTTGATCGTGCTCAGAAAACATTAATTCAGCAAAGCGATCTTCCCGCGGTAGTTGAAAGTCTCCTGAAGTCGTATCATCAATAAAAAAGATAGCAGTTGCGTTCACATCCCGCATAGTAGGGTGTTTTTATTTTGCATAGCCATGTGCTCACCTTACCTACTGCGGGAGATAAAACGTTTCTGGTGTTTGTTTTATGCTATGATTTTTATATGAAATTCATCGACAAGGTAGCATGGATACAAATTGAAAATGGAAAAATTCTCTTGGCTCGCTCTAGGGGAAAAGATGTTTGGTATATACCAGGGGGAAAAAGGGAAGCCAGAGAATCTGACAAAGAAACACTCATGCGAGAAGTCAAAGAAGAACTTACCGTTGATCTCATTCCTGAAACTATTGCGTACTTGCACACATTCAAGGCGCAGGCTCATGGAAAACCCGAAGGCGTATTTGTCCAAATGACTTGCTATACCGCCGACTATATTGGAGAGCTTGTTCCAGCCGCAGAAATTGAAGAAATGGGATGGTTTGCTTCAGATGTAGATCCTGCGTTGCTTTCGCCGGTAGATAAAATTATCTTTGCATACTTAAAGGAACGCGAACTGATTAACTAGCTAAATAGGTTCTTATTTCATCCACCGCCGGGAGCAACACGAGGATTTTAAATGGGAAAAAATAAAAAAACCAGCTTTTGGCTGGTTGGGTTGTTGAGGTTTGATGTATGGCTTTGTCTTAATCCAGTGCACCTTCTCCAAGCTCGTAGCGCATTGTTGAGCGGGAGAATTCGGTGAGTGCGTCAGTGATGCGATACGTTACCCATCCTCCGACGACTGGCACATCCAGACTGTCGTAGAATTGTCGAGCTTTTTCGTTCTCGACAGGAGCTTCCCATTGGATGCGAGAGCATCGAAGTTTTTTGCCAGCGCAACAGACAGTGTGTAGTAGGCTTCTACCGACGCCTGTGTTTCTGAATCCTTCGCGGACGAAAATGTCTTCGAGGTGAAGACCTGGCTCGCCACGAAAAGTGGAGAGTGTTTTGTAGTACACGATGTACCCGACTGGCGCATTGCTCTCGGTCATTTCAGCGATTAGGCAGTGAGCGATCGGTTTTTCGAACAGATGTTCGATGAGCTGTTCTGGTTTGACCAGGAAGGTCATCTCGAGACCGAGGAAGTGAGCGAGTTCCCCGATCATAGTCTGAATGACAGGGATGTCGGTTGTCGTTGCTTTGCGAATGCGGAACGTGGGCATGGAAGTCTTTCTTTTATTGAGAGAGAACAGGTAGTACGGAACCCATATTTGTACATGATTACATTGCTTTTGTCCATTCGGAGCCCCGTAAAATCGCTAGTACACACGAGCGACTATTGAATACAAAGGTGATACAATAAACGCATGTCATGGCGCAGTCGCATTCTTTCTGGCTTCCTTCTTTTACTGATCATTGGCGGCATTGTATTTTGGAAATTCCAAGCGTCGAACCGGGAATTGGGTTTAGCGTCGGGTAAAGCAATAAATTCTGACGAACCGCCACTGCTCCTCAAGGGAATTGGCGTTACGTTAGCGGAGTATGATCCAGTCACGAACAAGGCCGGCGATTTTGTTTTTACGAAACAGAAGCTCCAGTTTGATCGCATTTGGATGGACTATGGATTTAGAATTCCAGCTAGTAGTGCTGGTGCGGCTAAACACAACCCACAACCAACCTTTATTTTACCGCTCGGCACGCAGGTTCGCTCGTTGGTTGACGGCATCGTCGTCGATATTCCAAAACTCTACAGCGGTGATTACTCGGTGATGGTTGCTCCAGACATGAAAAGCTCTTGGCGGTATGAAACCGAGCATGTCATTAACCCAATTGTAAAGATTGGTGATCGAGTGGTGGCTGGTCAAGTTGTCGCGCAGGTCAGTGATTATGATTCGCGCAACACGCCCGGTTTCGGATTGGTTGAAATTGGCATTCTTAAAGGCGGTAATCCTCCTCAACATCTCTGCCCGTTCCAATACCTCGATCCATCCATGAAAAACGATATCCAAAGAGAAATGCGAGCATTTTATCAAGCATGGGAAAAGTACCGCGGTCAGTCTGACCTTTATAACGAAGCAGTTGAGCCGGTAGGATGCTTAACAACAGAATTAATTGACGGTTAAGGCACTTGATTCTCGTTCGTGTGGGTACAGATATAATTTTTAAAACCAATTCTTTCCGGATTCCCGTCTCACCCATGAAGCGTGTTGCGAAGCGTCTACTACTGTTGCTGGTGTAAACTATTCCCTTGAATAACTATCTGTAATACTGAATACTTTTATATATATGAAATGAGGGATGGGTATATACTTAGATTATGAGATTAAGGATAGGTGGAATCGCCACGATCATTATTATTATTATTATCAGTATTATAGGTCTCTTCGTTTATAGCGCTACGCGCCCTGGGGCGGTGGCGCAGCGTGCACTTGGCAACTCATCGTGCGAACCAACTTCTGTGAATGTCGACTTTGGACCCCAGTATACCGGCACTTTAATCGATACACACATCCATCTACCAGATGATCAGATGGAATGGCTTGTTCCATTCAGGCAGCCACGTACTATCAGTGATTATGTGTGTACGTTCACACAAGAAGGAACATCGCGCGTGTTCGCATTCTTTCCTATTTATCCAGGGTTCAAGAATCAGCAGTTTGCAATTGTGCAAGCCGTTACAGAAAAATACCCAAACCTTTTTGTGCCTTTTATTATGCCGCCCGACAATGATGACAGCCCAGATGGTTTTCCTACTGTTTCTGCCGATGTATTAGCTAGCCTGCTCGATAAAGCGCCCAGGCTATTTGCTGGATATGGGGAAATTGGATTGTACGAACGGGGCGATCACGGCGGGTCAAAGGGCGCACCAGCCTTGTTACCAGACTCACCGCGCATGCAGGCAATTTACCCTGTGGTGCGAGAGCATAATCTTTTGGTGTACGTGCATCTTGGCGAGGGTCAACAAGCGTCGTTTGAACGAGCAGTAGCCGCTCACCCGGATATATCTTTCATTTTCCATGGTGATCAGCTTGTTCAGTATGAAAATGGCGTACAAAATCTCACGGCGCTCGACGAAATTCTATCTCGACATCCCAATGTGTACTACGGCGTAGACGAGTTGTATGGAGACAAGTGGTTATTGCAACCAGAGGTGAGTAAAGAAGAGTTTCTAGCTCATTTCGAAAACTACGAAGAATTGTTGGACAAGGATGTAGCCACGTGGAAAGCGTTTATTGAACGTAATTCCAATCAAGTACTATGGGGTACAGATAGAGGTTGGTTTGGTGGCTGGGCGCTAGATCCAGAAGTGGGTGTGTACCTTACGCGCTATGCTCGTGCTTTCATTACGCGTCTTCCTCCCGCCGTGCAGGAAAAATTTGCCTATAAAAATGCGGAAAGGTTGTTATCTAAACGATGAAGGTTTCCCCTTCATGTTTTTGATGTGTTCAGTGGCCAGCCTTCGCTAATAATATGTGTCATAAATCCGCCAGCTATGAGGGTGACGTAAATAACAAACATGGCAGGGTACGACAGTGAAATATTCGGCACAAAATCAAGAAATGTAATGGTGGTCCAAGAAACTAACGAAGTTGCTCCAGCGAGTCCGAGTACTGCATGCAAAGGTTTGGGAATTTTTCGCTTGGTAGATAAATACACAACCACACGGCGTGTGAGTGGACCGGAGAATATAATACCATTTATTAATAGAATACCGACAACCGTTTGCATAAAGAAAAATCGTGTATCCAACCGCAACGCTTCTTCAAAAATGAGATAGGTGCCCATAATATCGATTGCCAAGCCTGACAAGATAAACACGGTAAACCGATTGAATGATAAGTGTAGTTTTGCTAATAAATGGCGATTGTGTCGGCTTACAAAAAAGAGGTAATCGATCACAATAACCGTTCCCAGCGTGAGAATGGAATGCCAACCGTGCCATACGTAAGAAACTTGGCGCATGTCGATATGGTCGGATATTGCATACGTGCTGATCAATAAACTCGTGATGACAAAGTAGAGAAAGTGGTACAGGCGCGGTGCGCGAGTTAACCCCTGTCTACTTGTAGCAAGAAGTGTGAGCAATACAATGACTAAAGGAAGTTGCAATACATAGGAACGAGCAATATCCGCCGTTGTCGGGTCAAGTGAAATACCCACATGAGCCTCTGCCGAAGAAAAGCCAACATACCCGATCAGCCATGCAACAAGGTAGACGACTGCTGCCGTTGCCATGGCGGGTTCTAGTAATCGCGATAATTTGCCGTGTTGGCGATTGAATAACAGCCAGCCATGTAACCCTGCAGCTCCAGCTGCCGCTCCGGAAACTTGGCGAACAAACGATACTAACTCAAAAAAACTAATGTCGAACATAGTGAGAAAAGAATTTCCATACAATGCACGCAACTCCAATAAAGTAGAGCCCTTGCGCAATAAACCATAAGCGTGAATTATCAGCCAGCAAGAACGGGAGTGATAGTAACCAGCATATGGCAGAGAGTAAAATAATCGTTTCTCCTAGAGTGAATAACTTTTTCATCAGTTCTAAAAAGCTGATGTCACCGTGCCTGTTTTCTGATCAACTTCATACCAATTGAACGTAGCAGTATGGTCGGGTAAGATTTCAAATACATGGACACTCCACGGTTCTGTGTTTGTGGTTGGAGCTTCTGCTTGTACTACGCGTGCCGACCCATTTGCCAGATACTCTTGAACTTCTGGGCGAGCCAGTACCGCATCAGTAACGCGTGCGCTATCGGACAATGGTGTAAGAGGCGCATACCAATCAGTGGGAGAGACTTGATTAGTCGTTTTACCTGCTTGAACAATCACTTGTAGCGGTGTGTGGTCCAAACAGGGTTCTTGAGCTTGTGACTCACAAAGGGAAAGTGCGGAGTAATAAGCGCGAGTCTCGCGTAGCAATGGAGTCTGAGCGAATACATAGTATTCGCCTGGGAGAATATCTAGGTTATAACCATTGCCGTACGTAAATTGAGATCCATATGTAAAGTCTCCGCCGGGTCGCCCTTGATAAGGCCGCGTGCAACGCGTGGCCAGTGTCTCTGCGTGCTCCGCGCATACTACCAAACCTTCAGGTAATGCTTCGCTCGGATAACTGACGGATCCGACCAGTGTACCTACTGTAAGACTAGTTGTTGGCACGGTGTTGGGCAACACAACAGCACTCACCCACATGCCTCCCATTACGAAGAGTAGAAGTACTATCCAGATAGTTACCGTACGACGATGACCCGTAGGCAAAGGCAAACCATCAAGACGTGTTAAGGCGATAACGTTTAATACTAACAGAAGCAGGACCAAAATAATGGGAGCTAATGGTGGGTTAACAACGTTGGTACCTTGCAGACTCGCCAGCCAAACAAAAGCCGCCACACTTATAATAATGTGCACAATACTACCTACCCAAACCCGTAATGGCTTCTTGGTCATGGTGAGCAAAAGAGCTAGAAAAAGCCCCAGTCCGATTATGGAGGTTGCCAGGTCACCGTCGGCGATAAGACCAAATCCAGTTGATCCGTCCAAGGTAAATGGAAAGAGAAAGAGGGCAACAACCACAAGTTCCCCAGTGAAAAATATTCGTCGCAAACGGTTTTGTAAGATTGTTGTTTTTGCTTTGGCAGTAACTGCCAACACAATGGGGACAATAATAAGATAGGCTGTCCACCATAGCACGGTGCCCCGGATACTGTCGCTCCACATCATATATAGCAGTATACTACAATAATGAATAATACTGGAACGTTTTTACAATGGTCATCTGTCACGTTAATTGCTATAAATTGTATTCCGCTCTACGGTGTGCTGGTGCTCGGCTGGGATATTTATTCATTACTTTTGCTCTATTGGTTTGAGAGTGCGGTGGTGGGTTTGTACACAATTCTAAAGCTCCGATGGGTACCATCTGGTCGTCTTTGGCTTACCACTCCTTTCTTTATAGTGCATTTCGGGATGTTTATGATTGTGCATCTGATTCTTATAAATGCTTTTGTGTCGCCCACAGCCAGCACTTTACCCTTACGCTCGCTCCTGCTAACGCTGGCAAGCCTCGTGGTGAGTCATGGGGTTTCGTTTGTTATTAATTTTCTCGGACAAAAAGAATATATGTTCAAAACCGCCCCTGAACAGATGTTCGAACCATATCCGCGATTGGTAGTGATGCATATGGCAATTGTATTTGGCGCTTGGCTGGGAATATTGATCGGGTCACCAACAGGTGTGCTCGTGGTGCTGATAGTAACTAAGATTGGTCTTGATATCCGAGCTCATCTACGGGAGCATGATCGATTTCATTTAAATAACAATAGTGCTAGACTTACCCTATGAATGCGGGACGAATCTTTGGGGCACTATTTTTGGCTTCGGGTGCAGCTTTACTTGTTCATGTAGTCGGAAAAATATCTTTGGGTGCAGCACTTGGTGCCGGAGTGGCGATGGTGTCCGCAGTTGGTTGTTGGGTATGGTATCGAGCTGACGCTAAAGAACGTATCCGCTTGCGGCAACTGCTCAAAGTAGGATTGGTAACCGGGGTATGTGCGACGATAGTGTATGACGTGTCTCGTTTTGCGTTGATCATAATTACTGGAACAGCATTTTGGCCATTTGATATTTTTGAAATTTTTGGTCGGGGTATTGTCGGACCTGATCATTATGGTTGGTGGGTTAGTCTGATCGGTTTTGGTTATCATGTGTTAAACGGGATAGCTTTTGGCACCGCCTACACTATTTGGTTTGGACGACGAGGACCTTTGGCTGGCGTAGGATTTGCACTTATGTTAGAATTATTCATGGTGAGCATTTATCCTACATGGTTGAATATTGCGATGATAGGAGAATTTCTAAGCGTTTCAATTTTTGGTCACATCGCCTATGGGTTAACCTTGGGATATATGGGACAACGGTTAAGTAACAGTTGGCTGACCACAGCAGCCTTAGAAAAAAACATATGAAAACTATTGAGCGCTTAACCGATTTTTTCTGGCTCACGTTGCCTTGGCGTATACGCCGATTGTCGTCGAGCGCTGTCTTTGCTTTGGTGGATGGGGCCTATACAATGAGTTGGCCGAAATTGGCGGCACTCGGATCAGTTGCATCTGTACTTGGCGGCTTTTGCGTTGGTTGGTTGCATCCCGGTTTTGAGATAGTTTTTTCTGAATCCTTGATTTTGATGATTATAGTTGCGGTGCTAGGGACGCTTGGGGCACACTTTGGTTTGTTGTTTGTGTTTGGTTATGCCACAGGCGATCTGCTTCTTGGTGGCATTGATCGTTATTCTCTTTATGGCGTGAGTTCAGCGAGTTGGGTGGTGCGCATATTTGTCCCTCAACTCATTGAATATACATTACTTGCATTCCTGATGGTGAGTATTCCGTTGCTCGTTAAGTATCTTCTGGTCTCATGGCCGTGGGGTGCGCGGCTGTCTCGCGGATCAATGTTGGCGCTGGCTATGGTTGGGCATGTTCTATTAACTGTTGGATTGGTGTATCTTTGGGCGCAGGTTGTGCCTGTTATGGCTCGACCGCTCTTTACTTGGCGTGGCGTATTACCGACAACAGATATGGCGATTGTATTACAAAAAAATGTCCAGCCGTTGTTATGGGCGGTTGCCATTGCTTCACTGGTGCGCATGGTTGCTCAATCCGTTATTGCTACCCGAACCAGTAATGAAGCACGGGTAAATAGTTGGCAAAAAAAATTACTGTCTGTATTGCCGATAACATCGTTCGTCCAAGAAAAATTACCCGCTTGGGCTGTATCCGTACTAAAAATCATAGGTACTCTTTTTCTGTTGTCTGGGGTGTTTCAATCGTGGACAGAAGTTGTCGGTATCGGTGTGATCATTGCACTAATATATGCCGCGCAAGACGGCTTGATTCCCGTACCGTTGGGCAAATGGCGCGAAATCGTCTATAAGGTGCCACTACTGGCGCGATTACTAGGCGGGGGGATTGTTATATATGTCGTCACTAGTTTGGTATTGGCTGTTCAGTCGTCGCCCAACCAAGGATTTCGGCCAACCGTGATCTCTATTGGTGTATCTTTTTTGATTATGTATCTGCTGTCTCCCGGTGTACCGTTTCGTAAACGAAAAGGTGGTACGGTATGAAGCACATATTTCAACGCTGGACGGTGTTGTTTACACTACTTGGTGCGCTGGTAGTGCCGACGGTGGTGATGGCCGACAATTGTGGCAGTTATTCTGATTGTTATGACACTGGTCGCGCCGCCGCCGAAGCAGCAGCAGCTCTAGCCATTTTGGGAATCATTCTTTCTACTGCGCTTGATTTAAGCCCGGTCGGCCCTCTTAAGGCAGCCTACCAGGCTGCCACCGGAGAGGACTTGATTACTCATGAAAAGGTAAATAGACGGGAGCAATTGCTTGGCATCATTCCGGTCGGTAAGATTATCGGTCTTGGTGCAAAAGGAGCCATGCACTTTGCGCGTGATACGGCGCGCGTGGCGCGCGCGACGGAAAAATTAGGGCGAGGCTTGGGTCGTGCGGGACAAGCCGCTGCTAAACTTTCACAGCAGAGCAATGCTTGGCGCTCCGCCGCGAAAATTGGACGAACCGCCGGCCAGGCATGGGATGTTAAAGGGAAAATTGACAACATGAAGGCGGTGGGCGAGGCAGGACAAAAAATCCGCGACGTAATTAAAGATACCGGCGAGAAACTAGCTTCTTTAGGTGATGATGCGAGCCATGCACATTCGAATAGAGATCGCAATAGCGATTCTGATGTTAGTGATGATGTAGAATCGAATATCATATCGCCCCCGCCTAAAAAACGTCCACCCAGCGGTGGTGGCGCAGGTACAGCATCTCGCTAATGCTATAATTTGTAATTCGCGTCAATACCTTCTCATATTGACGTGCGAAAGATAGGAGCGTAGACTTCGTAGATTCACTCGCGTTTTGCGGGTGTTTTTTGTATAAACATATTTTTGTATCTATGATTATGATGAAGAAAACTCTGCTGCATGAAGTGAAGGACATTGAGCATGAAGCGCTTGCTCTTGTTGCGCAAGCGAAAGAAGATGTTGCGCAGGAACTAGCGGAAATACACACAAATGTTGAAGCCGCGAAA
>Ga0209542_10017497_pt1 | contig 11732 bp, 9 predicted proteins | sample RifCSPhighO2_01_FD_184028 | JGI IMG/M metagenome (GOLD analysis project Ga0209542, IMG submission 184028) | Soil microbial communities from Rifle, Colorado - Rifle CSP2_plank highO2_0.1 (SPAdes) (version 2) | ecosystem: Environmental > Terrestrial > Deep subsurface > Rock core/Sediment ...
TCCTTCTGTTCTACAATTTCTTGCTTACCACTCTCACCGACAATTTCTGTCTTCACGGTCTTGCGATGGAACCAGCGCCAGACACCGTAGAGACCAAGACCGATTGCCCCTAGGATGCCCGCGTTCTTTGCGCGTTCGAGACCGGGAGCATTGGAATCAAATGCGGTCGCTGCGCTTCCGATCACTGTGTTTATACCTTCTGCAGTCCCTCGTCCAATATTCTCTTTTACACTGTGTTCGAGTTCGCCGAGACGTCTGCGGACCTCGTCCAATTTTTCTTTCAATCCAGGATCATCTATGCGTGTCTTGAGTTCTTCCTCGAGTGCTCCTCGCTTTTGCTGTAGAAAGCTCATGACAATCAGGCGCTCCTGCGTTGCGTTCTGCTCGCGAATCTGCGCATTGAGGGCCGCAAAGTCGGGGGCAGCCAATTTCTCCAAGTATTCATTCTCTGTGTTTTTGGCGATCTGTTCCTGCAGAACTTCAAGATGGGTGGACATAAAGGGAGTAGAAGAGGCTCAGTATGATTTTGTTCCGGATCCTGGTACGGGAGGCTTTGGACGTGGAGGTGAGGATTCTTCCGGCTTTTCGGTAGGGGGGAAGTGTGGTGCATAGTGACCGTATGATGCAGGATCGAGTTTGGCGAGTTGTTCACGGGGCTTAATGACAGTGTCGAGCATTTTGATTGTGCCGATTGCCATGGCGCCCATCCCAAGCCATCCGAAGAGCTTCCCGAAGAAGCCGCGTTTTTTGTCTGTAGTCCAGTCGTACATCTTCTTGAGGAAGAACAGTGTCCCAAGACCAATCGTTGCTCCGATGCCGATACGACTGATGCGTTCATTCCAATTACTGCGCTTCCATACTTCCACTTCATGTTGTCCCAGTGCAAATGCATCTCCTGGTGTACTGATAACTGTTTCTGTGACAATGCCGGCAGTTTCTCCGAGGGTCTCCACGGCATATTCACCGATTTTGCCCGGTGTCCGGCTTTCGACAAATTGCTGGAGTCTCCGGAGTTCTGTCTTTGTTTCAGATTCTGCGCCGTATCGTGCGACAACCTCTTTGAGACGTAGGCTAAAGGCGCGGAGCTTCGGGGCAATCATTGCCCGGTCGGCGTAGGATATCGATTCATCAAGGGTTTTGCGCAGTTGCTCGAGGGCATAGGCGTTCTCAGAGGCCCAACGGGCAAAATCGGGATCGGATTCCTTCTCAGGGAGATTCCCGGAGAGGGTATCGAGGTATTGGGCAATGCGTTCAACGGTGGTCTCGGTCATATATTTTCGATGAAATCTATTCATTCTACCAAAAATTTGAGGAGAATGCAATGTCCTGAAGGATGGAGAAATGATTCTTTCTGTGACACATTTTTGATACTTTTGCCTCTTACGGTGCCGGTAGAGTCCCTGTTCCTGCAGGTTGTACAGGGGGAGCTTTACTGTCTTCTTTTTGGTTGAATTCTTCGGCTGCATCGACGATTTTTGCAAGAGTGAATTCGGTCGCCTGTGGTTCTTTTGTACGAAGGTAATCTCGGACGGTGGTGATATAGACGGTATCCGGATACTCATTCTCGAGGACAGAAACTTTGTCTTTGATACCCTTTGCCCTGATCATACGCATACGATCGTAGGTTGCGCGGAAGCGTGTGACATCGCGGGCAGTGGGAGTGGTGATTTTGACTCCTGCAGGGAAGAGATTTTCGATCTTTTTGCGCAGATCCTCTGCCTGCAGAGTTTCTGGAGTCGTTGCAGGTGGTGATTCACCTGTTGCGAATCTCTGCAGTGTTTCTGCTGCGGTATTGAATCCCAAGAAGCCAAGGACAGAGGAAGCTCCCGTAACAAAACCAGAACCCATGCCATTGAGCCATGTTTTGAGGCCATCCTTCATGCGCGTGAGAGTGGGGCCGATTGTCGTTTTCCACATTTCACCAAACCACACGGCAGCGCCGTGGATCCATTCACCAACGGTTTTGACCATTCCCCACATACCCTGGGTTGCCGGATTCTGTGTGAGTTTGTCGAAGAATCCCTGCACCTCTCCTGCTTTGCCGGTGAGTCGCGGTGAGGGAGCGGGTACATCGGTGGTTCCGATGGGTTGGTTCAACTTTGTCTCCACTTGTCTCTCGAGTTCGATGATTTGCCGTAATTGCTCTCTCTCTGCAGCACTCTCGTCCAGAGTACTCGCAGTCCTGTCGATTGCTGCGCGACGCTGTCCTAGCTCTGCCTTGAGTGCTTCCAATGTGGATCTATCACTCGAGTCGCGTGCTGTTTTTTGCAGCTGCTCCAGTGGTGCACTTTGGAATAATGGGGGATTCATAGATGTGATTAGGATGGTGTAGTGCTTGTTCTTTCGGGTGTACCTCCCGTTGGTTTTGTTGTTCCGGGTTGCGGGGTTGGTGTCGACTGTATCCCCGTGGGAGCATTTGTGATGAGATCCTGTAGCGTGATGTTGATGCGTTGTGGTGCTGGTGTGTTTTGTATCTGCCTTATTTTGTTGGCGGCTTCTCTGAGGAATTGGGATTCAGAATAACTTGCACTGAGTGGATTGGAGTTTTTGATTGCTTGGAATTTTTGAAACAATTCATTCCATAATGGATTATTATCTGGCAGATCTTGTAAGGTGACGCCGGGGATAGCATCAGGAGTATTTGACTTGAATGTATTGCGTGTAGTTTCCCTGAACTTTTTGAGTTGTTCTCCGATCACTAGTGCCTGCTCTGTTTCTCGTGCAGCCTGTGCAAGTCCACGGAAGGAGTTTGAATTGAAGAAGTTGGCAAGGTGCGTAAGAACTTCCGATCCCATGGATTTGAGTCCTTCAATGACCTGAGTCACGAGTGTTGCAATCTTTTTGAAGATTCCTTTAAAGCCAGATTCTTCTGGTTCCTCGCTAGTATTATTTTGAGCATTATTGCGACCATTTCGTGCATTCGTTTTTCTATCCAAAGCCCTTCTTTCTGCTGAAGTGACGTTGGGAGCGATGCCTGCATCTGTCAAAAGTGCATCGAAATTTGCCAATAATGCTTCAGGATTTTCTTGTTCCTCATGGGGCTGGCGTCGTTCTGTGGCCTTTGTCGCTTGATCAAGGCGTGGGATCTGCAAATCTGGTGGCTGTTGCCTTTTTGGATTGTCAGAGGATGGAGGTTTTTCGTTGAGAGCCATTTTCGAAAAAGAAATCTCATCATTGTAGCAGATTTTCCTTTCCTCCACAATTACCCTTCATGCTATCGTTCTTCTGTTTTCACTTCGTTTCTCACTACTCCCATGCACGTCCAACATTTCGAAAAAGGTGTCAAGTACTCCGATCGGGAGCTCATTATTCTGGCACGGAAGATCGGAAAACTCGCGACGTACTGCAAACGTATCAAGGATGAGTCATCGTCGATCCGTATCGAAGTGGAAAGACGGGAAACCCAGAAAAAGGCAGATCAGGTGAAAATGTGCGTCACGGTGAGTCTCCCACACAAGATTCTCTGTGCGGAATCGCGCCAGGAGACCCCTGTCGAGGCTCTCGATCGTTGCATTGAGAAACTTGAGCCACAGGTGAAGAAATACAAGGAATTACATGGAGGGGACAGAATGGGCAAGTAAGACTCGTCAGGATGTTTTGTTTGCAGTACACTGGGCTTCTGTATGCGGAAGGTCTTTGCTTTCGTGCTTCTCCTGTTCTTCCTTGTTCCTCTGGGCTTTGCCCAAAGTGTGCAGGAGGGAGAAGGGCAAGAACAAGAGCTCCACGCCGTGATCACGGGGCCGAGCGACATCGCTGTCGGTCGTACCATTATTCTCGATGCGTCGGCGAGTTTTTTGCAGGGAGAGAAGGTGACGTACCGTTGGTATGTGGGGAAGTCCTTGATACCGATCAGTCACACAGTCGAAGCGGTTTTTACGCCAGAGAGAGCGGAGACTCTCACCTTTCGGTTCGTGCTCCAGTCCCGGGTCGATGGTAAGATCATCACATCAGAAAGCCTGCACCGTGTGATCGTCTACAAGCGAAAGGTTGTTCTCGTCGCTGATCAGACGGTTTCCATGGAAAAGCTCATGATCCATGAGCGCAGTGCGCAGGAGAATAGCGTCTTTTTGCGTATATTGCAGTCGCCGGCATCGAGTGTCTCGCTTGGGACGGAAGAAGCATTTTTCCGTCTTCTCTCAGAGCAGAGCAGTGTCCTTGCCGGTGCAGAAGCCATTGTATTTTGGACGGATAGCATCGCGGGATTGCAAGCACTTATGCGTCTTACAGAGAGAGATGATGAACGTCGGGCAGGATTGCGCAACCAGACAATTGTCATGATCACGGGCGGAGGACTCCAGACGCTTGCGCGCACGGCACGCGGGCCATTTTCTGTGATGCATCCCAAACAAATTCTTGTGACACGGAAGGAAGCGATAAATCCACTCCTCTCCAGTGAGACTATCGATATATTCTTGGCAGAGATCGAACAGCGCGATATCGATGTCCTGCGTCTAGATGAGACGACCGTACAGGTGCGACCGTGGAATGTCCTCACGTCCGTCGTGAGCTTTATGCTCACGCAGGGGATCGGGAGTCAGACGGTAATTCTCCTCCTCATGCTCCCCGTTATTGCGACCATATTGGCCTTCCTCAAACAAGTCATCGGAATCACAACATTCGGCCTCTACACGCCATCCATTGTGGCGCTGAGTTTCCTTGCACTGGGGTGGTGGAACGGAGTGGTATTCCTCCTTTTTATCATTGCGACCGGGTATGCGACACGCGCATTTATGCGCCGGTGGCGATTGCTCTATATTCCCAAAGTCGCCATCATCATTACGGTTGTGAGTATCACACTGATTCTTTTGCTCAGTCTCGGGGCCTTTTTCGGGATCACATTCTCGCGGGATACGATCTTCATTCTCCTCATCATGTCGACTCTCTCTGAGAGTTTTCTCAATCTCAAGACAGAGGAGGGGTGGAAGGCGGCGCTCTTCGGGATTTTTGAGACCATTGCCGCGGCGTTTCTCTGTGTGTGGGTCGTGCAATGGCCTTTCCTCCAGTCGCTTGTTCTCGCGTACCCAGAATTGATCCTGCTCACATTTCTCGTCAATGTCCTTCTCGGACGATGGACAGGACTGCGACTCATCGAGTACTTCCGATTCAGAGAAGTCTTCAAACATTTACAAGAGGAATAAATCATGTTCCCCTTCTTCCGTGCTCACGGCGTTCTGGGTCTTAATGCGCGCAATCTTCTCTACATCAAGCCATTCAATCCACGGAAGGCTATTGCGCTTGCGGATGACAAGATGAAGACCAAGGCGTTTCTTGCGGCACGTGGAGTTCCCACTGCCAAGGTCTTTGCACGCATCGAGACTCGAAGACAATTGCGACAGTTTGACTTCAATCAATTGCCCGACCAGTGTGTGCTCAAGCCTAATCACGGGTTTGGAGGCGAAGGGATTATCATCCTCAAAGGTCGGAAGAATGGTGTATTCCTTCGACAGGGAAAGTACCCCATCACCCATGCAGAATTGATCCAGCATATCGAGGATATTCTCGATGGAAAATTCTCCCTTGGCGGACGCCGCGATGAGGCGTTCTTCGAACAAATCCTCATTCCTCATTCCTGTTTTGCCCCCTTCCGTCCGGCGGGACTTCCGGATATCCGTGTTGTGGTATTCAACCTCGTACCGGTGATGGCGATGCTCCGGATCCCAACCATGAAGAGTGGTGGGAAGGCCAATTTGCATCTGGGGGGGCTTGGTATCGGGATTGATATTGCCAAGGGAGTGACGACCTATGCCGCTCAGTACAATCGGGGTATTGATGTATTACCGCACGGTGGGTCTCCATCGGGGATCCAGATCCCTTTTTGGGATGAGCTTCTTCTCGCATGCGCGCGGATGCAATACATCACCAACATCGGTTACCTTGCGTGTGATCTCACCATCGACGAACGTATGGGACCGGTGCTTTTGGAGGTGAATGCGCGCGCGGGACTCAGTGTGCAGATTGCCAACAGGGCGCCGCTGCGCGCGCGTCTGAAACGCGTTGAAGGATTGCAGGTCAGCTCTCCCGAGAAGGGTGTGCGGATTGCGCAGGATCTCTTTGGGGAAAAGGTGCACCGTGAAGATGAGACGGAGAGCAATCGTCCTGTTCTCGGAACGCGGGAAGTGATCACGGTCGTTGGAGATGGCACTACGGTGGACGTCCCCTGTTCCATTGCTCCAGAGGAGGAGCACACGACTTTTGCCCCATACCTCATCCGGTCTCTCCTCCGGCGCGGAGCAGCAGAGGTTGTCGATGGGAAATCCGGACTCTACAGAGTCAAATTCTCTCTTCATGATCGCAAAATTCAGACGGTCGTTCATGTCGGTGACGTGCCATCCGCTTCTCTCCGTGCGGTGATTGGACGGCGAGATCTTGCGGGATTTCTGATCGATCCCACCAAAGAACCCGAACAGACGCTCATCCATTCTTCCGTCAAAGAAGATCTTCGCGCGGTAGATCGTCTTCTTGAACAGATTGATCATCAATTGTTGATTCTGCGTTATCTCAAACCCTCGAATCTCTCTGAAGAACGTCAACATCTTGAAGAAGATATTCAGTACAATCCCATTTTTTTGTATCGGGAGCTTCCTCCCGAAGTTCTTGCGTGCGAAGAGCGACTGGAAGAATTATCTCCCGATGATTCACCGCTCGGGATCCTCCTCGAAAAAAAACGGCGGGAACTTCTCATGCGATTGCGACTTCTCCAATCACGAGGGGATGCCGTCCGGTGCACCGAGTCGTCGTTTGCACTCTTCGGCGCGCCGACACCCGCGCTCATCGCACATGCATTGTCCTTCCTTCATGGGCGCATTGCCTGCGATCTCCCGCCATCCGAAGAAATGCTTCTCACGGCGCAGCAAGCGGTCAAAATTTTTGAAGAGGCACTGGAGAAGTACGGGCTCCACGAGTGGGAAGTCCACGTTCGGCAGAAAGTCGTTGCGGATTGCACTGTGGGGGGCAAAAGCATTTACATTCGGGAAGATGCCCGATTTTCGCATGAGCATGTTGTCTCCCTCATCGCGCATGAAATCGAGACACATGTTCTCTGTTCTGAGAATGGAGCGCATCAACCATTTGCGCTCTTCCGTCGCGGATTTTCCAATTATCTCGACACACAGGAGGGACTCGCAAGCTTCAACCAAAACCGATTTCTTTCACAGTATCACGAAAAACGCTATCGACCTGCAGCTATGGTCCTGGCCGTCGCGCATGCTCTCAAACATTCTTTTGCGAGCACGCGTCAATACCTGCAGGAAGAGCTCGGTTTTACGCCGACGCGCGCATTGACCGCGACGATTGCGGCGAAGAGAGGATTGCGCGATACCGCACTCCCGGGCGCTTTTACCAAAGGGCTCGTGTACTTTCGGGGATTGCGAGCCATCGAAGAGTATATGCGTAGCGGCGGAGACCTGCGGCGTCTCTACATTGGCAAGGTTGCACTGGAAGATCTCGCGCTTGCCGAAAGTATCCCGAATATTCAACCCCCCCTGCTTCTGCCGGAATTTTTGCGGGAGCAGCCTGTTCCTGTTCAAAAAGGAAAGAAGAAACGAAAGCAAAAGCAAGAAACGGATGATGACTAGCATTCAGCTTCTTAGTTAATTAGGCTGCATATTTTTCATCAAGTGAAACAAATCCTAAAAAGCTAAGAAGCTACAAGCTAAGAAGCTCGTTATGTAACAAAATTACTCTCTCCACCTCACCCGCTCGAGATCCGGCAGGACCATGATCCATGTTTGGCCATGATCGAAGATGAGAGGATTTCCTGTGGAGTCGCTCAATACGAATGGATCAGTCGTTGAGGCCTTGGACCACTGTCCCTTCTGGACTATCCCGGATCGGAAGAGGAGAGCACGTCCGATTCCTGTAGTATCGATTTCCAGACGACCGAATTCACCGATGTTCTTTATGGGAATTTCGAGAATGAGAACGTTTGTGGGATGCGCGTCAGAAACAGTGTCACCGTTGCGTCGTGTGTAGCTCTGGGAGAGGGGATCGAAGGTGAATAAGACATTGTGGATTGGACTAAAGAAGTTCACGGCGATGACGGAGACTTCCTCACTACTCGTCGCTGGACCGGTGAGGTAGGGGGGCCACTGGATGGGTCTGATATCGATGGATGAGAGAAGATCCCGCAGGCTCGATCGTGGTAGAAAAAGATCATGAGGAGCGGGGATACCATCATCTCGGATGAAATGATGAGGCAGTCCCAATCCATTGAAGTGCCGGAGAGTCACTTCTTCCACATGTTTCAGTGCGTCGGGACTGCCGCCGGCGTAGAAGATTGCAGAGACCCATGGACGGACACCATCAATGAAATACGGACGGAGGGAACGTACGGGTCCAATATTCGACGGGAGATACTGTGTGTCGAAGAGCGCAACAAAGCGCGAGATGAAACCTTCTACGAGGAATTCCTCTATAAGGAGCGCATCCGCGAGACCGGATTGATGGGGACGGGCATCTTCATGGTTCTCAATCATGACGCCGACAATCGCGTGTGCTCTCTGTGAACGTGGCACGAGTCCCAGTCGTGAAAGAATCGATGTGTGCAATGCATCCCTTGGTTCTTCATACGTGATATTCGGTTGTGAGGATGAAAAAGACAGCAGTGTCGAGAATCCCGAGAGGAATACCACAAGAAGAGCTCCTGTGAGCAGGAGAATAAGTGCTCCGAGGAGCAGCCGCTTCCATACGATGGTGGAAAACATGTTGAACTACGAATTTCTCTGATTTCTCTCCTTCTGCCTTTTCTGCACCCTCGGCTGGAACTGCTCCTTCTGCGGGAACCGCACCTTCCGCGACAACCGGTGGTGCAATGGCTTCTTCCTTTTGCTTTTCTTGAATAAGTGCAAGAACAGAATCGGGCTTTTCAATGAGCGTGACGCCCTTTGGGAGAGTGAGAGCCGAGATGAGGATGGAATCACCGATTTCTTTGAGGGAGTCGAGAGAGACAGACAAGTTGTGAGGAAGATCTCCTGGGAGACATCGGACGGTGACATGATCCTGAGTTGTGACGAGGACCGCTTCGAGTTCTTGAAGAGCGGGTGCAACTCCTTCAAAGCGGATGGGAATCTTGGTCTCGATCTCCTCCTTCATGTTCACCGCGTAAAAATCCACGTGCGCAAATCTCTGGGAGAGAGGATCAAGTTGGATATGTTGGAAGAGGACAGGGACCTTCTTTGACCCCATATCCAGTTCGACAAGCGTACTTTCTCCTGCCTGGAGATAGGCTTTTTTGAGTGGGTGCTCTTCACATTGGAGAAGCATATTCTCTGTATCAAAACCGTAGAGAACGCAGGGTACGCGCCCTTCATGCCGTAGAACCTTTGCCTTTGCCGCCTTTTCGCGTGCCGCTGCTTTGAGAGGGACCATGGTCATGACGAGCGCTTAGGGTAGAGGAAGGACAAGGGAGGGTCAAATGGAGGAATCGCTATTTTGGCCACGCCACTTCCAGAAGTATTTTAGGGCGCTTAAAAGATGAATTCTCCCTGTTTTTGTGAGGAAGAGGTCGAAGAATCCTTCGCCGCTGAGGCGGCGTTTGCGGTCGAAGGCTATGACTGATGGGTCATACACAACCTTCTTCCCTTTGAGGTGTGTTCGGCGGCAGAGGTCGATATCTTCGAAAAAGAGAAAGAATCGCTTATCAAAGCCACCAATATCCTCAAAGAGATCTCTTCGCATCATCAAACATCCGCCGACAACCCAGTCGACATTTTGTTTCTCTTGGAGATTCGTATCAGCATGGACGTATTGTGCGAGTCGCTTTGGGAAGAGATAACGGAGTACCGTTCGTTTGGTAACGATATCGAGAAGTGAGGGGAAGGAGCGAACAGATGAACGCAGTGTTCCATCTGCATGGACGAGCTTTGGGGCAATGATTCCGATGGAGGGGTCCATTTCCATTGTCACTATGAGTTTTTCTATACCATCGCGCTGCAGAATTTTTGAAGGATTATTGATAAGGACGTATGTGCCACGAGCCTGGCGGATTCCCTTGTTATATCCGCCACCGAAGCCGAGGTTATGAGGGGTTTCGATGATGGATGCGGGAGGAGTTTTTTTTGCCAATCTATTTCTCAATATCCCAATTGATTCATCCTGCGAGTGATTCTCTACAACAATGATTTCCATCTGATCCATGATCGTTTGTTTTTGTAAGTTTTGCACACATGCAACCGTTTCCTGCGGCGTGCGATAGTTGAGGACGATGACGGAGACGAGAGGCATGGGAGGTATGATATGAACCTGTGCAGAATACTCAGCTTACCACTCTCCGTGCGCGCATTGCGAAGGCTCCAATAGGTCCTGGAGTGTACCGATGGTTGGATACGAAGCACGAAGTGCTTTACATCGGGAAGGCGAAAAATCTCCGTGATCGACTGCGTAGCTACGTCACACCGAAGCCAGATAAGAATATCGGACCGTGGAAGCTCTCTCTCCGGGAGAAGATCGCGGATTTTGATGTGACGGTGACACGATCGGAGCTTGAGGCACTCATCCTCGAGACGAATCTTATTAAGGAGACGAAGCCAAAATACAACGTCCTCATGAAGGACGATAAGGATTATGTGTATGTTCGTATCTCTCTCGGAGACCCATATCCCGTAGTCGAGATTGTGCGGCGCATGCCCGAGGACAAGGCAAAGTACTTTGGGCCATTCCTCAGTATGCACCGTACCAAGGCGACTCTGGACATGCTCCATGAAGTGTTTGGGTACCGTGCCTGCGCACAGGCAATTCAAACACTCAATCGGGGGAAGGATATTATGCCGAGAAAGCCTTGTTTGGATTATCAGATCGGGCGGTGCTCAGGACTTTGTATCGGAGAGGTCACTCAAGAAGAATATCGACGGCGTATCGAGGAGATTGCGAGGTTCTTCCGAGGAGATCGCAGTCATATTGTTTCTCTGCTCGAAGAACGTATGCATAGGGCGGCGGCGGATCGAGCGTTCGAAAAAGCGGCGAAGTTTCGCAATATGCTTCATCATCTCTCCTCACTCAATGAGGAGCAGATTGTTTCCGATACGACGCGTGCAAATACGGATGCCGTTGGTATTGCATGCTCCGCAGGAAAAATGCATGTCGTCTTGTTGCGCGAACGGAATGGGAAACTCGTGGGAGAGTTGAATTTTGTGCTCTCAGGTGGGGCGGATACGCCAGCCGAGGCCCTCGAACAATTTTTGCCGCAGTACTACTCCTCGACGCCGGATGTTCCGGATACATTGCTTCTTCCTTATGACATTTCCGGAAGAGAAATTCTTCAGGATTGGCTCACGGAAAAACAAGGGAAACAGGTGACGGTGTATGTGCCGCAACGCGGGAAGAAGTCAAAAATTCTGGATATGGCAATGCTTAATGCGCAGGAGAAAGTGCGGCAACAACTTGCGAGCTGGGAAGCGCAGGCACAGAACATTCGACATTCCCTCGAAGGCATTAAAGGAGCATTAAATCTCCCGACAAACCCTGATCGTGTTGAAGGATATGACATTTCGCATCTGAGTGGTACGGAGACCGTGGGAAGCATGGTGGTCTTTCGCAAGGGGAAGCCTTCCAACGATCAGTATCGTTCGTTCATCATTCGGACGATGAAGGAGGGGGAGATTGATGATTACAAGGCAATGCGAGAAGTCCTCCGGCGACGTCTGCTATACCTCACAAAGAATCTCACGGAAGAGAAGAAACAATGGAATGCTACAGGGATTGCTTTTGGGAAAACTCGTAAGGGGGAGTATGAGGAG
>Ga0209542_10017501_pt1 | contig 11730 bp, 13 predicted proteins | sample RifCSPhighO2_01_FD_184028 | JGI IMG/M metagenome (GOLD analysis project Ga0209542, IMG submission 184028) | Soil microbial communities from Rifle, Colorado - Rifle CSP2_plank highO2_0.1 (SPAdes) (version 2) | ecosystem: Environmental > Terrestrial > Deep subsurface > Rock core/Sediment ...
TTTTCCTTTTTTTATAGATTTGGACATGCAACCAACAGACAAGCAACTCTTCCTTGGGGAATAATAACTCAGGTAGCTTCTGTTGGAGGATTTATTTTAGCCTTCCGAACCCTCTCCATTCACTGAATCTTTTAGGTATTTTGTAAATTCTTCACCAATTTCCGGATGTTTTTTAGCTAAATCTACAACAGTTTTCATATATTCTAACTTATTTCCTGTATCATAATATTTACCGTTTTCTATAACTACCGTATAAACAGGTACTCCTTCATCTTTAAGCATATTTATAGCATCAACCAACCAAACTTCATCCCCATCTTTTGGAGCCAGTTTTCTTAACGCTCCAAAAATTTCTGGTGGGAGAATATAAGCTCCATGAGTTGCTATATCAGAAGGAGCATTTTCAGGATCCGGTTTTTCCACAATTCTTTTAATCTTAAAAACATTACCTTCAACTGGTTCAAGTTCCGCAATTCCATATCTTTTTAGATCCTCTTTTTTTGCAATTTTAACTCCAGAAATAACAATACCCCCGTATTTTTCATAAACATCTATCATCTGCTTAAGTCTTGGGGGTTCCGCTAAGATAAATTCATCTCCCCAGACAACAGCAAAAGGTTCATCCTCAATAACAGATTCTCCAGCTAAAACAGGAGTACCATTTCCGTAGGGTCCTTTTTGTCTAACATAAATAAAATTAGCCATGCTGGATATATGTTCAATTTGCGCAAGAGCTTTTTCTTTATTGCCGTTTTTAAGATTTTGTACCAGATCCTCATTAGGTTCATCAAAATGATCTTCAATAGCCCGCTTTGTAGCACCAGTAACAATAATTATGTTTTCTATTCCGGAATTTACAATTTCTTCCACAACATATTGAATAACAGGCTTGTCTACAATAGGCAGCATTTCCTTAGGCATGGCTTTGGTTTGAGGTAAAAACCTAGTTCCAAATCCAGCAGCAGGTATTAAAGCTTTGGTTATTTTCTTCATGTAATCTTTTTAGCCATATTCTTCTTATATTATCACATCGATTAAAAAGGAGCGAAGACGTCCTCACGCGCAGTAAGCCGATGAGCGATTAAGCGAATGCAAAGGCCGAGCATGAGGATGTCGAGCTCCTCTTACGAGAAACTATTTCACTCTTTCTATATATTGTCCAGTTCTGGTATCAACCTTAACTTTTTCTCCATTTTTCATAAACATAGGCACTTTAACTACTAGTCCATTGTCCAAAGCAGCCTCTTTAAAAACATTAGAAACTGTATTGCCTTTTTCTCCTGGACCTGTCTCAATAATAGTGTAATTTAAGCTTAAAGGAAGCTCTAAAGCTAAAACTTCTTCATCAGAAACAAGTAGAATTAAATCTAATCCATCCTGCAGATATTTAACCTGTTCACCTAAAACGCTTCCAGAAACGCTGAATTGTTCAAAGCTTACTGGATCCATAAAAACATAAGTTTCCCCATCACGATATAAAAACTGAGCTTTTTTCTTCTCTACATTAGCTTCTTCAACCCTAGCTCCGGTAATAAAAGATTTTTCTACAACAGAACCTGTTTTTAGGTTTCTAACTTTTAACCTAATAGTCCCAGATCCTCTACCTGTTTTATTATGTTCATATGTTACAACCTGGAAAATATTTCCAGCCTCTTTAAAAAAAGCACCATTTCGAAGTTCATTTACATTTCCTGCCATAATCAATGGATCTTAACATATTTTAAATACCATCTCTAACTATTTGCCAAGCAGAACGAAATTCTTCTCTTAAAAAAGAACCAGCCAGTTGTAATCTATACATCATGGCATCACCAGATGCAATCTCCCTATAGGTAGTTCGACTATCTGTATGCCAAGCTAGAGATGAAACAAGCTGCAGCTCAACTGATCTATTAAATCTTTGTTGTAGAAGTGGGGTTGTTGAATCTGTTAATTCTATTAATCCATCCCTATGAACAGTATGTACTACCCATAGCTCAACATATGCCCCCCAACCTTCATGTGCCGGCTTACTACAGGCACCAGAACAAGAAGCCATAGTCTGAACACCTCTATCTCTAAAAGCTCTTAAAACTGGAATGATTTCAGGATCCATCAGACGTTCATCTACCCAACCCTTATTTACCAAACCCATTCTTGATTCTAAACTCATAGCCTCAAATTATACATTCTTAGGCTGGTTTTTTCCACAATTAATTAAGCTGCTTTAACAATTTCAACATGAAAAGCTGTCCCAACCGGAGTTACATTTATATTTAAAGACGGATTATCCATTTTATTTTGTTCAAAGCCTTCTGTCACTTTTGCTTTTAAAATTGTTGTCCCTGCTATATTTGGCTTAGGCCTAGCCATATGTTTACTGTCTTTATTAGGGTCAAACTCTGTTTGTATTGTGCTGTTGCTTGGCTCCTCAAAATCATATGAGACTAGTACTACCCCATTTTCATCCTGAGAAAAAGGAATACCATACAAAGCAGCTGCAACTAACTTTCTGGCCTGATCTCTCTCAGAAATTCTAACCATCTGACTTAAAGATGCCTCTGGGATACCTCTTTTCATTTCCTCTATAAATTTATCTGAAACTCCTTCAGAGAAAACAAAACCCTCCAATGGATTATCAAACCATGTTCTAATTTTTTCCAATTGCTCTGAATAACCTAAGGCTGTAAGCTGATTTGTAGCCACTCTGGAAACTAATCCTCTTATGGGATTCTCACTCGCAGCCTCATTCTCGTAGTACATATCTTTAAATTATACCTTACCCAGAAATCTTTTAATTCCCTCTTTGTCTCTTTTTAACCATTCACTATTGGCATAAATTCTCTCTAAAGTCTGAGCTATAGTTCTTTCTGCCTCTGGGGTTGGATTTTTCTTAACAAATTCTTCTATATCCTTGGCATCAGATACTTTTGTAAATTCTCCAGCTGGAGAGAAAACCCTGGTAAAATAATGTCCCCCAGCATATCTTTCTTTAAGCATTTTCCAATTCTTTTTTATAAACTCCCAAGCTAAATATCTACCTTCTGAATTTCCCCAAACTGAGACTATAATTCCTAAAGTATTTTGGAATCTAACATCTTTGCTGATAGCAAATTCCAAGGATCTTTTAAGAAGGGTTTTTGATTTAAAAAGTCCGAGCGACCTTCCAAGTCTGTCCTTTTCTTGTTGGTTATCTTCTTCCTTATACATCTTAACCAGGCTGTTCCATTCCTTCTGCCCTCCATTACCTGCAACCAGGTTATAAACAACTCCCCTTAAATCAGGCTCAATCCTCCCCGCTCCGCCCGCGGAGCGAGGCGAGCCTTTTTTAAACCTTTCCTGAGCTTCCCTAATAATCCCCAACTCCCCATATTTCCCTAACTGATACAGCGCCATAGCTCTTAAAAGTGAATCTGTATGCTTCTCTCCTGATTTTTTCTCCCATCCCACTTTGTTAGCTATTTCAGCATAAATTTCCCTACCAAATTCCTGGAAGTTAGGATAAAAACTCTCATAAGCAAGTAGATTATCTAACTGGCTTAATTGTCCAGTTAGCTCACTCCAAACTATGTAGTCTGTTTCATTGATATAACTTTTAGCCAACTCCAAAGCCAAAGTAGTTGGAGAATTTCCGGATTGAGCTAAATCAAATGAATCTCTGATCAATCCCAGTCTGTCTGAAGCCCCTAACTTCCCTAACTTCACCTGACTTTCCAAACTCTTTAGGTATTGGTGTGGATAATCCACCCTTACTAATGAGACTTCCCCCAAGTTTAGTTTTCCATTTCCAGTCCATTCCATAGACTTTTTGTCCATTAATTTTCCATTAATAGGGATACTCCAGATTGTATTGTCTTTTGACTCTCTTTTAGATATAGGACTTATAAAAAATCTTTCCTGTATTAGCTGTTGCCTGTTGCCTGTCCTCTGCACCCTTATGAGCGGGTGACCGCTCTTTGATGTCCAATTAGCCATAATCTTTCCTACTGGCTTACCAGAAACTTCTTCCAAAGCTTTCCAAAGGTCTTCTGTTGATGCATTTCCATATTGATGTCTTTTTAGATAGTGTCTAAGTCCATCACGAAAATCTTTCTCACCTAAGTATTTCCATAACATTCGGAGAACTGAAGCTCCTTTTGAATATGAAATTCTGTCAAAAATTTCAGAAATTTCTGCTGGATCCCCAACTTCAACCTCTATTGGATGAGTATTTTTTAGAGCATCTAAGGAAAAAGCATCTGCTAACTCTGTTGAAATAAATTGTGTCCAAATATCATATTCAGGGAAAATTTCATCTATAGCTAGATATTCAATAAAGCTGGCAAACCCTTCATTAAGCCAAAGATGTGTCCACCACTCCATGGTGACTAGATTTCCAAACCACTGATGAGCTAACTCGTGCGCTATAACCATAGCCACCCACTGTTTATTGGCACTGGAGCTTTTTTCTTCATCAATCAAAAGTGTTGATTCCCTATAAGTTACTGCTCCCCAATTTTCCATAGCTCCTGCAGCAAAATCAGGAATAGCAATCATGTCTAAAACAGGTAAGGGATATTTAATATCAAAATAATCCTCATAATATTTCATGCACTTCACAGCCACATCTAGAGCAAACTTGGCTTGATCCCTCTTGCCTGGTGTAGTAAAAACTCTAACTAACCCTTTTTTGCCTGTAGCCTGTTGCCAGTAGCCTTCTATATATTCAAACTCTCCAACTATAAAAGCCAAAAGATAGGTAGACATTTTTGGAGTTGGGGCAAATTTAACAATCTTGAATCCAGCATTATCTTCCTTCACCTCTGATTCCAAAGTATTGGAAATTGCAGTGGTGTGCCCAGGAATCATTAAAGTCACATCAAAAATAGCTTTTTGAGAAGGCTCATCAAAACAGGGAAAAGCCCGCCTAGCATCTGTTGATTCAAATTGAGTAGTAGCTAAATGTTTCTCTCCATATTTACTCCTATAAAAACCCCTCATTTTGTCATTAAGAATTCCTTTAAATTTAATTTTTAACTCCCCTTTTCCAGACTTAATGGATTTTGGAAAAGTTAAGGTGGCTGTCTCAGCTTTCTTGTTATATTTCACTTTTCCAAACTTCCCATCAAATTCCACAGATTGAATATCAATTTCGGCACTATGGAGAATTATTTCTTTTGTAGATTTATCCAAATTCAGAAAGATTGATTCTTCTCCTTCAAAACTAAATCCAATTAAATCTGGTTTAAGAAAAATCTCATATCTTTCGGGCTTAACGTGCGCTGGAAGTCTAATGTTTCTTTTCATAGGCCTGAGTGTAACTAATCAAGCTCATTTTGTCCAGCCGTTTGACATTCAGATAATCCTATAATATAATTCCAATCCATTATGATTGAAAGAATAGTTACTGTTCGTTCTAAAATTAAAAGCGTTACTACAGTTATTCCTGGTTATCAAGAAAGACTATCTCCTACTTCGCTAGTTAGATTCATTAAAAGTGGTGCGAGTGAATTCACTGCTACTGATCTTTTTATAACTTCAGATGATAAGATTAGTATTACTTACATAGATTACAATGGCGATGGCTATACTCTTGGAGGACCCAGGACAATATCCTTATCAAAACATGCAATAAATGAACACACTATCCAAAGTGATAGAACTTTATTTGGTAGAGTTGTGTTATTTGAATGGATTCCTCCAATAAATCATTTAAAACCTCAGGACGAAGAATCTCTTAGAAGATTGATTGCAGATGGTACATATACGGACGAAGTCGCACAAGAAGTTAGAGATTTTATGATATACGAGGCTCAAAAACAACGAAAAGAATTATCGAGCCCGCAGCGAAAACTATCTCCTCCTAAAAGTTAACCTTGTCATTTGTCCCACGGCCGGAGGACATTTGTCAAAGTCCCACATTGTCTGATTCTACTACCATTACCCAATCCTCTATCCCCACCTTTTTTATAAAATCCCTTAAAAGTTTTGTGCAATTTACTCTTGAAGCCCAAACACTTTGCTGCCATTGTTTAAAACCTAATTGCTTTAGTTTAAACCTCAATAAATCCCTTGCTGTCCTTCTTTTTTCTGGTACATCCCAAATTACCAGTCTCCACCTACCATCCCATTTTTCATCTCCCATCTTCATCTTAGTCCATAAAGCTCTATCTCTTCCTGAATCAGTAAGTCTAAAATTCAATTCTTTATTACTAATAAGCTCTATTAAACCCTTTTCCCTAAGTCTTTTCATAACTTGAGAAAGTTCAGATTTTTTAAGATCTCTACCTACTAAAAGCGGGTTATATGCAAAATCCTCAAAAGCCACATAGCCATCAATAGATTTTTCTAAAATTAAAAGAACTAAATCTGTTAAAAATTTTTTCTTGCTTGGGGGTCTAGACATTCTATAACAAATGTACCACGGCCGAAGGATATTTGTATATTCTTAGTTTATTTAGCACCTTTAACCTTACTTCTCTCAAATCCTCTTATAAATGCTCTTAAATGAAGCGCTTCTCTAGAGTAATCATCTGCATCTTGTTTTCTTCTTATTTTATAGCTTTCTATTACAGCAGGAGCCATCTCATTAGCTTTCTGTTTTTCAGGATATGGAAATGGCACTTCCACAGAAATAACCTTTTTCTTATTAAATAAAGCTTCAATTACAGGAAAATAATGGCCATCAGAATGCTGATCAGGATCAGAAAAAGTAGCTTCATATTTTTTGAAAAACAAAGCAGTAATTTCCGGATCATTTTTAAAAACTACAGGACCAAAAAACCAATCAAACGATTGATCTTTAGTAACAAGACCTGAGCTTCTTACTATCCAGTCATATCTTTTATTTACCTTAAGTTCTGACTCTCTCACATAATCTGGATATGTCTCTTCAAATAATTTATCCTCTCTTTTTGGAATAACAATATCAGCCTTCCCCTCAAAAATTGGGCTGGTAATTTCTTCTAAAAAATCCATTAAAGCTACTTTTTCCGGCTGGGTATAGACAATTGCTAAAGCATTAGGCAAAGATATAGCTTTAGAAAAAGCATTTCTTCTTTGAGGCCCCCGATCAGGACTATCTGAGGTAACTAAAGTCAAACCCTGGGTAGTAAATCTTTCAAGAGAAGATAGAAAATCCTCTGAACTTCCCCCGTCAGAAGCCACAATTCTCACTCCAGAATTTATAGACAGGTCCAGAGCCTGAATAGCTAGATCACCTCTAATTCCTTCTGTATCGGAATTTTCCCTTTCTTCACCAGGAGCTAAACTTTTGTAATTCTTGTAAAAATAATTAGTTGCTACCACAATTTGATCGGCATGAGGAATTCTTTCTCTGGTTTCAACATTTACTCTGCTCTCCATGGACAACAGTATATCAAATTTGTGCTAAAATAATCGAGCGCAGTTGTGAAGCCGGGGTGGCGGAATGGCAGACGCGATAGACTCAAAATCTATTGTTCGCAAGATCGTGAGGGTTCGACTCCCTCCCCCGGCACACGAATTTTTCGAGGCTAAAAATATTCCTATATTTCATAAAATATTAAAATTGAAGCTAATTTTAGGTTCAACTCCTCTCCTTGGTTTGGAAAAATTGACAAATAATTACTAATAGCTATAATCAAAAGTATGTATGTAGAAAGCAGACCGGCTGGACCACTTGTACTTGTAACTCCAGACATGCCTGAGCAAGAAAAGCACAAATATTTCTCTGCAGCATTTGTGGAAAATCCTATAGGTTTGGGGTTAGTGAGAGCACTCAATAGTTTCGATGTGCCTACCAGTATAGTTGATATTACTAGGAGAGCTGAAGAATTAGGTATTGATGTTGACCAATGGGCTAAACGATTCGGTGCCGAAGACCCTGAGCCTGCGCCAAGTCCCCTAACAGTAGAACAAGTAACTGGTGCAGTTGAATATCTGAGTCTCGGACTTGGTTTGGTAGAGGTACAAGAAGGTAATATGGTCCAACTAACAACTGAAGGTCGAGTGTACGTAGATAGACAACTTACTTTGATTGATGAGGCTACCCAGGATTTAAAATAATTCTTACCCATTAAATCTCTCCTTTTCTTTAAAGTAATTAATTGCTACAAGAAGAGTGGTCTTTTCTTTAGGATCTATGTCTCTAGTCAAGTAGGTTCGAACGTCGTCCCATATTCCGCACATTGATTGAATAGTCCTATAGTGGTATAATATCCTCTATGAACTTCATTGAAGGCCCAAGAAGAATTACTACCTCCATAAGAGATAATTTGGCAGATACTCCATTAGGATTCAGATTAGCTATGGGCAGTGCCGCATTTATGGGAACTGTACAGGGTATGGATATTGGAACTACCCAATTTGCTATGGAAAACTTGGGAGCTTTAGAAGGCAATCCACTTGTCAGTCATGTGATAGAAAATTTTGGAACTTTAGGTTTATATGGAACGTTACTACCTGTAATTGGTATTACCGTACCTCTAGCACGGCTAGGGAGAGCTGTAGAACTGAGAAGTTTTGGAAAAAAATACTTAGATGGTTACCTAGCGGTAAACTGCGTTATGGCAACTTCAGGATTAGCTGGCCTACCAGCAGTAATTCATAATATAGTCTTAATTAATCAATTACTAGGTAGCTAATTCGATTAGGCTTTATAATTTGTGTCAGATAGGTTCGAACGTCGTCCCATATTCCGCACATTTGCATTCACTTATTTAATCCTATAAAATATCCACTATGGGAATTGAGTGGAGACTTGAAAATTGGCCTGGCAGAGAAATACCTTACTGGTTTCATTTTAACTGGGAGCTAAAAGGTGAGCCTGAAATGAGTTTAATACTGACTCCTGATGCGATCAGCAATGGGTACCGTTTTGAAATTGCACAAACAATTGATACACAATTAGATCCAAATCTTAGAGCTCATCTACATAATATGATGGATACTACCGAACATGACCCTTCACCTGAAGGTCTTTTGGGTGAAAATGATATTGATGTTGTTGGAACTTTTTACACTGTTGAGGAGCTTGAAGATTATTGTACTAGGTTTAAACTCCCTATACCTCCCTATACTAAAGAGGTCTGGACATTTGCTTCAGATCCGACAAACCGCCAACAAGAACGAACATTCCATCGTTAGTGTTATACTCAAATTATGGCTCAGTTTAGACTTGAGGATGATGTTAAGGAAAGATTAGGTCTACTTATCGGAGAACGACTTCCCTATCTTTTATTAGGTCTTTGCGGAGGAATTTTAGTAACAGTTTTAGTCTCTCGGTTTGAGGATATTTTGTCCAAAAATATAGCTTTAGCTTTTTTTCTTCCGGTTATTGTTTATATGTCAGATGCAATCGGCACTCAAACAGAAAATATTTATGTCAGGCATCTGGCAAAATTTAAGGATAATTTTCTAGCCTACCTGGTAAAAGAAGTGTTAATTGGTCTATCTTTTGGAATTATTTTTGGACTGTTACTAAGCTTTTTTGCTAAATTCTGGGTTCACTCTGATCAGGTTGCCTTAACTGTAGGAATCTCTATGTTAATTAATGGCACTCTAGCCCCTGTAATGGCCTTAATTGTGCCTGAAATCATCTTTAAGGAACATAAAGACCCGGCTTTGGGTTCCGGCCCTTTTACAACCATCCTGCAAAATCTAATCTCCTTATCAGTCTATCTTTGCGTTGCAGCACTTATCATATTCTGAGCGGAGCAAAGACATCAGTAATCAACACTGATATCTTCTAGTAGCTTCAATAATAGTGCTTTAAGTAGCAATTGGAATCTCTTTTACGTCTATTTTTTCAACAGGTCTGCTTCTGGTTTTTTCCATTCCATAAAATTTAGTTCTATCTGCTCTAAAGATTAAGTTTATCTCCCCTGTTGGACCATTTCTGTGTTTTTGAATATCAAGCGTTATCTGCTCCATTTTTTCCGGATCCTCCCTATAAATAAACATAACTACATCCGCATCCTGTTCTATAGCTCCTGATTCCCGAAGATCAGCCAGTTGAGGCTTTCTTGTTCCTCTAGCTTCAACAGATCTATTAAGCTGTGAAAGAGCTAAAACCGGAATTTTTAGCTCCCTGGCCAAATTTTTAAGCTGTTGAGAAATTTCTGAAACTTCCTGAACCCTGTTTTCCAAATTTCTGCCATGAATTAACTGAAGATAATCAACAACCAAAAATTTAAGCCCATATTCAATCTGCAATCTTCTGGCTTTTGTTCTCATCTCGGATATTGATATTCCGGGAGTATCATCAATAAAAATCTGCGCCTCCGCCAGTTCCCCCATAGCCAAAGACAATTTATCAAAATCTTTTTCATCTAGCTTACCTGTTTTTAGCTTCCAGGCATCAATATCAGCCTGCCCTACCAACAGCCTGTCTACCAACTCCTCTTGGCTCATTTCCAAAGAAAAAATACCAACAGGCAAACCAGCTGTTACAGCTACATATTGAGCTATATTTAAAGCCATAGAGGTTTTTCCCTGACCTGGTCTTGCAGCTAATATAATTAAGTTAGAATTTTGCATTCCAGCCAACTTGCTATCCAAATCCCGAAAACCAGTCGGCACTCCACGCAGTTTTCCGGAAGTTTTCTGCAATTCATCTAATCTATCAAAAGATTGTGTTAACGCATCTTTGATTGGCAAAAAATCTCTGCTAACATGATCCTGTGAAATAGAAAATATACCCGCCTCAGCAGACTCCAAAAGAACCTCTACTTCTTCTGCTTCATCATAGGCTCTCTCAATTAATCTGGTTGCTTGTACAATTAAATTTCTTCTGACTGCATGATCCCTGATAATTTTGGCATAATGTTCAATGTGTGCTGCTGTTGGAACAATATTAACTAAGGTAGTTAAATATGCAGACCCTCCGATTTTGTCGTAAAAACCTTTTCTTTTTAACTCTTCTGTAACTGTGACTAAATCTATTGGCTCTCTTTTTTCAAATAAGGATTGAATAGCCTCAAAAATAGGTCCGTGCTGTTCAGTCCTGTAAAAATTCGAAGCATGCAAAAGCTCTGAAATTCGGATTATAGAATCTTTATCAATTAATAAAGCTCCCAAAAGGGATTGTTCTGCCTCTATATTTTGCGGAGGAAGTTTTGTTGGACTAACCATTAACTTTTACTTAACACCACAACCTGGGGCTCTTCAGGTAACTTTTCTTTAGTAATTGACAATTTAGGAACTGGAGTTACTGCTTCTGCACCCATTTCTTTTAAAAATTGCTCAGGTCCTTCTAATCCTTCAATTTTTGAGCCTTCAATTTTGAAATGCATCGGGATAATAATGCTCGGCTCCAGTTGTGCAGCAATAGATGCGGCCTTTTTTCCATCAATAGTATAATTTCCGCCAACTGGGGTAAGTAAAATATCAACTTCACCAATCTCTCCGATCTGCTCTTCAGTTAATGCAGATTGACCTAAATCACCTAAATGAACAATATTTAATCCATCCATCATTATGTGAAAAATACTATTTTTCCCTCTCTCAGATCCCTGCATATCATCATGGAAAGAATCAATTGCAGTTACAACTGCTCCTGCTATTTCATACTCCCCAGGTTCGGTAAATATCATTGGTTTCTCTCCTGTTGGAGTAGCTATAGCATCAGCATTATTATGATCCGGATGTTGGTGAGAGACTAAAACCATGTCGCCTGAAAAATCTTTTGGAAGCTTAAACCCCATCATTTCAGGATCATATGGATCAATAATTACAGAGGCATTTTTACCTTTTAGTTTAAATAGAGCCTGTCCCCCCCAGTAAATATCCATG
>Ga0209542_10017504_pt1 | contig 11729 bp, 8 predicted proteins | sample RifCSPhighO2_01_FD_184028 | JGI IMG/M metagenome (GOLD analysis project Ga0209542, IMG submission 184028) | Soil microbial communities from Rifle, Colorado - Rifle CSP2_plank highO2_0.1 (SPAdes) (version 2) | ecosystem: Environmental > Terrestrial > Deep subsurface > Rock core/Sediment ...
GAGGGTTTTTGTTTTCAGACCTCACTTACTTTTTGCCGGAACTGCAACGCTTCGGCAATATGGTGCAGCGTAATTTCTTTACTTTGAGATAGATCGGCAATCGTCCGCGAAATTTTGATAATTTTATAGTAACTGCGCGCTGATAAATGCAGTTTCTCAACCGCTTGCTGCATAAGCTGATAACAGGCAGTTGACAGAAAACACAACTCCTGCACTTGGCGGGTTGACATCTCCGCATTCATAAATAGTCCGTAGAGACTTAGTCTGGCTGAACTGAGATTACGGGCTGCATTAACCCGTTTTTTCACAACAGCTGAAGTTTCCCGTGCGTGTTTACCTTCGGCTTCTACCAATTTATCCGTTGGTACTGCCGGAACATCAAGATGCAAATCAATCCGATCGAGGATCGGACCGGAAATCCGTTTTTGATACCGGAGAATTGCTCCAGGCATGCATGAGCATTTTTTAGTCGGTTCCCCATAATTTCCACATGGACAAGGATTGGCTGCTGCCACAAGCAAAAATTTAGCCGGATACGTAATTGCGCCTGCTGCCCGGGAAATAGTCACCACTCCATTTTCTATGGGCTGCCTCAATGCTTCCAATACGCTGCGGGGAAACTCAGGAAATTCGTCCAGGAATAAGACACCCCGGTGTGCGAGCGAAATTTCTCCCGGCAAAGGACGGCTACCACCGCCAATTAAACCTATCCGGCTGGTGGTATGATGTGGTGAACGAAATGGACGAGTCGTAATCAGCGAGCTGCCCGGCGGCAGATTACCGGTTATTGAATAAATTTTGGTAGTTTCCAGAGCTTCTGCTTCGGTGAAATCCGGCATAATGGAAGGCAAAGCCCGTGATAACATAGTTTTACCTGCACCCGGTGGACCTTTGAGCAGGAGGTTGTGACCACCGGCTGCGGCTATTTCGAATGCGCGTTTAGCTTGCTCCTGTCCACGAATGTCCGCAAAATCAAATTCATAATTTGCCGTAACTCCAAGGTCAGAAAATTTGGTGGGCGCAAGCGGCTTAATTTCCGCAGTTTTAGTGAAGTGATGAAACAGACTGAGTAGTTTGTCAACCGGATAGACATGTAGATTTGAAACCACTGCAGCTTCCTTCGCGTCTACTTCCGGTACAAAACACGCATTAAAATCACTCGACTGCGCCAGGAGCGCAAGCGGCAATATGCCATTGGTGTGCCGGAGCGTTCCGTCAAGAGATAGCTCGCCGATGATGAGCGCCGACTCAACGGTGCAATCAAGCTGCCCTGAAGCAATCAATACCCCAAGTGCAATTGGTAAATCGTATTGTGGACCTTCTTTCGGTAAGTCGGCGGGAGCCAGATTTACGGTGATCCGTTTCGCCGGAAAATCAGCCCCGCTGTTTTTTATTGCCGAGCGGACCCGCTCTTTAGCTTCTTCAACTGCCTTATCCGGCAATCCAACGATGGTGAATGCTGGAAAACCCTGAGCGGCGATATCAACTTCAACCGTCACCAAAACAGAATTGAGTCCAACCGTTGCGCCTGATAATACTTTCGCTAACATCTCGCCTACATTACAGTCGCGCTGAAAATACTCGCAAAAAGATTAACGCTTTGCGTTCTGAACCGCCACCAAATTATCAATCAAGCTATCAAGTTCAACTGAAGCAACACAAACAGTCTCATCACTGGCGCCATAGTAAATCATCAGATCATTTCTCAAAATTACGGCACCGCAGGCAAATACAGTTCCCGGCCGCAAACCATTATTTTCGTATTCCGCGTGCGGAGACAGGATCGGATCTTCAAGCATCGCCTCAACTATGGCCGGATTTTCGCTGTTTAAAAGTATTGCCCCGAGCCGGTAGCGATTATCCTGTTTTGATAAACCGTGGCAGATGAGTAACCACCCTGCATCAGTCTTTACGGGTGGTGGTCCGATACCAATTTTTTCACTGTACCAGGTGTTTACGGTAGGTTTCAGTATTGCTTCACCGCCCAACCACTTGCCTTCACCAAAAGTTAAATCATCTACAAAGTCAATCCAGATACAATGGTGCAGACGGTGAAAAAACACATGCTTCCCCTTTACTTTCTCCGGAAATAGACAGGCGTTTTTATCATTCATGCCGGGAGGGGAAATTAACGTAGGCCGAGCCCAGTTCCATTCGTGCGCAATAAAATCGTTTGTTTTAATCGAGGTCAGGGCTACCCGGGTCGGATTTATAGAATCGTAAGCGGTGTAACACATATAGATCGTATCGCCGATCTGGGTAATCCGTGGATCTTCACAACCCGAATATCCAGGATGTAATTTTCGCTCAAACTCTTCCCGCGGCATATAGGCAGGTGATTTCAATCGTTCATCGATATGAATTCCGTCGGGGCTCGACGCATAACCCAGAACTGATGTATTATGTCGGCCCATGGCTCGATACAGAATATGAACTCGTTTATTGAGTAATAGTGCCGCCGGATTAAAGGTATAGCGATCTTCCCAGGTATGCTCGAGAATTGGGGCAATAATTGGATTTCCAGCATAACGCTTGGCTGTACTTACCCGACCAAACGTATGTGAGTGTGGATGCGGCGTTATCGTATCAATTAACCGATCAAGGTTGACGGTAGCCAAACAGATACTCGTGTCTGCGGCTCCGTAGTAAAGACCAAGGTCATTATTATAAATAAGTGCACTTGAAGGAAAAATTACATTAGGAATTTTGCCATAACGCTCATATTCGGTTTCCGGAGTTAACAGCGGCTCTTGCGTTTTCCCGATTACCCGAAACGGGTCATCCGGATCAAGCAGCAATGCTTCAATTCCAAACAGTTTATTTCCGGTCTGGTAATTACGAATATAACAATATAAGACCAGCCAGCCTATCTTTGTTTCAACTGGCACCGCTCCGACCTCAATATGGTCGTGAGACGATCTTAAGAGCGGAAGTGAGTGTAAATCAAGATCAGCATACCAGGCTTCCCAAAATTTGGGATCCCACATATCCTCTAGTTTCTCAAACTGGGCAATACAAATTTTGGCCGGCGGCATATCAGTGTGCGCCGTAAGCAGAACGACAAACTTACCGTTAATTTTTCGGGGGAAAAGCGCCATGGCTTTTGCATTAAATGGAGTAACTAAATGTTTTTCCTGAATTGAAGTTAAATCTTTACTTACCGCAACTGCTACCTTTATCGCTGAAGCATCGGGCGGAAAATGCGACAGGGCGGTGTAAAAAATATAGTAGACATCATCAATTCGGGTTACGCGCGGATCTTCGCAACCAAACGCTTCCCACTCGTACTCGGGAGTGATTAACTGTTTTGACCCACTGAAAGTCACACGGTCAGCGCTGGTTGCATGACCAATTGTCGATAATTCAATTTTTTGGCCTTTAACATCCTGGGTAGAGCTTTGAGCCCGATAAAGCATGTGATATTGTTTTCCATCAAAAACCACACTGCCGTTGAAGACCGCTTCTTTTTGCCAGGCTTCACGTGTATCGGGAACCACTATCGGGTTATTTGCAAATCGGGCAAGCGTAATCATGGTTAATTCATTACTACCGGACTAATTTTTTCAAATGCAATGCTATTATGCGATTTTAAGTAAGATAAAAATGCATCAAGCTCTGTTGTTGCGGCGCACACCACGGTATCGGCGCCTCCGTAGTACACAATCAGTTTTCCGTCTTTGACGACTGCGCCACAGGGATATGCAACTCCTGCCTTATGTCCGACGTTTTCATACCACTCTGTTGGCTCAATGAACGGCCGATCTGATCGGTGAAGCACTTCGGTCGGTTTTTTGAGATCCAAAAGCATAGCGCCAATTTTATATTTACGATCATCCCGGTCATCAACCGCCTGGTAAATAAGCAACCATCCGTCATCAGTTTTAATGGGAGGGGCTCCGGCGCCCAGTTTTCGACTATCCCAGTGGTTCTGACGGGGAGCAATTGAATGTTCACCTTTTAGATACGACTGACCGTCAAAATCGAGTGAATCAACAAAGTCTACTAAAATATTGGGGAAAATCCGGTGAAAAATGACGTATTTACCATTAATTTTTTCCGGCAAAATACAGGCGTTTTTATCGACCACGCCTGGCGGCGAAATAAGCACGGGAGCTTGCCAATTCCAGCTGTGATTCAGAAAATCGGCAACTGCAATTGAGGTGAGGGCAACCCGGGGCGGACTCCACCCATCATAAGCTACATACGTCATGTATAACCGGTTGTCGATCTTAGTAATCCGCGGGTCTTCGCACCCCCCATAACAGCCGCCCCCGGAAGCAAAAGGTGAGCTGTGCGGTGTCGGTGTATAGTTACCGCTTAATTCGTATGCTTTGGAAGGCACATATACGGGATCTGGATGTCGGTAATCAACGTGGAAACCATCCCGGCTTTCGGCATATCCGAGCACGGAAACGTCATGATCACCGATTGCCCGATAGACCAAATGTATTCGATCATCAGCTTCAAAAGCTGCCGGATTAAAGGTAGCTCGTGATTCCCAGAAATGGTGGATAATGGGACTTAAAATTGGGTTGTGGCGAAGTTTACTAAACGCGAACGAAGGTAATAGCGACTTTTCTTCGAGTTGTTGCCGGTACAAGGGATGATACACCGCGACCAGATCAACCCCTTTAATCCACCAGAAGGAAAGCAACTGCCCGTCTTTTTCTATTACCCCAGTCGGGCGCACCTCTTGTCCCCACCATTCTTTTGGCGTCTCCCAAACCGATTCGGAATACTGTTTAATGAGTTGAGTTGGATTCTGACTATCAAAAAGAGCTGCTTTTAACTGGTATCGTAGAAAACGGGGCATGTCGATAGTTACATAATAGAGGAGTAAAATACCCTCGTTGGTGTAAACAACATGAGCAACTGAGAGCGGCCACGTACCAAAAAAATCCCGTTGTGGCTGCAAGATGGTTTCACCGATTTTCCAATTGCTTAAGGTTTCACTTGTGGCTATGTTGATCGTTTTTTCACCGAAAAATAAGACGGATTTACCCTGATATTCAAATTGTGGTATCACCAGCCCAATCTCATTAATAGTATCGATTGATGTCTGCTCCACCCAATTTACTAAATCGGTGGAAATTGCAAGTGCAAGTCTGCGGCGATTCCCCACGGAACGTTTATAAGTCAGGACAAACGTATCCTTCGACCGGCTCACGCGCAAATCTTCAACTTCTGTTGCTGCAACTTGCTTACCGTTTCTGGTAATGATCAATTCGCCTTGACTCGTGAATGCGGCGCCATCAGCGCTTACTTCAACATGCAACGCCGGTGGAGTCTCTGTCCGGGAATACAGGTAAATTTGATCGTGGTGCTGGTAAACACCCAGTGGAACGCGAATCTCGACTGGTGCTTTAGTTTTCTCCATACTAAAATTCTGCCTGCAAAAATGGCACTACTATAAACGTAGTCTGTTATGCAAAAAAATTCAAGAATAAACATTTTCTGCCTTAAAGTTCGCGTCGCAGATTAGAGGGTTTATCACTCTAAGATAATGTGCTAGTATAATAAGATTCTTAGTGCTATGTGGTTGTTAATTGTAATTGCAGTTTTTTTGTTTTCGGCGGCTCGGTATTCATACGCATACCTAGACCCGGGATCGGGAAGTTATGTTTTTCAGTTGCTTATCGGCGGCTTTCTTGTGGCATCAGTTTCAATAAAAACCTACTGGAAACAGATCAAATCGTTTATTCAGAAAAAAACTGTTCGTAAACGTGATGAGGATTAAACGGGTACCGGCATCGTTTCGGGATCCCGATGGCTTCGTATATTTTAAACAGGGTATTATTTATAGAAAAATCCAGCCTTCATTTTTTACCCAGTACTATAAATTGATGCAATCAGGCCTTTACGACGAGCTGATCGAACAACAACTGCTCATTCCGCATAAAGAAATCAGACAAACACGAAGCTGTATTGACATCCGACCGCAGCAACTGCCGTTTATTACCTTCCCTTATGAATGGACATTTAATCAGTTGCGGTCTGCCGCGCTTACTACCCTGGCAGTACAAAAAAAAGCGCTGAGCTTTGGCATGTCGCTCAAAGATGCTTCGGCATATAACATCCAATTCATCGGCACAGAGCCGCGTTTTATTGACACGCTTTCATTTGGGGAACTTACGGAACATGAACCGTGGGTGGCCTACCGCCAGTTTTGCGAACATTTCCTTGCTCCGCTGGCGCTTATGAGTCGGGTCGATGTCCGCCTTAACCGGTTGCTTGTCTCTTATCACGAGGGTATCCCACTTGAACTTGCAAGCCGGCTATTACCAGTGAGCTCATATGTGAATTTATCTCTTCTGACACACTTACATGTGCATGCTCGATTTCAAAAACAGACATTCAAACGTAAACCGGAAGTTAATAAGCATCGCTATTTTGGAAAAAAAGCTCTGATCGGACTCACTGAGACATTGGAGCAACTTATTAAGTCGCTCAAAGTTAAAGACAACAAATCCCATTGGAATTCATACTATGAGGATAACACCTACTCAACTGCCGATCAAAAACGAAAAATTGATTTTATTACGACGGTCTGCCGGCAAATTAAGCCAAAACTGGTGTGGGACTTGGGGGCAAATATGGGCTTGTATTCTCGCGTTGCCGCTCAATTTGCAGACTACGTAGTCGCAATGGATAGTGATCATGCATGTGTCGACTCATTGTTTATGCAGAAGAAACAAACCAAAATTTTGCCATTATGGATTGACCTGACAAATCCCAGTCCCGCTCTTGGCTGGGAAAATAATGAACGAAAATCTTTGCTTGACCGGGGACCAGCAGACCTGGTACTGGCTTTAGCGCTCATACATCATCTGGCAATTGGCAATAATGTTTCTTTTGCACAACTTGCTCACTTTTTCAAAACTATCGCCCGTCACTTGCTGATCGAATTTATTCCTAAAACAGACCCTCAAGTTAAACGCTTACTCACCTTTCGCCGTGATATATTTAATGAGTATTCCGAAGAAACATTTATGGCTTCGTTTAGCAAATATTTTACGGTGACAAAAAAAATCAATCTGAGTCATCACGGCAGAAGCTTGTTTGCCATGCATCAACGCATATGAAATTGAAATATCTGAAAAAATTATCCTGCCTGCATCCATTTTTGTTTGTACTTTTGCCGCCGCTCATCTTATTTGCCGAAAACATCCGCGAACTCATCGTCACTGATACGCTAAGAACTTTCGCGGTCATCGAAGCCGGAACAGCGCTCGTATTTATAATTGCCCGGATTATTTTCCGCTCAACACAAAAAGCTGGTTTGTTCACGTTACTATGTGCAATTGTTTTCTTCTCATACTTTCACCTGGGACAAGTATTGCCAGAACTCTATATTCCCATAACTGAATCATTTATCATCGGAAAACACAAACTGTTGATGCCAATAGTTTTCTTGCTGGCTGCATACTTGAGCTATCGCCTTTATATTTCACGCCAGCGGTACTATAAATTTTCTGCGTATCTGATTTTAATTTTTCTACTTCTTATTGGGGTTAATATCCTTGGTTTAGTTGAAAATTTACCGCGGAAAATCCGTTCTACTAAAACAGTTCGTACCGGAACCACGCTAAGCACTGGTTCGCAGTTTGATGTTTACTATATTATTCTTGATGGTTACGGCCGTAAAGATGTGCTTAAAGAATATTTTAACTTTGATAACAGCGATTTTGTAAATTTTTTGCGGAGCCAAGGGTTTTATGTTCCGAAAAAAACTCAGACTAATTATATCCAGACGTTTCTTTCACTCGCGTCCACCCTCAACATGGACTATATTCCGCCGCTACTTGAAAAACAGGGGCCGGCAATTGGAGATGCGGCACTGCTTCGTCCGCTCATCGTCAATAATCGGGTCACGCAAACATTTAAAAAATACGGCTATGATTTTGTGTCCTTCGCCTCCGGGTACGAACCGTCAGAGAATAATCCTAATGCGGATATTTACTACTACCAGCACGGAAGTCTGAATTATTTTGAATACCGGATGCTGAATAACACCCTCCTACGCCGGCTTGGGGTGATGTTGAAGCTTGATCTTAGTAAAGTTGCCCGCAATCGCTTTTATTTTAATCAGGAAAAATTACGGGAAGTCCCGCTGATGCCGCAACCGACCTTTACTTTTATGCATATACTGCAACCGCACCCGCCATTTATTTTCGGACCAGAGGGCGAAGTCACCAATAAAGGTAAAGTGTTTAGCCTCAATGATGGCAGCAGCTTTAAAGGGACTATTGATGAATACAGACAGGGCTATATCAATCAGCTCAGGTTTGTAAATGCAAATATGCGGAGTTTAATTCCCAATTTAATTACCAATTCAGAAGAGCCGCCAATTATTATTCTGCAGTCTGACCACGGACCTGGCTCAATGACTAACTGGAACGATGGAGTGAAAACCAATCATCATGAACGGATGGGGAATTTTCTGGCTGTCTACGCGCCTCCAGCTATCAAAAACAAACTTTATGAAACCATTTCACCGGTCAATCTATTTCGTGTAGTACTGACTGAACTCACACCGGAAGATTTTCCCCTACTTGAAGATCATTCATACTACTCGTCCGGACCCGAACCATTCAACTTTTATGAAGTTATCGATGGTGTTTTTCAGTATCACTAAAAGAAAAATAACGCAAGTTATAGTGTCTCCCAAATACCATATCCGGAAATAACCGTAGTAAGATTATAATGTTCTGCAAGAAGCGCTCTCGTTTTCTGCCAGACATCATTCTGATCTTCTGTTTTTTCTTCCATAACAATATAGTGTGGTCGTCTTCCTTTGATTTGGGCATGAATACTTATCAGTTGCGCAGTAGTAAAAATTTCGCCTGGCCGATACCGAAACCAGGGAGCTTTATCAATCGCCATGTAAAAAAGTGCATGGGTTCTGATAGTGACTAGTGTAACGCATAGTAATACAGTGGTGCGGCAAATTGGCGCGCCCAACGTTTTTCATAAAGGGCGGTCAATAACGGATTATAAAGTTTATTGTACAGCTTCAGTAATTTTCTGCCCCGCAAATTCTTTGATTTAATTGTGTAAGGTAAGAAACGAATATCAGTGACATATGTTGGTTTACGAAATTCTTCGATACATAAATTATGCCAGATTTTTTTGGTGGTAAACTCGCTCGCTTTGTAACAGGGAGCATAATTAAGCTGTTTACTTTCGGTGTAAATCGCGTCGAAGTCGGTTTGCGAATAGTGCGGTTCCCGGCCGATGCCTTTATTATAACTCACGATAAACACCGGCTTTTTCCGGGCTTGCAGGAGTGGCAAAAGGTAGGTGTTGTTCCGCTTTTGCGAAAAATCGGGTAACGAATGGTTTTCAAACAATAAGTAATCCTGTAACTGCTCAAGAAAGTGCAGGTTGGTGCCATATGTAATTTGGGAATCATATTTTGGATCAAAACTATTGGTGCCGAATTCTTTACCGGCGCTGTGTACCAACGTTGCTATACTGGTTACAAACTCCATCATCACTCGAGCGCGAAACTGGACATAGTCAGTAAACACTTTGGTTTCCCGATTAAAATACGGCGGAATTACCGATCCATATTCTTTATGGAAACGCTGTTGGCAATACGTACAGGCGCAGCCGAAAAACGTCAACCAGTTGCGGCTGACGGCAATGGGCAGCTGACCCATGTGAATATTATCAAGGTACACTCCGCTAAACGGCAGGCGCAATAATTTCTCAATCTTGCGCGTAAGATATTCACGAAATAAAGGATTATTCGGGCAAGTGACTTTACGACCCCGATGGTAGGGAATGAGTCGGTTACGAAAATCGCGGCAATAATAGTCAGTCTCCGCGTGTTCTGCAACTACCAGATTACAGCCCTGGACATAGGCATGAGTGCGCAAATTGAGCCGCTCAAAATTAGCAAGTTTAGTTTTTATAAATGCGTAGTCTGGCTGTTCGGTACGTTCGGAAAAACCCCAGGAATAGGTGACCCAGACATCAGTCAAATCAAATGTGTCTTTGGCTCGCTTGAGGACTGGATAGTCGTAACTTTCAAGTAAATTACTCACGTTAACTCGGGCCCCCGGGTATTTGAGTCGGGTCATCCGAATTGTCCCCGGACCTGCCCAGTAGTAAAAACCCACACGTTTTTGAGAGCTTTTTTGTTGCATTTATATCTAAAAAACAAAATAAATAATCAAAGCAATCCCTGTTGTAACAATATTTCCGGAATCTTCTGCCCCAAATGTTCAAATGCCTGCCGGGTCGCCACCCTGCCGCGCGGAGTGCGTTTCAGAAATCCGATCTGTAATAAATATGGTTCAATCACTTCAGTTACCGTGCCCAGATCTTCGTTAATGGTTGCCGCCAGCGTCTCAATACCCACCGGACCACCCTGGTGCTTCTCTATTATGGCAAGGAGAAGTCTACGGTCGCTATCGTCTAGACCTAAAGGATCTACCTCAAGCAATCTGAATGCATGGGCAATGAGCTCCTCGCTCACCCGGCCATCGGATTGCACTTCAGCAATATCGCGCACGCGCTTGAGTAGTTTAAGAGCTATCCGGGGAGTGCCGCGGGCGCGCCGTGATAATTCGTGAAGCGCAACACTGTCAATTGTGATTTTAAGTTTTTGCGCAGCTTGACTTATTATTTGGGTTAACTCCTGAGGCTGATAAAAAGACAGGCGGTGAATAATGCCAAATCGATCCCGAAGTGGCGACGACAAAAGTCCCACTCGGGTCGTTGCGCCGACTATCGTGAATGGTGGTAAATCCAGACGCACTGTTCGGGCTGACGGGCCTTTGCCGATAATAATATCCAACATATAATCTTCCATGGCCGGATAGAGCGTTTCTTCGACGACCTTGTTTAACCGATGAATTTCATCAATAAACAGAACTTCTCCTTTTTGCAGATTAGTCAGGATTGCCGCCAGATCTCCGGCCCGTTCAATTGCCGGTCCGCTGGTGATGTGAAGCGCAGTTCCCATTTCTTTGGCAATTAAATGCGCGAGTGTAGTTTTACCAAGACCGGGAGGCCCGTACAGAAGTACATGTTCAAGCGGTTCGCCTCTTTTTTTGGCTGCAGTAACGGCAATGGTCACTGCAGCTTTGATTTTTTTCTGCCCGGCGAACTCATTCAGGTTTTGTGCACGCAAAGAAGTAAATAATTGTTCTTCTTCTTTAACAACAGCTTCCGGTTCTTGAGTTGAAAGGTTACTTTTGGAAATCATGATGGTCTACGACGCAATTGTTTGAGGACAAATTTAAGTTTGTCTTCGATTTGAACGAGATGAGCCGGAGTTTGCCCGATCACCTGCACAATCTCAGTTTTTTCAAAACCTAAATTCAGAAGCGCTGTCAGCAGATCCTGATTTTCATTCTCATTTTCTAAAAACGTATCATCATTTACGGCGCCCATTTTGGAACGGAGCTCGATAATAATTTTTTGGGCATTTTTCCGGCCAACTCGCGGTACAGCGGTAAAAAAATCACTCGCACCTTTTACAATCGCCTGTTTTACTTCGGTAACTCCCCGATCGGCAATTGCGAGGGCTGTTTTTGGTCCAATTCCGGACACGTTCAATAACATTTCAAAGAGTTGCATTTCCGTAAGTTCCCGAAATCCGAATAGTTGCAGTGCGTCTTCCCGCACATGGGTATAGGTATAGATGAAAATTTTTTCTTGCAATGGAGTTTGCGCGAGTAACTGTGGTCCGACGTGTACCAGATAACCAACCGAATCGG
>Ga0209542_10017508_pt1 | contig 11727 bp, 14 predicted proteins | sample RifCSPhighO2_01_FD_184028 | JGI IMG/M metagenome (GOLD analysis project Ga0209542, IMG submission 184028) | Soil microbial communities from Rifle, Colorado - Rifle CSP2_plank highO2_0.1 (SPAdes) (version 2) | ecosystem: Environmental > Terrestrial > Deep subsurface > Rock core/Sediment ...
GGACCGGAAACGAAAACCGAATTTTCGACCGCATACTCAACGCCATACCAAAAGTGCAGATCAGGCGCATCGTGATGGGTCATCGCCTCTATGAATAGAAGAAAGCGGTGCAACGGGCCAGTCAAGCCAGATCTGTGGGAAAAGGCGTCGATAAGCTGGATGTCGGTTTTACGCAACAGGCGTGCGGTGACCAGGCTCCCCACCTGGAGATGCCCAGACAATTTCGATGTTATCTTGCGTATCCCCTTCGCCCGGGCGCTGATCTTACCCATATCCTTAGTGTAAAGAGTGATAACCTCGTCAAAGTCCCCCTTCGGAACCCTTTTAAGGACAACAGCTTTGGTCGAATATTCGATCATCTATATTAATCATACAGGAAAATGGGCCGTTCTACACACTAGCAAGCGAATCCTCCCGGATATGCTGTAGAGAATGTCTCGCAGGCTGATTTGGCTTGGCCCCCGCCCCAACCGGGCAAATCAGCCGAGAGTAAGGCTATCTTCGTCGCCGGAACGAAGATGCGCCGGTTCTCGCAAGCATATCCGGGAGGGTGAGCGAGCCCTTGACATAGTAGTGGCTTCCTGTTAAGGTAGGCCAACATCAAAACTCCCCCGAAGGGAGATTTTTGTTAAAAACAAGCATAAAACCAGCATAAACATGAAGAGAAAAATCACGTCAATCTCAGCGCTCATAGCCATAATGGTCTTAGGCATAGGCTCTATGAAAGGTGAGGCTGACTATCACCCAGCCGTCGAACCAGCCGATCATAGGATGTTCGCATCCGCCGTCATAGGCGACAGTCCCGTCGTACTCGCAAAAAACGCCCGCAACAACGTAAAGATCACCGCCTATTCCAGCCGCGTCCAGGAAACCGACGACACCCCGTTTATCACCGCCTCGGGTAAGCATGTCCGCGACGGCATAGTCGCCGCCAACTGGCTGCCGTTCGGCACCAAGGTAAGAATCCCGGAACTGTTCGGCGACCGCATCTTCGTCGTCGAAGACCGCATGCACCGCCGCAACAGCGAAAAACTTGATATCTGGTTCGAATCAACCCGAGCCGCGATGTACTTTGGCGTTAAGACAGCCCGGGTAGAAATACTCTAAAATCATGTTCATGCATCTACTACAAGCCATCATCAGCGTGCTGAAACTAATTTAGCGCCACACGGCATTAGCCCTGTCCCCTAATAATCTTTGTATGATTTTGCTCATATTTCGAGCGAGAAGAAATGAAAATTATGAAGCATACACATGCGTGTATGTTGAAGAATTTTCATGAATTCGCAGCCGAAATATGGGCGAAAGGGACAAAATGATTATTAGGGGACGGGGCTATAATAAGCGCCATGCTAAAAAAATGGCCTCGCGATGCTAAGCGAGGCTTTGTCGTCAGAGTAGAACTTTAAGGGTCTTAATCCTTAGTTTGCCGGATTTGCACTGCGGACACTTGGGCGGCACTCCAAGGCCAGCCTTGTCTGGGAAGAATTTGTCCTGATCGCCCTCGAAGCGGCATTCTTCACAAACATATCCAGAACTGTCAGCAACATCGTCAAGGTCTCCCATAGTTTCACCCGTCAAGAACAATATGATGGCGAACCATCGATTAAGTTAAGTATAGCACTTATCCAAAACTGCAACAAAACTTAGTTTTTTTCCTTTGTCGCTTCCCGCACCGCATAAAAACGGGCAAAACCGATTACCAACGCAATCAATCCTCCGGCTATCAAAACCGATCCCAATATTCTAAACGTGTGATTGTCGAAAAAATGCACGCCTGATACTCCCGTTATGACTAGCGCCAAAGAGGTTCTAATGTAGGCAAGAAGCGTTCGCTCGTTGGCTAGCATGGTGCGCTCCACGGCCAAATGATCCCTCAGAATAAGTTTGTGGGGCGGGATCTCTTTATGCGAGCTGTTCATGATATGCCTTGATTATGCAATTCTTTGTCGCTCGGACGACATCTCTTTCCGCGAAAGCCAGAAGAAAAATCCAACCACCGCGAAGGTTATTATCGGCGACACCCATGAAGCCACCTCGAAGCCAAGGCCGTCAAGCATCATGATGGCGCCGAGAAATCCGACCGAGTACATCGCACCATTCTTAAGATAGCGATAGCGCTTTATCGTCTCCACGCCCCGTATCGTTATATAACGGACCATGAAAGCGCCGATACCGTTTCCAATGAGTATAAGCGGTATGGATATGGTAAACGCGAACGCTCCGAACACTCCGTCCATCGAGAAAGTGGTGTCGATAACTTCCAAGTACAATATCTTGCTCACGTCGCTCAATCCTCCAGATTGAATCAATTCCTTCTCTTTTTCTTCGGCGCTGTGTTTTAGCCCGCTAGTTATAAAAAACGCCGTCGAGCCAATCACCGCTCCGAGGGCAACAAATGGATTTATCTCAATGGTCAGCCACACCGACACCGTAAGAACAACCGATGCCAGCGTGTAAAACCAGAAAGAATAATGCTTATGAATCTTGCGCTCGATGAGAAACGCGTATTCCTTCGACTCCATAAAAAGCCAATGCAAGAAAAGGAATACCAGATAAACTCCGCCACCCGCGAGGAGTATCGGCTTACTGGATTCTATTATCTCTATGACTGACTCGTCGGAGCTGAAGGTAGCCGTAAACGCATTCACAAAACCGATGCTCGGGTTGGATAGATAAACTATTACCAGCGGCAAAAGGCCGCGGACAACAAAAACGGCGATGATGATGCCGTAGAATAAAAACCATTTCCTCGCCCGCTCCGACATGGTAACCAAAACATCCGCGTTGATTATTGCGTTCTCGATGCTCGTCACCACCTCAAAAAGAACCAGGCCTAGTACGATGATTATGATTTCGGAAAGGATCATAAAATGTATGTTCGGTTATGCTTATAATACGAAGCTTTTAGTGAAAGTGCGCGGGACAGGAGAATTTCACGTCGCTCATATTCATTCGCTCCCGATAGGGCTTCCGCCCTCTCGCCCTCGGCCTAAAGGCCTCGCTCACCCCCACGGGGAAACGCTAACGCCTTTCCCCGACCCCCTTTTAGGTTCAACTCCTACGCGCACAAAAATATACCCGCAAAGGAGTATATTTTCAATGTGCGCGGGACAGGAGTTGAACCTGCACGCCTTGCGGCGCAGCCACCTCAAGGCTGTGCGTCTGCCGTTTCGCCACCCGCGCATGGTAGATAATGTAAAACTTAAATATCAAAATGTAAAGTTAGGCGAAATCCGAGAATCTAATATGTTGAGTTGTTACTTTGAACTTAACAAAATCCCCGCTATAGCGGGGATTTTGTTAGACTTCCATCTTTCTCCTGATATTCCTGGCTGACAAGTCCCTCAAATAATAGAGCTTGGAGCGGCCAACTTTTTTGGGCGAGCTTAAAATATCAACCTTATTGATGGTCGGAGCATTGATCGGGTAAACCTTTTCCATGCCGACGCCGGCGACAGTCGCTCTCACGGTGAAAGTGGCTCCAGCCTCATTGCCGTGCTTGCGAGCAATCACCAGTCCCTCGAAAGTACTCACACGCTCCTTGATAACTTTCTCGGCCTTGGTGGATTTAACAGCCACCTTGGCGCCTTTTCTTTCCTCGGAAAGGTCCATAAGCACCCGTTCCACAACGCGCACGCGCGCTCCCGCCTTAATCTTGTCCAATATCGCTTTATCAATCATGTTTAAAAGTAGGGATATGTTATCGTACTTGGCCGTTCTGGTCAACCAGACCCTGAAAATCTTCCGGCAGCGCCGCCGACAGCTTGATGCGTTTTCCTGATATTGTCGAAAATTCGATGGAATCCGCATGGAGATAATGCCTTGGAAGCTTGTCGTTCTTGCCGCCATAAAGCTCGTCGCCGAGGACTGGATGTCCGATGGAAGCCATGTGCACCCTAATCTGGTGCGTGCGTCCCGTAAGGGGGGTAAGCTCAACAAGCGTAAACTCAGCCACATCTTTCGCACCTTTCAATTTGATATCCAAAGGCTTAACGGCCTTATATAGCGTAACGGCCTCGCGAATCATTTTGGTGTTGCGGGCGATAACATGCACCGTCCTTTTCACCGAGCCGTCCTTAAGCCCGATCGGCTTATCTATCCTTCCTTCGCCGGTAAGCGTGCCATGCACAATCGCAAGATATATTTTCTTGATCTCTTTGGTCTGAAACAAATTCTTAAGATAAGAAAAATACTCTTGGTTTTTTGCAATCAGCATAACGCCCGAGGTCTGCCGGTCAAGGCGGTGAACTATCCCCGGCCGATCAGCACCCGCCTGGCCGGTGTGAGGCTGTGCGTCACCGACGTTTTTAATTTCCGGCCGGTTCTCGATTACCCAGTCGACCAAGTTCGGTTCAGTTTTTTCGTGCTTTCCTTTGACGCCATGGACAAGCATCCCAGCCGGCTTGTTCACAGCCAGGAAATTCTCGTCTTCGTACAAAATCTCAACTGATGACTTATAACTCATAACTGATAACAATACTAACCGGTTATTAGCTACAAGTCATTAGCCAGAACTTATAAGAGGTGCGCCCAGCAGGGAATCTCACGTTGCTCGCCTTCGCTCGCTCCCGATAGGGCTTCCGCCCTCTCGTCCTCGGCCCAAAAGCCTCGGTCACCCCCACGGGAAACCGAACGCGGTTCCCCGACCCCCTCCGCTTGTTCGATCCCTGAGCACAAATTAAAACAGGCCGCAAAAAGCCTGTTTTAATTTGTGCGCCCAGCAGGGATCGAACCTGCAACCTTTTCAATGTCAATGAAACGCTCTACCACTGAGCTATGGGCGCCGAATAATGGAATCTTACAGAAACTTATTTAATAAATCAAAAAACTATAACCCTCCGTCGCATAAAGCTATAGAGGGCACTACTACAAATTAGTATGTAGTGCCGTGCACTCCGAAGCCTTGGCGAAGTAGTGCGCGTGGAAGGAATCGCCTACAAGTCCTCATGGATCATAGTCGGGCTGCGCCCTCTTTGATCCATGGGCTCGCAGGCCGCCCCTCGGTTCGCAAATTCAATCCTATTGCGAATCTGCGGGCTTCGATTCCACACGCGATTTCCAAAGGAGCGGCAAATGCCGCTCCTTTGGAAAATTGGTGCGCGTGGAAGGAATCGAACCTTCGGCCTCTTCATTATCAGTGAAGTGCTCTACCATTGAGCTACACGCGCGCAAAAAAACACTTGACCATAATACACTTGACCATTGATCGAGGCAAGCCAAAGCCAGTTGTCAAAAGTTAAGTGTCAACGATAAAACTCCGCTTATAAGCCGAGTTTTTTGAATCCATCAATATCGAACTTAACCGCGCTTTCGATCTTATTGCCCTCTGTCGAGAAGGCGTGCAGCATCTGGCCGCTTAGAAAAACGAGCGAATATCCAACGCCGACAACCCCCGCGAAAATCGTGAGTAATCCATAAACCAGGAACATTATTTCTATCTTGTTGAGCTTGTTGGGCCTAGCCATTGAAATATATTTCTCCTCCAATCGTGGCATTATATTTACTCCCCTGGCTTGCGATATCTATGTTCGTCATAGTAATGAAATACGGTATGGATTCAATGGCATTGATAAAATTTATGATATTCTGATACGATCCCTGCGCGCTCATATGGAATTTTATGGCTTTAAGGCCGCTAGATATGTCCGACTCATCGCCAGTGAAATTGAAGCTGTAACCGAGATCGTAGCGGCGGGCAATGTTCTCGGTACTGGTCCGAACTGACAGTAAAGCGTCTCTCTGTGGCAGAGCCTGCGTCAATTTAGCCAGATACGGCTCAGCCTCGTCTGACAAGACCTTAAGCTGTGAAAGCTGACTGATAGAATTTAGGCGGGAATGAAGACCGGCGCGGGTGGAAAAAATGTAATCACCTTTGACTTTAATATCCCGCCCCATAAATAATATACCGGCCACAATGGCAGCGATAATCGCAATAGACAGAGCTACGCGCGTCAAAAGTTGGCGCCTAAAATTGGTATCTTTCATTTGAGACTCTACCTTAATGATACACCCATGCAGGTAGATTATTAAAATATGCCCTAGTTATCCTATAATGTTGGCTATATGTCGACCATGAACCGTGCAATTTCGGAACAACCTATCGGTACGATTCGCGTTGGAAGTCCATCCTATCCAGAGATGCTGAAAAACATCCCTAAGCCGCCAGAAGAATTCTTTGTCCGGGGCAATCTGGATGCGGTACATCCAGCGGTGGCGATAGTCGGCACCCGCAAAGCCACCGCCGTCGGTCTTAAAACCGCCGAGGAGTTCGCTCGAAAACTGGGCGAGGCCGGCTTCGCCATAATAAGCGGGCTGGCGTTGGGTATAGACTCGGCCGCGCACCGCGGCGCGCTCAAAGCCGGTGCAAAAACCGTCGCCGTGCTCGGCTGCGGCATCGACAAGGTGTACCCGGCCCATAATGAAATATTGGCGGAAGAAATAATAAAATGCGGGGGCGCGGTCATCTCCGAATATCCAGCTGGGCACAGCGTCCGTAAATATAACTTCCTCGACCGAAATAGAATCATTAGCGGTCTAGCGCTTGCGACCATAGTCGTCGAGTCACCGGCAAGGTCCGGCAGTCTAAGAACCGCCGGGTGCGCAGCCGAACAAGGTCGAACAGTTTTTGTGATCCCCGGGCCAATAAGTCATCCCAACTACGAAGGTTCTCACGCGCTCATACGCGACGGGGCAACGCTCGTAACGAGTGTCGAAGAAATAATCTCCGACCTGGGCCTGGGAAATATGATTGCCCGCAGAGCCAGAAACACGGGCGAAAACAACAAACAAAACGCGCTCATCGAGATCCTGCGTAGGACCGGAGCGCCTCTTAATTTGGACGAAATCATCGAGCTCACTGGACTCGGAATGCCGGAGATCGCGTCACTTTTAACCGCGCTCGCAATAGAAGGCAAGGTTGCCGAAAACGGCGGAAGATACGAGATAATTTAAAATCTGCATTTGACATTGATTGATATAGATATGCTATGTTAAAGCCGCATGAAACTAGTCATCGTCGAGTCTCCAACCAAAGTCCCGATAATTCAAAACCCACATGGTTTTAGAATTATCGAGGATCCTCGATTTCGTCCATCTCGTGAAACGAGATATGAAATCGGGACAAAAACCATCTCATGAAATTAGTCATAGTAGAAAGCCCAACAAAAGCCAAAACTATCTCCAAATATCTGGATGACAGCTTTGAAGTGCGCGCGAGCGTAGGCCACATCCGCGATCTTCCCAAGAGCAACCGCAAGGCGATCGACATCGAAGGCGGATTCATCCCCCACTATGAAATATCCAAAGGGAAAGAGAAAGTCATCGCCGAGATAAAATCCCTGGCTAAAAAAGCGGACGAGGTATATCTAACCACCGACCCGGACCGCGAAGGCGAAGCTATCGCCTGGCACCTCAAAGAGGTACTGGGGCTCGAAAACCCTAAGCGCGCGGTCGTGCACGAAATAACCGAAAAAGCGGTCAAGGAGGCGCTGGCGCATCCTCGCGAAATCGACGAAGACCTGCGCCGCGCCCAGGAGGCGCGGCGCGTTTTGGACCGCCTCGTCGGCTACGACCTCTCCGGCCTCATCTGGAAAAAGGTGCGCTACGGACTCTCCGCCGGGCGTGTTCAGTCCCCCGCTCTCCGCATAATAATGGAACGCGAGCGCGAAATCCGCGCCTTCATCCCTGAAAAATTCTGGGTCATCGAGGCTGATTTCAAAACCAAAGCTGGCACAGAAATTAAACTTGCCTGCACCGAAGAACCAAAAACAGAAAATGAAGCTACTCGCATAGTCGAAACCGGCAAGACCGGCAAATGGTCCATAACGGACATTTCGCAAAGCGAGGCTAAGCGCACACCGCGCCCGCCCTTCACCACCTCAACCCTCCAACAGGCGGCCAGCTCTCGCCTCGGCTTCTCGCCATCAAGGACGATGGGCATAGCCCAGAAACTCTATGAGCAGGGTCTTATCACCTATATGCGTACCGACAGCGTGAATATCGGCAAGGATGCCTTGTCCGAAATTCACAGCCAGGTGGTCAAAAATTTTGGCAAAGATCATCTTGAACCGCGCGTCTATGTCGCCAAGAGCAAGAACGCGCAAGAAGCGCACGAAGCCGTGCGTATAACTAAGGCTTCCGTAAAAAGTGCGGGGTCAAACGATGAGCAGGAGAGGCTATATGAACTTATCTGGGGGCGCACTATGGCCTCGCAAATGTCGGACGCCAAGATCCTGCGCACCAGAGTCATCGCCAATGTAACACCAGGCCTGCCCTCCGAAGCTTCAGCAAAGGAGGGGAAAATCCCCGACTTCACCGTGACCGGAAGCATAATGATATTCCCCGGCTGGCTCGCCGCCGATCCCGACGGCCGCGGCGAGGACGTTCAGCTCCCCCGGATGGAAAAAGGCGAAGATCTCAAACTTTTCAACATCGAGAGTACCGAGAAAGCGACCGAACCGCCACCTCGGTATACGGAAGCCGGGCTGGTTAAGGAACTTGAAAAACGCGACATCGGCCGCCCCAGCACTTATGCCTCAATCATTAAGACAATTGAAGAGCGCGGCTATGTCGAGAAACTTGGCAAAGCGCTGAGGCCGACCGACACTGGAGATGTGGTGAGCAGTTTCCTTGAGGCGAATTTCGGCAATTACATCAGCGACTCCTTCACCGCCGAGATGGAAGACAAACTCGACGCGATTGCCGAAGGCAAGAAGGATTACCGCGAAACATTGGAAAAATTCTACAAGCCCTTTTTGAAAGATGTTAAAGCTAAAGAGAAAGACACCGAGAAGATCACAAATCTCGGCCCGGCCGACCCCGCACTGAAGTGCCCGGATTGCGGATCAGGCATGGTGATCAAGCTCGGCCGGACCGGGAAATTCCTGAGTTGCGCCCGCTTCCCCGAATGTTCCGGAGCAAGAAAACTCGACGGCAGCGAAATGGCAAAACCCAAAGAGACAGGCGAGATATGTCCCGACTGCGGAGAAAAGAGCGACTCGCCCTCCAAAACTTCAGTGAAGGAGGGAGGCAAGCTTATTGAACGCGAAGGGCGCTTCGGCAAGTTCATCTCCTGCAACCGCTATCCCAAGTGCAAATTCATCAAGAAAAGCGAAGAGGAAGAAGCAAAAAAGCGAACCGGGGTCAAGTGTCCCAAGTGCGCCGATGGCTTCATGTCCGAACGCCGTGGACGCTTCGGCATCTTCTACAGCTGTTCCAACTACCCCAAGTGCAAATACGCCATCAAAGCCAAGCCCACCGGTGAAACATGCAAACTCTGCGGCAGTTTAATGATGCAAGGCACCAAGACTATTCCCGACCGTTGTAGTGATAAGGCGTGCCCAAATCATCGACCGGATAAGCTGAATAAATCATAATGCCGCAGTCCCGCACCGTGCCCCGCTCTGGTGCGGGGGAAGGCACAAAAACTATTCCTGAATATTGTTTTAAGAAAAGATGCCCAAATCACAGACTAGATAAACTTAGAAGCAGAATCAAATATCCCCATCTTTGGAAGATGAGGAAAAGGGGGTGGAGGGATGCCTATCGCACAGGCACCATACGAACTCGGATCCTGTGGTCGAGTTCTGGGTCATACTCGCTTAGACCTAGATGCAGGGCTTGCTTCGCGTCTTTCTCGGTTCGGTACACCAACGCGTCGTATCGCCCAAGGGGCAACACTTCGATTTTTTCTCCTACTGAAGTGATCTCTGTCACATAAACAGTAAGATATCCGTAATCCGCACCATACATGAAGTGGCGGCTACGCCGTTCATGGCGTGGAGCTGGCTGAAGTTTGACCTCCACGGCCAGCCATCCTTTTGCGAGGAGCTGTTCCTTGGTACGCTTTGTACCAATGCCCGCGCGCAATGCCCGCCATGCCTGCACTTCCGACACGAAAGCTGTCGCATCGGGATCATCTAGGTACTGATTACGCAACTTACCGCTGCGTTCATCGCGCTTCGCGATCACCCAAGCGTTCACTGGTCCAGTGTATGTGGTTCTGCGTGCCAAGGTACATCCCCTCCGGGGGAGCTGGCAATATTATAGCACTAATGAATCAACCAGCTATTCCCCGCCTCCCAATTTCTGAAGTAGCACCCTTAGAGTTCTTGTGGATAGAACGTAATCGTAATTTGATCAGTTCACCATTTTTCTTAAGATCTACTTTCGAGATTAGCAAGGACGGTCCTTGTTAATAATCCCGCCAGCTTAGGATTTAGAGCTTAGCTATTCCCTTCGTGGAATAGCTTCTGAAGTATTCCCCTCAGTTCCTCCTTCGAATAAAAATTTATGGTGATTCGCCCGGCATCGCCTTCATCCTTAAGGTCAACTTTGGTACCAAGAAATTCTTCCAAACGCTCGCGCAAAGCCGAAGTCTCCGGGTCGGTATAGGCGACTTGGGGCTCCATCTCCGATTTTTTCCTCGATATCCTCGTTCTTATCTCACGCACGCTTAGCTTGTTGCCGATTATCTCGTTGAAAAGCTTGTTCTGCTCTCCGATGTCCGAGAGCGATAAAAGAAGCCGTGCCTGGCTTTCCGAAAGTTGCCCCGAAGAAACAGCAGTCTGTATCTCGAGAGGAAGATGCAAGAGCCTCACGGCGTTTGCGACCGCTTCCCTACTCTTACCAAGCCGGGCCGCTATCTCCCGCTGGGTGAGCTTAAACTCGTCCTGCAGGCGGGCAAACGCCTTCGCGGTTTCGATCGGGTTAAGGTCGCGCCTCTGGATGTTTTCAATTATCGCAATTTCCAATTTCTCCCTATCCGTCGAGGCACGGCGCACGACAACCGGCACAGTGCGCAGGCCGGCCATGCGGGCGGCCATCAATCGGCGCTCCCCGGCGATGAGTTCGTACTCGACCGCGGCGCCGTGCTCCAGGTCCGTTACAACTTTGGTCACGATAAGCGGCTGGATAACGCCAAACTCGCGGATAGAACTCGCCAGCTCGCGCAAGGCGACCTCGTCAAACTCTCGCCTCGGCTGGTGCGGGTTCGGCCTGATGCGATCAACCTCGATGTGAAAAACAGACTGCTTCTCCGAATTTTTCGGCTCTATGTCCATCGCCCGCGCGATAGGTGGGGCAGGTGGAGCGTATCGGGGCGCGACAACTGGCAAAGGCGGAACAATATCTTCAATCGGTTCAGAGTGAATCGTAAAAGGTGTGGCACTTATGTCCGAAACCGGCCTCGGGTGATGGGCTGGTTGATGTTGCGGCGAACCTGAATGTTGCGCCTGCGAAGGGTTGTGCGGCGCGCCTGAATCGCCTGACTGTCCCGTATCGCTGCGCTTTGGGGGTATTAATGATTCAAGTCCTTTTCCTAGCATGCCGATTCTGTTTAAATTTTTGAGCTATCCTTCTGTAGCGACCAAAATTTAACTACAGAATCGAGCACCGAGCACATAATCATGTTCATTGTAAGCTATATTTTAACCTTTCTTTGAGCCTTCGAACAGACTGGCCACGTTGCTTCAGTTTAAACTCCCTAGCTCTAGCATCCTCCTCACTTTTGTAGGCCTCAAAATAAATTAACTCCGGATTTTTTGCCTTATGTTCCTCAATTCGCCTTTCAAGGTCTTTGGTGTAACCAATATAGGTCTCATTGGTTAATTTATTTTTTAGTAAATATAGATAGTACATGATTATGTGCTCGGTCGCGTGGAATATATTCGCTCAGCTCATTATTCCACTGTGAAATCACCAAAATCTGCTGGCGCTTTGTAATTA
>Ga0209542_10017509_pt1 | contig 11726 bp, 14 predicted proteins | sample RifCSPhighO2_01_FD_184028 | JGI IMG/M metagenome (GOLD analysis project Ga0209542, IMG submission 184028) | Soil microbial communities from Rifle, Colorado - Rifle CSP2_plank highO2_0.1 (SPAdes) (version 2) | ecosystem: Environmental > Terrestrial > Deep subsurface > Rock core/Sediment ...
AACGGTTGCCCATGCGTTACCGGCGCGCAAGCATAAGTGCGATGAGCGCCCCTATGAGCCAGAAGAAACGGTAGCTTTCTCCAAATATCGACTGCATTGAAGGGCCAAAGGTCCACAGGGCGCCAAGCGGCAGCGCGCCCCAGAAGCTCACGGCGATTGTCGACGCTGCAAGCCCGGCGAGGAGAGCGGTGATAAAGCCGCCGACACCGTGGGCATCCCGCCCGATGGCGAAATAGAGAGTGAGAGAGATACCGATGACAAGCCCGAGCGAAAGCAGTGCCTGAGTCATGGAAGCGAGCGACGAAATATCGGGAAGATATGCGGCGGAGCTTGCAAGTGAGAGCGCGACAAATGCGAGCGGAAATGAGAGCGAGAGGGACAGAGCCCTGCGGGAGCCGCTTCGCATCGCATCGAATGTGATGAGTGCGGCGATGCCGACGAAGATCGCCCAATCGAGCGATATGTGTGCGATGGATTGAGTGACGGGCGTTAGGTCCATTGGTGAAATGGCGATTAGAGCCCTTCGCCGCGAAGTTTTTCGATGAGTTCTTTTGCGGTCGGTGAAAGCTTGTGCGGCAGTTGTATCTCGACACGTACCAGAAGATCGCCGCGACTTCCGCGGCCGTGCGGCACGCCGCGCTCGCTCACACGGATGAGCTCTCCATGGTTGATACCAGCCGGTATTTCAAGTGCTATCTCGCCATCGATACTGCGTATCGTGAAGCTTGCGCCCAGAAGTGCATCCGTGAGTTTGATGGGGAGTGTCGTGAGCAGGTTGTTCCCCTCTCGCGTATACGAAGGGTCGGGCTTTACGTGGAGCTTGACGTAAAGGTCTCCCGCGGGCGCTCCGGTCGCCGCTTCCCCGCGGCCGGGCATACGTATCATTTCACCATCGGCGACACCCGGTGGGACAACCACGTGTATCTCCTCCTCTCGCCTGGTTATGCCCAAACCCTTGCATGATTCACACGGTGCTTCGGGGACCTGCCCGCGGCCGTGACAGCGCGGGCACGGGCGCGATGTCGTGATGGAGCCGAAGAATGAATTCCGAGCTTCGCGCACTTCGCCCCGTCCGTTGCAGGCTGCACAGGAGATGAGTGCCGAGCCGGGGCGTGCACCGGAGCCTTTGCAATGGTTGCACTCGCCCATTTTTGCCACAAGCACACGGCGCTCGGACCCGAATATCGCTTCACGGAACGAGAGCTCGATGTCGAGTGAGACGTCCCGCCCACGTGCGCGGCGTGGATTCTGACCGCCGAAGAATTCGCCGAAAATGTCGCCAAGGTCGAACTCGCCGCCAAAGGAGGACCCATTGCCGGCTGAGAAGCCGTCGAATCCCCGCGCGAAGCCGGCGAAGTCGAAGTCTCCAAATCCTTGCCCACCTTGCCCACCGAATCCGGCGAAGCTTCTACCATACGCGTCGTACTCCGCACGGCGTTTTTTGTCAGAGAGAACCGCATACGCTTCGCTCGCTTCCTTGAACTTAGCCTCGTCACCGCCCTTTTTGTCGGGGTGGTATTTCTGCGCGAGTTTGCGGAAGGCCTTCTTGATGTCATCTTCGGTGGCATCCTTCTGGACGCCCAAAATCCCGTAGTAGTCTTTCGCCATGGAGCAATTATAGGTTGTGCCGTAGAAAAGGAAAGTGAGGTTACTTCATCATGCACCAGCACTCTCCGGCGGCTGACCTTCAGGCGGTTTCTGTTCGCCGCCTTGCGTTTTCTGCATCGCCTCGTAAATCACACTCATGCTCGCACCGAGCGCGTCGGTCGCCGATTTCAGCGCGCCGACATCGCTTGAGCTACGGACGGCTCTGAGCGCGTCGATTTTCTCCTGTATCCCCTTTTTTATATCTTCACCGACTTTATCTCCGTGTTCTTTGAGTGCTTTCTCTGCTGCGTAGATCGCCTGGTCGGCTGTATTGCCCGCTTCCGCGAACTCTCGCTTTTTCTTATCTTCCTCCTCGTGCGACAGCGCCTCAGCACGCATTTTCTCGATTTCTGTTTCTGAAAGTCCCGATGTGGCTTCGATGCGGATGGACTGCTCTTTTGCCGTTGCTTTGTCTTTTGCCTTGACCGAGAGGATGCCGTTGGCATCGATGTCGAAGGTGACCTCTATCTGTGGGACACCGCGTGGCGCGGGCGGGATACCATCGAGGTTGAACCGGCCCAAGCTCTTGTTGTCCGCGGCCATCGCCCGCTCTCCCTGCACGATATGTATCTCTACCGAGGGCTGAGTATCGGACGCAGTCGAGAATATTTGTGTGCGCGATGTCGGTATCGTCGTATTGCGTTCGATGAGCTTGGTAGCCACGTGACCCATCGTCTCGATACCCAAGGAGAGCGGTATGACATCGAGGAGCAGTACGTCCCTCACATCGCCTTGGAGTATTCCTCCTTGGATTGCTGCGCCGAGTGCGACTACCTCATCGGGGTTCACGCCCATGTGCGGCTTCTTGCCGAAGAAGGATTCAACTGCCCTCTGGAGGGCTGGCATGCGCGTCTGGCCGCCGACGAGCACGACCTCATTGATGTCGCTGACCTTGAACGGCGAGGCCTCCATAGCGCGCTTGGTGATACTCATTGCGCGATCGATAAATTCCGCCGCGAGCTCTTCGAGTTTGGTGCGCGGCATCTTGACCAAGAGGTGCTGCGGGCCCGCATCTGTCGAGGTGATGAACGGGATATTTATCTCTGTCTCGAGAGCTGTCGAGAGCTCGATCTTCGCCTTTTCTGCGGCCTCATCGAGGCGCTGCCTAGCGAGTGGGTCCGTGCGCACATCGACGCCGGACTCTTTCTTGAATTCCATTGCGATCCAGTCGATTATCTTCTGATCGATATCCTTGCCGCCGAGATGCGCATCGCCGTCGGTCGAGCGTACCTCGATTACATCGTCCCCGACCTCGAGAACTGAAATGTCGAAAGTCCCTCCGCCGAAATCAAAGACTGCAATTTTCTCGTTCTTTTTCTTGTTGAAGCCATAGGCGAGCGCGGCGGCCGTCGGCTCGTTGATGATGCGCTTGACCTCGAGTCCAGCAATTTTTCCCGCATCTCGGGTCGCCGCGCGTTGCGCGTCGTTGAAGTATGCCGGTACCGTGATAACAGCTTCCGTGATGGTCTCCCCGATCCGTGCTTCAGCGTCGGCCTTCAGCTTCTGCAAAATCATAGCCGAGATCTCCTCGGGTCGGTGCCAGCCGCCAGTCGGTGGATTGCCCATCATCACTTCGATGCCGCCATTTTCGCTCTTGCGCATCTCAAACGGAACGGCCGCACGATCCTTCTGGACGGCGGGTTCATCGAAGGTGTGTCCGATGAAGCGCTTTATCTGATAGATGGTGTTCTTCGGGTTCGTCACCGCCTGGCGTCGTGCTATCTGGCCGACGAGCCGCTCGCCGGTTTTGGATATCGCAACCACAGACGGCATCGTGCGAGCACCTTCCGCATTCTCAATAATGTGCGGCTCGCCCGCCTGGATGATTGCCATCGCAGAGTTCGTAGTACCGAGGTCTATACCGAGGATTTTAGCCATATAGATGTTCGCTAGATTTTATATGATAAAGGAGTGTTTTGGTCAAGGCTTGATAATGACCTGTGCGGGTCTGAGCACTCGATCTGCCATGCGGTACCCGACGCGCAACACTCGAACGACAGTCCCGCTCTCACCTGCGACATCCTCTCTTTCCTCGATAGCATCGTGGAGCAGGGCGTCGTATCTCTCGCCCTCCCTGCCGAAGCGCTCGATTCCGTGGGCAGAAAGAGCCTCAAGAAGGAGCGTGCGTACGTGTTCCATACCGGTGCGAAAGCCGTCATTTACTGATGCCCACTGCTCTGCCGCCGCGGCCATATCGAAACTATCGAGCGCGGGGATGAGCGAGAGGGCGAGCGACTCCTTGGAGCGCTCGGAAGTGCGCGTCGCGTGCGCGAGCAGATCCTTGCGGGCATTGAGCATGTCCGCCTTACAGCGCTGCCAACCGTCGAGATATTCCTGCCGCTCGGCCTTTGCTTTTGCGAGCTCGAGTTTGAGCTTTTTGAGTTTTGCCTGGGCGGCACCGAGCGACCCAAGTTCCGCCTCGTCTTCGACAAGTCGAGACGGGTCGTCCTCGGGTTCAAAGTCAAGCTCTTCCGCGGGATCCTCGCCCGCCCCGTTAGGAGCGTGCTCTGGTTCGGGGTTTGGAGCTTTCTTTTTATCTTCGTGCTCCGTCATGCGCGCGAGTATATCAATTCTGGCCCTCAAGTAAAAGCCTCGGGGTTGCTTGCGCACCCTGTTGCGTGAATCTGCGCGTACATGTACTCTGATAAGTGGTTATTCCAGGGCGTGTCAGGCGACTCCGGCTCGGTCTCACGGAGAGGGACAGTGAGACGCATCTAGGGGTGCGTAAGGGAGGATGGTTCGCGGATGGGGAGCCCAGCGGAGTAGCCCCATCCGCGGTGTAGGGCCAGCCTGACACACGGTCTTCATTGCGGACCGTATCCATTTCTGGCCGAATCCCCCACCCCGTCCCGCAGCTTGCTGCGGGACTTTCTCATATTCAGAGCATGGCCGCCGCAAACCGAAGGTACTGGCGTTTCGACCACTCGCGTACACTTCGCTATGTTCGTAACTAGCGTTTCGACCACTCGTGGGCGCTTCGCTTCTGAGAACCCACTGTTCTCAGCGGGCTCCGCCCTGCTCTCCGTGACGGGGAAACACCCAGTTTCCCCGACCCCCTTCTGTCCACAATGTTCGTAACTAGCGTTTCGACCATTGTGGCGCTCTGCGCGCTCCCTTGAGGCCGAATTTCTTGCGCTCTTTTGCACGCGGGTCACGCTTCAGAAAGCCGCGCACCTTGAGGTCCTTGCGATTCTCCGGGACGAGCGCCGTGATGGCTCGTGAGAGGCCGTGGCGGACGGCCTCAGCCTGTGCCTTCAGCCCGCCGCCCCTCACCTTCGCCGATACTTCGTATGCAACGCCGAGTACCTGCATGGGCGCATAAGCAGTTTTCACCATTTGCTCCAGCGGGAAATATTGATCGGCTGGCTTGCCGTTGACCATCATCGCCGCAGTCTTCGCGCTTGTGATGCGGACGCGCGCGCTCGCAGATTTACGCCGACCTACTGCCTCCGTGTATCGTTTTGTCGCCATGGTGCTATTGCTTTATCGTGAGATTCTTAAGTCGCGCTGTGCGCATCGTATTGCGCGGAAGCATCCTCTCGACGGCACGGCGCAGTGCCTCTCCGGGTTTTCGTGATTGAAGCTGCGAGAGCGTCTCTCGTCGCTGTCCGCTCGGATATCCCGAATACGTCGTATAGATCTTCTGGATGCGCTTTTTTTCAGGAATGTGCAGACGCGATACATTCTCTATGGTCACCTTTACATCAGAGCGAATATTCGGTGTGTAGTCTACACGGGTCTTCCCCATGAGCATCTTCGCCGCCTCAGACGCCACGCGCCCGATAGTGCGACCTGCGGCATCAATTGTGTACTGTGATGCCATATCTACTTGATGAGTTCGATGCGAGCGCTCTCGCCCACGCGCTTGCCCACACGTCCGAGGCGTACGATGCGTGTATAGCCGCCGGCACGAGCAGCGTACCGGGGCGCGATCGTGTCGTGAAGCTTGCGCACGGCCTCGGGTGACCCCATACGTTGATTCAAAATGCGTCGCGAGCTCAGCGTCGCGCTCTTGCTTGCGGTGATGAGTCGCTCGACGTAGGGTCGGAGCTCCTTGGCCTTTGCGATGGTCGTCGTGATGCGCTCGTGCAGGATAAGAGAGCGTGCAAGGCCGCGCATGAGTGCAGTGCGCTGCCTCTTCACGCGATGGAATTTTCGTTTGTTGTTGTGATGTCTCATATGCTGTTCCGAGTCCAACGACCTCCGACCAGTGCTACATGCTCCGGAGTGTAAGCCCGAGATTGGACAGAGCGCGCTTGATATCCTGAAGCCCCTTTTGTCCGAGGCCTTCGATAGCAAGCAGGTCATCCTCGCGTTTTCGCACGAGCCCCCCGACGGTCCGTATAGAAGCATTGTCGAGCGCGAGCTCGACGCGCTGCGGAAGGTTGAGCTCGGTGATGCGTGTCTTGAGCACTTCGGCATCCATCGGCTGCTGCTTCTCAGACATCCCCATCTTCACGTCGGATGCCATCAGTTGGACCTCTTCCTCTTCGGCCTCTTTGAATCCGACCACTGCCTTGAGCTGATGGATCATGGTCGTGATAGCACTCTCCAGAGCCTCGCGAGGAGCGAGCGTCCCGTCCGTTTCGATGAGAATTCGCAGTCGGTTAAAGTCCGTCCTGTCGCCGACGCGCATATTTTCCACTTCGTAGTTTGCACGGCGGATCGGGCTGAAGATTGCGTCAAGCGCGATGGTACCTATTTCCACACGCTCCTTTTGGTGCTCTTCCTTCGGAATGTATCCCAAACCGCGCTCTGCGCGCAACTCCACCTCGAAGTTCGCTTTGCCGGTCACGTCAGCGATGTGCTGCTCGGGATTGAGAACCTCAACCTGACCCGGAAGCTTGAGATCAGCGGCAGTAACAGCTTTCGGTCCCTTGACCGATAGTGTGATGGTCTGGGGTTCGTCGGTGAGAAGCTTCAATCGTATTTTGCGGATGTTGAGCAGCATCGTGACAACATCCTCTTTCACGCCATCGATAGTCGAGAATTCATGGGAGACACCAGGAATCTTCACATGCGTGAAGGCCGCTCCTGGGAGCGATGAAAGTATGATGCGTCGAAGGCTGTTGCCGAGTGTGAATCCGTAGCCCGGGTAGAGTCCATCGATCTCGTAGGTGCCGCTACGCTCGGACTCCGAGATGACTCGTGGCTTCGAAGGGAGCGAGATGTGATAATCGGACATATAAAAAATGATGAAGGATTAGGTGCGGCTAGTAAGCGGATTAGTAAAGTAAAATGGAAGAGACGTAAAACGCGCGCAATTATACCCCAGAGTCGGAAATGAGCAAGCATTCCCTCAATATCTGGTATCTGATAATTTCGTGAAGACGCATATGTCGAATGTTCGAGAGCAATGATGGGAGCACTACCTACTGTAGAACTCGAAGACCGTTGAGTAATCGAGACCTGCCTCCGCAGCAGAGTATGTCGGAAGTCCGACTACCTCTGCCGTGAGCAGCGCGTAGTCGACAGAGAGCCAGGACGCGGCAGCGCGTTTTTCAGCTTCGGCAAGACCGGCATAGAGCGGGCTCGTGCGATTACCTTCACGGATCGCTATCTTATCACCAACGCGCAGGACCATGGATGGTGTCGTGATACGCTGGCCGTTTACGGTGACGTGCCCATGCGAAACTCCCTGGCGCGACGCACGGCGTGTCGATGCGAGTCCGGCACGGTACATGACGTTGTCCGCCCGCATCTCGAGCGAACGATGAAGAGCCGCCGATGGATCGGCGTCCTTCGTAGCCTCAAAGACATAATTTGAGAGCTGGCGCTCGGAGAGACCATACGTGTAGCGTACGCGTTGTTTCTCGATGAGCTGGCGCCCGTAGTCGCTCGGCGCGCGCCCTCGCGGCTTGCGCGAGCGAGCTTCAGAGAGAGCAAACTTTTGCGTCTGTGTCTGCTCGAAAACAGCGTTACCGAGGCGCTTCGCAATTTTGTATTTTGATCGTACAGGCAACATAGATATATTATTTATACGCGGCGTGGCTTAGGAGGCCGGGGGCCGTTGTGCGGGACCGGCGTTTCGTCGGCTATTCGCGTGACGTCGATGCCCTTGCCAGCGAATGCACGGAGTGCAGATTCTCTTCCGGCACCTACACCACGAATGACGACATCGACTTCCTTGACGCCAATAATATTTGCCTTGTCGCCGATGAGTTCACCGACCTTCGCCGCGGCAAATGGTGTGCCCTTCTTGGCTCCCGAGAAGCCAAGCGCACCAGATGAAGACCACGCGACCGCGTTTCCGGTCTTGTCGGCAAGGAGGACCTTAGTATTGTTGTACGTGGCCTGAATGTAAAGCGTGCCCGCGACGACGTTCTTTTTTGCAACACGAGAAAGCGAGCGCGACTTGAGCCCCTGGTCGACGCTTCCTCCTGATTTTCTGATTATACGTTTCTTTCCCATAGTAGATTTTATGTCTTCTCTAGCTTACGGCGACCGCTGGTCATCGTTTTTCTGACGTTGCCGCGGACAGTACGCGAATTCGTCTTGGTGCGCTGTCCACGAACGGGAAGCTTCTTTGTGTGTCGTGTACCGCGGAATGATTTTATGTCCTTGAGCCGTCTGATATTGGCGCTTATCTGACGTTTGAGCTCACCCTCGAGATGCATCTTTTCGATTTCCTCTCTGAGAGAGTTTTCCTCCTTAGTCGCGAGATCCTTCGGGTGCTTGCCGAAATCAATGCCGAGTTTTTCGAGTGCTTCGCGGGCACGAGGTCGTCCCACGCCGTAAATAGCGGTAAGCCCGATCTCGAGTCGTTTTTCCTCCGGTATCGTTACTCCTGCGATGCGCATATTATAGAAAAATTAAAATGAAAAAATCAAAATGGAAAATGTGACGCTAAGTGCGAAGCCTTCAATTGCGTTCTGGATGATCATTTTTATGTTTGATATTTGCATTTTCCACTTGCCTCTACCCCTGTCTTTGCTTATGGCGTGGATTGGTGCAGATGACGCAGAGACGACCGCCACGTCGGACGTGTCGGCAATGCATACAGATCTTTTTTACAGAAGCTTTTACTTTCATGTTAGAGGTTCTTAGCGAATTTATGAGCTTAGAAGCTCTTGCACCCAGCACCTTCTACGCCAATCTGTGCTGTAGTGACTAAACATACCTTGACATGCACTCATCTCAAAGCGACCCCGTGTTTCCTTGAAGGTGCTGGGTAAGGTTTGTCAGCCACGAAATGAATGCACTGCATGCACTCATTTCGTGGGACAAGTCCTTATACGCGTCGCGTGATACGAGCTCGTCCGCCGTATGGATCGAGGTGCAGCTGCACACGATCTCCTACTAGCACTTTGATGCGGTGCAGACGCATCTTGCCAGAGAGGTACGCGAGTACCACTTCGTCATTTGCGAGCTTTACGCGGAAGAGTGTGTTGGGGAGCGCCTCCTCGACGATACCTTCTACGACTTCTGCATCAGCCATATCCCTTACCACAAAGCTACGACAAACCGAAGCGTAAGCTTCGGCGTAAGAGAGCACTTCGAGGACCGCCAAAGGGCTGTCGCTGAAGTGATGGTACGGGACATATCTGCGCTCGCGAGAATAACAAAAATAGAGAGCCGAGTCAACAGGGGACATCATTCGCTCGGCTCCTCGGTACGTACCTTGATGTCTGCAGCATCGGCCGGGAAGACGCTCGACCAGAAAGGCTCAATACGAGCGCGAGCGGTCTGGATGGAGCTAAAACCGGCGACGATGGACTTGAATGCGTCCTGATCGCGGCCCGCGAGCGCCTGTGCGAGCGCCTGCTCGTCGACTTCCCAGGCGATCCGTCCCCCACCCGAGAGGGTGAACTGCAGTGGGTCGATACCAGGTCGGAATACCGCCTGGGCGAACGCAGCGAGATCTTCGCCGGGGAGAAGGCTGACCACAGCGTCATCCGCGTCCGCAGAGACCGAGCGCGCGATCGCAGAGGCAAGCTCACCGCTATCGAATATCGGGATGTCGACACGTGCAATTTCATTGATGCGAGCGCCGCCGGATTCTGCAGTATGCGGCGAGCTGTGATAGCTGATCTGGATAAGATCAGGGAAAATGAAAGCGCCTTCTGAGGAGAACTTGAGCGCCTCTTCTCGCGCTTTCTTCTCGAGCCTTGTGCGAAGGGTGGCCTGGGCAGCAGCGAGGTCGCTGTCTGCTATCGACGGCTTGTCGCCGATAAACCCGCCGGTGAATGCTGCGGACGATTGCGCGTAGACTTTGGTGTACTCGGGCGACGACTTGAATCCAGGAAGCGTGAACTTTCCGGGCTGTGCGTTGTATGCAGCACCCGCCTGGTCGGCGACGACCGTGATGCTTACCTGACCCGGTGTCGTCCCCTTTTTCGCAGGTACAAGGATATCAACGGGGGCACGGAATATGTGACCATCCGTGGACTCGAAGCGAGTATTCTTGATGAGCCTCAGTGGAGACGTGGAATAGTCGTTGTAGACGACCAGAGTACCGCTCGCCTTCTCCTCGGCCTTTACGGTACCTGAGGACGCAACTGATTCGGAGTCGGTAAACTCCATCGTTTCGAGCCGGTATGCGAGTGTACCGGACGCCATAAGTGCTGCCGGAGCAGCGGTAAAGACCGTCGTACGATCAAACACGACAGTCTGAACGCGCGGCTCGACCGTGATGGTCGTTGATCTGAAGGCTACGAGAATAAGAGCCGCCACCATGAGTACGCAAATAGCAGCGATAATCCACAGCCATGAGCGTCCGCCCATTCCTCGTGGTCGATCTGCTCGCTCGTTTGAGCGATGAGAGCTGCGAGAATGTGTCCTGACGGACACAGGAATGTCTCGTATAGAACGTGAATCTGAATCTCGTGACATGTTTGGTTGGAAAACGTGTTCCTCTACCTCATCATCTGAGTCCTTGTGCTTTGTAATGGGAACGCTTCGGGGTTTACCTTTGCGTGGCACGATATCGTGGAAGTGGTCCTTTGCCATTGCGCGCCCCTCTCCCGCGAGAACGAGGGTGGAAAAAGTATAGCACGTGCAGGCGCACGCGAGGTGTCGGACGTGTGGACGTTCATGAACCAGCGGTTAGTTCGTCGTACGCGAATAGCTCAGATATAGCGAGGGATGCGTCGGCACTCTCTTCCCGCTCCTCTTTAACTGGTATCTTCACTTGGAACGGCAACGTGGTGAGGGTAAATTGTGAAAAATCGATGCGAGAGAAAGCTTGTCCGAGCCATGCGGCAAGGTCCCGATGTGTGAGGAGTACGAGTTCGTTGGGAAGCCTCCGTGTTGTTGCCATGCCCCCAAGTGCCTCACCAAAAGCCTTGACGAGCTCGGGCTCTGCGAGCGCCAGGGCACCCTCTATCTCGCGGCATGCCTCAGCCTCGCATGCCTCACGTCCGAGCAATCGTATGAGAGAGAGTAGCTCCTCCGGCGAGTGTTTGCCCGAGACCTTCTTGAGGAGCGTGCGTGCACCGTACGGGATACTTCGCTGATCGGTCAGTATGCCGTCGTGGACAGTGAGAATATGGGTATCCTCAAGCTGCATGTCGATGGCGAGATAGGAGTCGCTCGTTCCCGGCCTGCCGTCGCGGACGCGCAGGAGCGCGCGCGGAAACGCTCGACCAAAGACGTCGGCACTTGGTAGAGCACGCTGTGCCCATGCTTCGATAGATGTACGAAGCTCCTCATCGCAATTCGATATTACCGATGCGACGGATACCGTAAGAGCTTTTTTGCCGGAAGGCTCACGTGTAGGATATCCGTTGAGCCACGTGCGCGTGACGCCAGCGTCAAAGAGACGCTTTGTATCGACGATTGATGCTGCGCTGAGAGATTCGCGTGCCATCTCCTGAAGGATCTCAGGTGTCACCACTGTCTCCCCTTCGAAGTTCGCCTCGGCGATGACAGTCTCGACGGTGACGAAGGGGGGGTGCAGAAGATATAAAACGTGGCGGACATTATGAGCGCTCTCTAAAATGCGTGCCGTTGCTTCATCGAGCTTTCTTGCGACAGCTGCAGCGGCATCTTCTTTTTCGTGTGACTCGAGCGCGATGAGGGCGTGTGACTCGACAGTCTTCATACCGCCCTCTCCCCACTCAACGAACGCGGCAGAGCCG